>ERZ773077.2614-NODE-2614-length-11476-cov-7.033097_pt1 | contig 11476 bp, 13 predicted proteins | sample MGYA00580612_ERZ773077 | MGnify/ENA primary metagenome ERZ773077 (study PRJEB29015, sample SAMEA2737971) | human oral metagenome | biome: human oral; feature: human-associated habitat; material: dental | place: China | collected 2021 ...
GTGCACGAAGTTGCCTCGGCGAGCAAGAAACTCTCCGAGATGGCGGACGAACTTCAGTCCTCTGTCGCTTCGTTCAAGCTGCACTAAAACAATATACGGGCATCAAAAACAGCTCATCCAAACGGATGAGCTGTTTTCATTTCCATAACGTGCGGCTGCTTCATGCAGCGGCCTCGATCTCTATGATGAAGGGGAGAGGCACAAGATGGATGCCGCACAACACTATGCGTCTGTTGTGTTCTTATTGGTCGGCACAACGACCGTGCTTCGATCTGCATTCTTCTTTCCGGCCGCAGTTTTCTGATACTCTCTAAGTGCGGCGAGAGCGCTCAGAGAGCCCGGCTGTATCGTTTCGAGCTCTGCCCGTTCCTTTTCCTGCGCCTTTGTAATCTCCGCATCGCGGTCGGCACGTTCCTTGACCGCCTGCCCGCGCAGCTTTAGATCACGATACGCTTTTTCCTTTATCGTGAATTCGAGTCGGGCGATCTGCTTCTCATAGAGTCTGCGCGGCTCGTCGATCTCCTTATCGGGCACAAGGCCCTCCTTTACAAGCTGCTCGAGTTTGTCCACCTTGCCGTGCAGCTCGCTCAGCTTGTCCTCGTCGGTCATGCCCGCGCGTTTCAGTTCGTCTGCTTGTTTCTGCAGCTTTGCCTTGTCCTCGTCCGTGAGGCCCTCATCTGTCTGAATGCGCTTCTCGATCTCCGCCGCCTGTGCCTTCTTTGCCTTCTTGTCGGCGATTTCCTTCTCGTTTGCCGCAAGTGCCAGCTCTGCGGGGGTCAGATCTTCCTCCATATCAGCGCTCTCGTTCAGGGATTTTCCCTTCGCACTGATATAGACCTCGACCGCGCGGCTCAGGATATCTGTCACCGTGCTTTTCTTCTGCTCCGATTTTCCTGCCGCTGCGTTCTCCGTCTGCAGGAACGGGAGCTTGCCTGCATTCTCTCCAATACGCATGGTACCATCTCCAATCCGTGGTATACAAATCCTTCTAATAGTAATATCGGGGGGGCTTGCATCTTAAATAGAATTTGACAAAGAAAATTTGGTATAGTACATTGTAATCAAAAAGGAGGAATCACAATGAGTTTTTCGATCCGACTGACAGACACGGAGAAGGCGCTCGCAGAGAGCTATGCGAAGCTGCACGCGATCTCCCTCGGCGAGGCATTCAAGCAGGCGCTCTTTGAAAAGATCGAGGATGAGTACGATATCGCGCTTGCCGAGGAGGCGTATGCGGAGTATCTAAAAGATGGTAAGCAGGCGAAGCCGATTGAGGAGTTGTGGAAGGAACTAGATCTTGAAGAAGTACGAAGTACAGACAACTGCCTCGTTTGATCGGGATTTTAAGAAGCTGGATCGTTATACACAGCGTATCCTTCGTGGCTGGATTACGAAAAATCTTATCCACTGCGAGAATCCCCGTGCATTTGGCAAAGAACTTACAGCGAACCGAAAGGGGCAGTGGCGTTACCGCATCGGCGACTATCGCCTGATCTGTGTCATCGAGGACGATTGCCTTGTCATCCTTGCACTTGCCATCGGGCATCGGCGGGAAATATACTGACATCATGAGGAGCGACGATATGCGTTATACATTTGTACCGTCGCCCGCTTCAGCTGAAATGATCGTCGTCATAACCCTCGTTCCAGTCGTCCCAATCGTTATAGAGATTCTCTGCGGGCGGCAGATCATCCTCATGTGTATAGATATCCTCATCCTCGTATCGATCTTCCATAGGATAGCCCCCCTGTATCGTCGGGATATTCGTCTGTTGGGATGGGAGGCTTCTCTGTATGCCCCTCCCCGTCCGTGTGCGGAAATATACCTGCGGCACTGACATCGGGGACGATGAGACCGAAAAACTTTGCCGCGACGTATGTGCCGAACACGGCAATCAGTAGCTTTTTCCACCATGTAAGCCGCTTTGGTGGAGGGGCTGTTTTTGTTTTCGGAGTGTGCATTTGTGCGGGCATTTTCCTTACCTCCACTTGTGCGTAGAATAAGAGAACAGGTCACCCCTCAATGGGGAAATAATCTGCCGGAACGGGCGCAAGGATGCCGACGAAGATAAAGTCCTCCGAGCCTGTATTCTTCATGCCGTGATACATGCCCTTCGCCGAGACGATGACATCGCCCTTTGTGATGGGACGCTCCTCATTGGGCGTGGGATAGAATACGCCCTCACCCTGTATGCAGATCCAGATATCATCCGCCTTGGCATGCCCATGTGGCTTGATTTCCTGTCCCGGCTTTAATACCCAGACCACACCGCTCGTCGACTCTGTACTGTAGATTGGCGTGCGTGTCGCAGCGCCGCCCTCCTTTGCAACGTCGACGAGACGATAGTGACGCGTATCGAAATCATTTGTAATTGCCGTGCTCATGATGGATTATCCTCCCATTTATTTGTAAGGCTATGTCACAACAAACAGTTGATAAATAGCCATTTTTATAGGGGAGTATCAGAACTCCCCTACAAACTGTTATTTGCAGTTATCTATACTCATTTGGAATTTCGATATGAAATGTCTCACACAATAACTTCACATCATGTGCATCATTTTCATCAAACTCGTATCCCAGATGGAACATTACTTGACTATATGGTTCAATACAGGAAACCTCTATTTCCTCAATTCTTCCTTTACCCGAAAAAGTTTCTACCGGAAAACAATCCCCATCATAAAGAATTTCACCTTCGTCCGTATATTCAAAACAATGCAAATCAATAATTCTGTTTTTCAAATCTTCCCATACAGTATGGTTCAATGTTGTATATTCCATCTTAATCTCATAAAAGCCATTAGCTTTCATTATTTCTATAAAGTTCTGATAATCGTTCTTTTCTACAAAAATGTCAATATCATTATGGGCTCTTGACTGATATCCAAGAAGAGCATCTACACCCCATCCACCATCAAGAAAGACTTTAATCTCCGCATCTATTGCAAATTGAAGAATCTGTTTTACATCTGTTATATTGACCATCTTATCATCTCCACAAATTCTAATTAGGCGACCAGAGGAACTGCTGGTCTGTTTGATAAATCTCTGCATTTAGCAGTTTTCAATGTTGCCAAAACGAAAGTTAAGAAGATGTTCCTTTTCTCCATGTCGCTTTCTTTGGCGTAATTTACAAGGTTATTCCACACAAGATAGTTGTTCAGATACTTGGTAGAAACACCGTTAAAGCCACGCATAAACCTCTTTAGCTGGCTATGGTAGCTATTGATATGTTGGATATTATAAATGCCTTTCTTGGCTTTGCCAGTCTTTAACTGCACAAGGTCAATGCCATTGGCATTTGTAAATCTCACATAGGAGTTCATCTTGTCCGTAACAAGAGTGGAATTGGTCTTAATCCTACCATCATAAATATGATGTAAATCTCTTGTAGAAACTCTACCAGTATTCGTAATCTTGGAGATAGACAAGCCATTCCTATTAACCGCACAAGGAACACATACCTTTTCTTGGGACAAGCCTCTGATATGTGTAGAATGACCACGCTTATGAGCCTTGCGTGGCATAGCAAATGTCTTACTCTTGCTATGATTGCCCTTGTACGAGATGGCGAAAAAAGTTTCGTCAGCCTCAATAATGCCGTCAAGGGTAACATCGTCTGCCATATTCTGAAGTGCATCCAAAATCTTGTGTCTCCAAAGGAATGCGGTGTTTCTGTGAATCCCACAAGCAACAGCAGTCTTACGAATGGATAAGCCATTCATCATACAATCAATGTACTGCTCCCACACGGACAAGTCTTTTCTTGTACCAGACACAATGGAGTTCGTAGCAATCACGAAGGACTTGCCACAATCCTTACATACATATCGCTGTGTGCCATCTTTACGATGACCATTGCGAACCACATGGATACAGCCACAAAGAGGGCATACACGACCATTTGCAAAGCGTTCCTTTGCTACGAAATCTTCAATATTCAAAGACTTTACAAAGGCAGGACTTAAAAGCATTGTTTTAAGGCTTTCCTGCTCTGCGACAGTCAACTTACCGATAATATCTAATGCGTCTTTGATAGTAGGCATATCCAATTACCTCCTTCGGTGGTACTGTTTCTTACTATTATTATACGCTATTTCTCGTCAAAAATCAACCATTTGTTGTGACAGAGCCAAAAAAATATAAAAAATTAGAAAATTTAGTACAAAAGGCTGAATTTGAAAAATATCGATTCGCGATTTTTCGATGAATTCCCCTCTCCCGCCGCCGAAAAAAATCTTGAAATATTTATGCTTTTTTTCAGAATACGCTACAAATTCAAGAAAAAATTCATCAATATTGAACTTTAAGCGAAGAATTTTATCAGACAAGAATTGACAAAAATGCTTTTTGCGAGTCAGTGCTTGAAATCTATTTTTCTTTGGCTGAATTACGAACACAAAACGCAAAAATTTTAGGATATCAGAATTTTTTTGAGCAGCAATGCGAAGAATATATGATTTCTTCAAGTTTTCTAGATCAAATTATCCGCGAATCAGACGAAAAATATATCTCACAAAATACGTCAGAACGCTGAAAAAGTGATTTCATATTCTGAATTGATACAGCTATAGATATTATATATAATGCTCTTAATTCTTATGATACCTCATTATGAGATTTTTTTCAATGGTTGGTTACTCACTGAAAAATTTTCCTAGAAACTGAAAATATTACCAGTAATCAAGCTTTTACGACGGGAACCCTTTCGCAATCACCATATATTTATATGTCGTTTTCATGAAAAATGAATGATCTGTTTGCTCTTGTTCATGAAATTTGACATGCGTATCAAATGCAATATTCTCAGAATCAGTCTATTTTTCATTTTTCCGCTTCGCCATTTTTATGAGAATTTTGTGCTGTATTTTTTGAAAAAATTCTTGAAAAATTCCTAATAAATCAAAAGTATAAAAAGTATGATTTTTCATACTATAAACAAAAAGGTGATATATTATCGTATTCAAGGGAAATTTTTGATATAGAGAAAAAAATATACGCGAATATTGAGCAATGAAAAATAAAAACCATTGATGATTGTAAAAAATATATTTCCGAAAATTCCTCTTCATTGTTCGATTTTCTTAGTTACCAGCACATTATACATTCTCCATTTTATACGGCAACATATATTTTTGCACATACTTTGGTGTCTCATTTTTTTGAAAAACATGGCTTTGCAGATTTTCAGAAAATTGCTTCAAAATGAGGCTCTGAGAGTATTGATTCTATTTTTATTCAATATTTATAATATGATTATTTTGTGAATTGATCCAGGGACTACAACGGTGGGTTTTGCTTTTCTGGAAAAGGAAAATAAGAAAATTCGCGTTCTTGAATATGGGGTGATTTCTACACCACCGAAAATTTCATTGTCAGAAAAATTGTTGCTTATTGCTGCGGATTTGAATGAGCTGATTGATTTGTATCAACCGACGATTGCTGGGGTTGAAAAATTATTTTTTGTTCGAAATGTAACTAATGGAATTGATGTGGCACATGCGAGAGGCGTTATTTTGTATACACTCGCATCGCGTGGAATTATTTTTCAAGAATATACACCATTGCAGGTGAAACAGGGGATTACGGGAAGTGGAAATGCGAAAAAACCTCAAATTCAGCGCGCGGTCACTATGATTTGTTGACTTCAAGAAATTCCAAAACCAGATGATGCGGCTGATGCTCTCGCAATAGCCTATTTGACAGCATTATATACATAAAATTTTTTCAAAATTACCTTGATTTTATCGATTTTTTTTATAAAATTGAGGTATGCAACTTATTATCGCGCTTGCCAATACATTTCGAGCCACGCCATTTGATGTTTTTTTCTTTCTTGGTGCTTTTTTGGCTGTTTTTTTGTTGTATTATTTTGTACCACTTCGAAGGCTTTTTGAGGTGGGATTTGGCGCGATTGTAGGCTTGGGTGTATATGTTTTACTTTCCGTTTTGCTCCTTAAGAATGCGGATTTGTGAACAACTGGTGGCATGCTTCCTTTTGGAATGTCGGTTTTTATTATTTCCGTCGCTGTATATCTCGTCTTTATTTTGGCGGTTATTTTCCCGATGCACGGCGGTCTTGTCATTTCTGAGACGACCAACCCCATTCTCTATACGCTGCAATTTTTGTTTGTGAGCTTTTTTCTGATTATAGGGCTCTCCTCGGTTTTGATTTATATGATCGAGCAGACATATATTTTTCAAGTCGGAACCGTGTTTGTGTGGATTCGTGATTGGAGCTATTATCAGCAGACGATCCGGCTCTCTAGTCTTTTTAAATTCATTATTACGCATCAAAATATTATTATTCCACTTGGTGTGGTTTTGATGATTTATAAAATATTTTTCTCAAATCTTATTTCCGCAGTGGTTTTATCGCTTGTATATAACCTTTCAAGAGTTGGATTTTATCGAAAAAAAGATGATTCCAGCTATCGAGTAGAATTTCATGAAATCGGTGGAAATTCTGAGCCTTCTGAGGAAGAATCATAGTATGAAGAAAAATTTTGTTCGTATCATTCTTGTTTTGCTATTTGCTTGTCTGCTTTTTTCGTGCGCGAAGGAATATGACGAGCATTTTTATGGTCAAAGAAATATTGAAGGACAAGAAAGTATTGGGAGTGGGGATTTTGCTTCTGCTGGTGAAATTATTTCTTTTCCACGAAAATGAGGCGATGATTTTCTGATTTCAGCCATAGAATCAGCTAAAAATCGAATTTGGATTGAAATTTATACATTTACTAAAAACGAAAAAATTTTTCAGGCGCTTTTGGATGCGAAAAATCGGGGTGTGGATGTTCAGGTTTTGCTCGAATGAAATGTCTATGGTACGCCCGCCATCAACAATCAAGCTCGTAAATTTTTTCGTGAAAACCATATTTCTGTAAAATATACTGACAACAATCGCTATGTTTTTACACATGCGAAATTTTGGCTTATTGACGAGGATTATTATATTAGCACCGGGAATTGGACGCGATCATTTTTTACAAAAAATCGTGAATATATCTATCGGGGTTCTGACGAGTCAACGCGAAAATTTTTGGAAAAAATTTTTCAGGTTGATTTTGCGCACAAATGATTCTCCCAACTTTCTGAAATTCCGCCACAAATCGTTATGTCTCCCATCAATTCTCGCCATCAAATTGAGAAATTTATCAATGAGACAAATGATGAAATTTTGATATATGTACAAACCGTGACAGATCCAAATATTATCAATTTGCTTCAAAAACTTGATAACAATGGGAAGAAAGTAATTGTTTGTACAGCTGATAATGAAGGGAATCGTGCGGTATTTGAAACATCAGGACTTGATTGGATTTTGGCTACAGAACCGTATTTGCATGCAAAAATCATGCTGCGTGATGATGGGAAAATATTTTTGTGAAGTGAAAATTTTACAACCAATTCACTTGATAATAATCGTGAAATGGGGATTTTGCTTGAAAATCGTCTTGACATTTTCCAAACAATACGTGAAGATTTCCGAAAACATTGTGGTTCATAGACTTGCATTTTCAAAAAAATTATGATATTCTGTGAGTATAATATCGTAATTATGAAAAACTTTTTGCGCTACATTTTGATTCTAGTGATGGCAGGAGTGGTCACAACATTCCTTGTTTTAGCGTCATTTGGAATAAATTCTTGAATCGCCAAGGAAGATCAGAAAATGAATAATCCAACAGAGATTCTTTTTTCGATACCGGCGATTACAGAGACGGGATCGGTTTTATATTCGCCAATTCTTGCGAAAACGCTCACACAGGATGAGATTTTTTCGGCTGATTTTGGACGATTGGCATCAGGATTTTTTCTTGCAAATTCGGATGATTTTGATTATCGTGAGATGATAAAACGCGATGACAAAAATATTTCCATTGGAAAAATGAGTGGAATTTTTTCTTGGTATGATCCATTCGAATTATATACGCTTTCGGATTTTGCAAAAACATTTCGCCTAACGCAGATTACGAGTGGAAGTATGTATGTATCGCATGAAAGTGATGGGACTATCACGCTGTATTCGACTGATATGGTAGCTGAATTGGCGTTTCTTGATCAGGGTGAAGAAAAAACAAAAATGATTTTGTTCCCAGGAATGTATTTCCGCTTTGATCCGTCGCTTAATAAAGATATGAAAGATGCTGATTTGCTCAGAATCATTCAGGTTCAGCAGGGAAGCGACAAAAATACTGCAATTTCATTCATCAATCCACGAATTGAAGTGCAAAATTCTGATAAAGACCGCATTTTGCCATTTGTTTTGGCGAGTCAAAAAAAGGTTGGGGCGTTGTTTGATTTTTTGCGGGCTGCATCGATGGATCGTGTTCAAACCGTAGATTCTTTGAAAAATTATGTTACCAATAGTAAAAATAATTTTGGATCTGATACGGCTGATATCGTAAATCCAACCAAAAAAATGCATCGTTTGCTCGGGGAATTGCAAATTATTTTTTCTCGTGCTGTGAATGAAGAAATTGATGTGGAAGAATTTCGTACCAAAACTCAGGAAATCCTCGAAAAAACCGAAGCTTTTTCCAAAAATAATACAGCTCGAAAAATGATTGAGCAATTTCTCATAGATGGGCGTTTTGCCTTGTTTATGGGAGAAAATACGGAAAATTCGCATTATCAAAAATTGTACGACGAAGCGGCTGATATTCTGAATATCAACCCAACGACAGGAAAAGGAAAAATGTTCCAAGTGCTTTCAAATATTTTTTCCAAAAATCTGCTGGAAGATAAAATGTCGAATAATCAGATGGGGATTGATGTTATCGGAATTTTGAATAACACAGTAACTCAGTCTCAGGGCGAGATTCTGGTGAGCGATTACTTCGATATTTCGCTCTATTCGTTCTTGATTTTACGAATGATGCCGGATGTGCAAAATCCGATGCTTGCAAAAAATGCGCAGACAAGCCAGACTGACCTACAGTCGCAGCGCATGTCTCTCGGAAAAAATATTTTTGAGACGATGCTCTTGAGTCGAACAACACTGGAACTCGATGCTTTGTATCGTATTTATAAGACGATTTTTAGTTCAACGCAGCGATATGTTGCTGGTTTGACAAATTCTCAACAAATCGCCAATGCACAGGGCGCGCTTTCTGAAGCTTTTTATGAACCAATGTTGCATTTATTGGTAAATTCTCTGTATCAGACCTACACGACGATTGAAGATGGCGAAATTCATTTGTCAAATAGTTTTGTAAATCGTGGCGTTCCAGAATTATCAAGCTATAATCATAAAGAAATTGTGGCCAACATTTCACAGATTCACACGATTATGCAGGAAATTTTTGAGAAAAAAATTAAAAATTCTCAGGATAAAAATGCGCTTCGAACGCGAAATGATATTGAAAAAGATTTAGCGCACTTGAAATGATTTGTAGAAATGGTTGATGCATCAGGATATCGTCAATATCAGGAAAGTCCGTATGTGGCTGATGTTGCGACCGCCTTGCCAAAATATAATGCGCAGACAAAAAATCTGGAACGCAAATGACAAAAGGCTATTACCACACAAAATATCTCTCCAACACAAACTCAAAACCAGAATTCAAACGCGGCGAATGATAGTGCTCAAAAAATCCAAATTTCAAAACTTCTCAGTACGCTCGTTGGAATCAATATTGATGCGAGTGCTGTTGCCATCAAGAAAGCGGGTGAGTTCGCGATTCAGACGCAATATGGAAATAATATACTGTCATTTGAATTTAATTCTTCAAAAAATACTATTTCGGATTTGCAAATCAAAAATTCGTTAGTACAAATGAATTTTTCTGATGTTATTTTAGTCAACCAATTGCGAGGGATTCTGTTAAAAATGGCAACATATGAGGCAGAAATTAAAAAAATCTCCCAAAATTCGGGAGTAACAACCGTTGCAATGATACAAATCGCCAAAAAACAAATGCAAATTAATGGAAAAAATTATCCACTTCCTTAGGAGGTGGATTTTTGTTTCCAATCTTGAATCGCACGATGATCTCATGATAATAAAACTTCTGGCACAGAAAGTCACTCAAAAATTTGTGGACGAGAATATTGGGGATACTCTTTTTTTCATCACAAATTTGTGCTAAAACTTTCTTCTTCGAGTGACTCTTTTGAAAGTACACCATCTATGAGCCGAACAATACCATCCACAAAAACCATACTTGCCAGCTCACCACTCGAAATTACATATTTTCCAATTGAAATTTCTGTAATCGGAAAAAGTTCAAAAATTCTCTCATCAATGCCTTCATAATGTCCACACAAAATAATCATTTTTTGCATTGTGCAAAAATTTTCAAAATCTTTTTGTTCAAGAATTTTTCCTTTTGGAGACATGAAAAAAATTGGCATTTCTCCGTATTTTTCAAATAATTCACGAAAACAATTTGTCATTGGCTCAATTGTAATAATAGTCCCCGCTCATCCACCATATGGCCTATCATCCACACGGCGCGTATTTTTTACGCTCCAATCCGTCAGATTATGAAGATAATAGCGAAAAAGCCCTTTTTCTTGGGCTTGTTTCATAATACTTGAATCGAGATATCATCGTACACTTTCAGGAAAAAGTGAGACAATATGGATTTCCATCGAAAATTAGTTAGTAGTTGTACCAGTTGATACTTCTGTTGATTCAGTCGTCTCAATTGTATTGAAGACAGAAGGGGTTGTCGGAGGGGTTACTGAATCAACCTTGATAGTAAAGTAAAGTGTCTTATTGGCAAGAGGATTTGTGTTTGTTTCTTCGAGAGTTACTGTTTTTTGTGCGCTTGTTTCATCGATAGCAATGATTTTGTAATTCATTTTTTTACCATTCACTTCGGATTCTGCCGTGGCACCAACCACAAAATCCTTTCCAGCAAACGGAGAATGTGTATTGGTAACTTCTAGTGTTACATTTTCTCCATCAATTTTTGTTACTTTGAATGTAACTCCATCTACTGTTTCAGAAGATCCTACAGCCAATTTTTTCTTATAGAATGGGCTTGATGTATTGTGGAACTCAAATGTAATAGTTGAATCTGTGCGAGAAACGAGTTTTACCACTGTTCCTTCTTCTTCAGTGATTGTGTCGCCTGCCTTTTTTCCATCAACATATTGCTTGATGAAATCTGGTTGAATATCGGCAACATTCATTTCACGAGTAACTTTTCCTTCAAGAAGGCTTTTATTTTCAGTTACAGAGAAAACAGGAGCAATATTCTCATAATATGCTTGGCGAGTAATATTGCCAGTTCCGTAACCATCTTCTGGTGCTACGCTTACGGTTTTTGTCTCACCAGCGCGCATACCAATAAGTGCCTTTTCAAATCCAGCTACCATAGGAGTAGCTCCTACAGTAATTGTGAACGGTGCGCCAGTTGGCTTTCCTTCTGCGTCCATATTTCCATCAATGATTTCACCATTAGCATCAGTATCACGCAAAATATAATATAGGCTTGTTTGGCTACCATTTTCGATAGC
>ERZ773077.2616-NODE-2616-length-11473-cov-9.589858_pt1 | contig 11473 bp, 13 predicted proteins | sample MGYA00580612_ERZ773077 | MGnify/ENA primary metagenome ERZ773077 (study PRJEB29015, sample SAMEA2737971) | human oral metagenome | biome: human oral; feature: human-associated habitat; material: dental | place: China | collected 2021 ...
AAATACAATTACAGACAAGGATTTTCCAGCGATAGAAGCTAAGATGCTTGAGATAGCACGTGGTAAGTATGAGTTCAAGATGCGCCCAGTGAGCAAGGCAGAAGCTCTTTCTTACTATAAGGGAAAGAATGAGTATAAGACAGAACTGATAGAAGCCTTAGAAGATGGCAGTATCACCTTCTGTGATCATAGCACTTTTACTGACCTCTGTAGAGGAGGGCACTTGCCTAACACAGGCTTTGTAAAAGCTGTAAAGATACTTAGTGTAGCAGGTGCTTATTGGCGAGGTAATGAGAACAATCCACAACTTACACGAGTGTATGGTATCTCATTCCCTAAGCAGAAAGATCTCACAGAGTATCTTACACTCTTGGAAGAGGCCAAGAAGCGAGATCACCGCAAGCTCGGTAAGGAGTTAGAGCTCTTTACCTTCTCCAACAAGGTAGGACAAGGGTTGCCCTTGTGGTTGCCTAAAGGAGCTGCGCTGAGAGAACGATTAGAAGCCTTCTTGCGCAAAGCACAGAAACAAGCGGGATACGAACAAGTGGTAACCCCACACATAGGACATAAGAACCTATATGTAACCTCAGGACACTGGGAAAAATACGGAAAGGATAGTTTCCAACCTATTGCTACCCCTAACGAAGGAGAGGAATATTTGCTCAAGCCAATGAACTGTCCTCACCACTGTGAGATATACAACTCTCACCCATGGAGTTATAAGGATTTGCCTAAGCGTTTTGCGGAGTTTGGTACCGTATATCGCTACGAACAGAGTGGTGAATTGCACGGACTTACTCGTGTACGTTGTTTTACTCAGGACGATGCCCATATCTTCTGTACACCAGAGCAGCTTGATACAGAGTTCAAGCATGTGATTGACTTGGTATTGTATGTGTTTGGATCTCTAGGATTTGAGAACTTTACCGCACAGGTATCTTTGCGTGATCCAGAAAACTTATCTAAGTACATAGGAACTGATGAGAATTGGGCTAAGGCTGAAAACGCTATTATCAATGCCGCTAAGGAGAAAAACCTTACTTATGTGGTAGAAACAGGCGAAGCAGCTTTCTATGGTCCTAAGCTTGACTTTATGGTAAAGGATGCCTTGGGCAGAAGCTGGCAGCTAGGAACTATCCAAGTGGATTACAACCTACCAGAACGCTTTGATCTATGGTACAAAGGAGCTGATAATGAGCTACATCGTCCTGTGATGATTCACCGTGCACCTTTCGGTAGTATGGAGCGCTTTGTAGCTATTCTCTTGGAGCATACAGCAGGTAACTTGCCACTTTGGTTGGTACCAGAGCAGGTGAATATCCTTTCTCTCAGTGAGAAATATGAAGGATATGCCCAAAAGGTAGCCCAACTCTTGCAAGAGGCCGATTTGCGTCCTCATGTAGATAACCGCAATGAGACCATTGGTAAGAAAATACGTGAGGCTGAAACCCAGAAATTCCCTTATATGCTTATCGTAGGGGAAGAGGAGGAAAAGAATGGCACTCTTTCGGTACGTCGCCACGGGGGGGAAGACCTAGGTACTATGAAAATAGCCGATTTCATTACCCTTATACAAAAAGAAATTAATAAGAACATACGACCTTTCTCAACAGAAGTTTAACTTAAAACACAATAGCCATTAATACGAGAGTACCCAACACGAAGAGCACAAGTGACGAAAAGACCTCACACCGCGTGAACCGAGATATACGTGTTCCCGAAGTGCGTTTGGTAGGAGATAACGTGGAAACAGGTGTATATCCTACAAAAGAAGCCTTAAGGCTGGCTGAAGAATTGGAATTGGATTTGGTAGAAATCTCTCCCAATGCCCAACCTCCTGTATGTAAAATCGTAGATTACAAAAAGTTTCTCTACGAACAGAAAAAACGTGCCAAGGAGCTAAAGGCCAAGGCTACTAAGGTGGAGATCAAGGAAATACGCTTCGGTCCTCAGACAGATGACCATGATTACGAATTTAAAAAGAAACATGGTGAAAAGTTCCTCAAGGAAGGAGCTAAGGTGAAAGCTTATGTATTCTTCAAAGGGCGTTCCATCGTCTACAAAGACCAAGGTCAGGAGTTGTTACTTCGCTTGGCGGTGGACTTGGAAGAGTTTGGAAAGGTAGAGCAAATGCCTAAACTCGAAGGAAAGCGCATGACTATGTTCATCGCTCCTGTCAAGAAAAAATAAAAAAGAAAACAGATATTTCAATCATTAATTTTTAAGTAACAAAATGCCAAAGATTAAAACTAAATCCAGCGCTAAAAAACGTTTCAAACTAACGGGCTCTGGTAAAATCAAAAGAAAGCACGCTTTCAAGAGTCACATCTTGACCAAAAAAGCTAAAAAACGTAAGTTAGCTCTTACACATGCTACCTTGGTACATTCCAATGACGAGGCTAGCGTAAAGAAACAATTAGGATTAAAATAATAATTGTTTAAGGTAAATTAATTGTATCACCTTGGAGTATGGCTCAAAAAGAACGTAAAGTCGCCTACTACAAAAAAAATTAGAAATTTATGCCAAGATCAGTAAACGCAGTTGCGCGTAGAGCGCGTAGAAAAAAAATAATGAAGCAAGCCAAAGGTTACTTTGGCCGCAGAAAGAACGTTTGGACAGTTGCCAAGAATGCGGTTGAAAAAGCGTTAGTATATGCTTACAGAGACCGTCGTAATAAGAAAAGAACTTTCCGCGCTTTGTGGATTGTTCGTATCAATGCAGGGGTTCGTCCTTATGGATTGTCTTATTCTAAGTTTATGGGAGCACTCAAAGCTAATAATATAGAACTTAACCGTAAAGTTCTTGCTGACTTAGCCTTGAATCACCCAGAAGCTTTCAAAGCAATTGTAGAAAAAGTAAAATAAACGTTTAATCAAAGAAATATCTGTTAGTAAAAGGCTATCCCACAAGAGGATAGCCTTTTCATATTTTACAGGTCAATCTCTACTTGGTTGCGTAGTAAGTCCTCAAAGGTTTCCGCCTTGCGTATGAGCTTGGCTTGCCCGTCTATCCAGAGGACTTCGGCGGGGCGAGGGCGTGAGTTGTAGTTGCTAGCCATAGTGTAGCAGTAGGCACCTGCATTCCTAAAACAGAGAATGTCCCCCTCAGAGATTTCAGCAATTTGTCGGTTGGAGGCAAAAGTATCTGTCTCACAGATGTAGCCCACTACCGAGTAAAAACGCTTCTTTCCCTCAGGGTTAGAGATGTTTTCTATAAAGTGAGTAGCCCCATAGAACATAGGGCGGATCAAGTGATTGAAGCCCGAATCAATTTGTGCAAAAACGGTAGAGGTGGTCTGCTTGACTACATTGACCTTCACCAAGAAAAAGCCTGCTTCACTGACTAAGAACTTCCCAGGCTCAAAAGCTAAGGTTAGGTTTCTCCCATAGAGCTTACAGAACTCCAAAAAGCGTTGACCGAGTCGTTCGCCTAGCTCTTCTATATCTGTTTGAATATCACCTTCCTTATAAGGCACCTTAAAGCCACTACCAAAATCAATAAACTTCAGTTCCCTAAAGTGCTTGGCTGTATCGAAAAGGATTTCAGCAGCATAGAGGAAGACATCTATATCCAAGATATCGCTACCTGTGTGCATGTGAATTCCATTGATATGCATCTTGGTATTCTCCACAATACGCAGAATATGAGGTATTTGATGAATACTGATACCAAACTTACTATCTATATGTCCTACCGATATATTGGAGTTGCCTCCAGCCATGACATGCGGATTGATACGGATACACACAGGCACCTGTGGGTGCTTACTACCGAATTGCTCCAAGATAGAAAGGTTGTCTATGTTGAGCTGTACACCCAATGAAGCTGCCTCCTCGATCTCCTCCATAGAGACCCCATTGGGGGTGAAGATAATCTGTTCGGGAGCAAAGCCCGCATGAAGACCTAACTTGACTTCCTGTATAGAAACTGTATCCAAGCCTGCTCCTAACTTTCGCATGAGCTTAAGGATAGAGACATTGGACAGAGCTTTCATTGCATAGTTGATCCTAAGGCTGGGCACAGCAGCAAAAGCCTTGGTAAGTCGCTCATATTGAGAGCTGATTTTGTTAGCATCATACACATACACAGGACTTCCGAAAGTATGTGTTATTGAAAGTAAATCTTTGATTTCCATATAAATAGGAATTAATAGGTTTATCGGGACAAAGATACAATTTTAAAGAAAAAAGTAAAAGGTAATGGGTAAAAGATTTAAAAAAATTACTCATTAGTGATTCATCATTGCTCATTATTTCGTATATTTGCACAAAGTTAGTCCTATATGAAGACCTCTACTAAGTATATATTGCTGTCTTTGTTGGTAGAATTTGTGCTCTTTTGTCTTTTTATGCACTATGTAATAAACCCAAAGTCAAACACTTATGTTACAGCAATGGGGGCTATGCGTACCTATGCAGTCATTACAGCCCTTTATATACCTACTTTTGTATTGGCCTATTTTGTGGGACAAAAGGTAAAATTCCCCCTCTATAGCAGGCTCAAGAACTTTACCTTAGGAGTAGTGCTTATTTTCGTTTTTTATATCACTACCTTTTGGCTTACAATGATGGGAGCTACTTATTTTCTCTGTCCTGAGCATGATAGGCGCTATTGTATGGAGTTGACACAAGTAATAGTATTTCTCTACACAATAGATGGAAAAGGGATATGGCTGTTTGCTTTCACAGCATTGCTCTTGGCAGGAGGGCTAATGACTATCTCCGCTAACTCCATAGAAGAATCAAAGACCAATGCTGATAATACCTAACTTATGGATTCTATAAAATACCCTATAGGTGCTTTTGAGCTTCCTAAAGAAATTACTCAGAAGCACATAAATACTTATATAGAAGAGCTCAGACGCTTTCCTTATTTGTTAGAAGAAGCAGTAAAACAATGTCCGCCTAATATACTCAACCTTACCTATAGAGAAGGAGGCTGGACAATAGCCCAGATAGTACATCACTTAGCCGATGTGAATATGAATAGTTTTATTCGTTGTAAGCTCGTTCTAACGGAAGAAAATCCTATCGTAAAACCCTACGAAGAAACCTTGTGGGCAGAGCTTCCTGAGGCAAGAGACTTTTATATAGCACCCTCTTTGCATATCATAAATGGAGTACATTGGCGCTGGTGGAAGCTCCTAAGAGCCCTCACCCCAAAGGATTTTGAAAAGACTTACCAACATCCACAGAGTGGATAAAAAGTGTCTATAAAGCAGGAAATAGCCAAGAGTGTGTGGCACGGCAAGCACCATTTAGCCCATATTGAGTTGGCTAAAAAACTTAAAATAATTACTAACAGCTAATAATTTATACAAATGAAAAGAAGATTTGTATATCAAGATGCCAAATCGGATAAGTTTTGGGATATTGATTTTGAAGGTACTACCCAAACTGTCGTTTATGGAAAAACAGGTACCGCAGGGCGTGAAGCCGTAAAGGAATTTGCTACCCCTGAAGAGTGTACCAAGGAAAGCGAAAAATTAATTCTCCAAAAACTCAAAAAAGGCTATACCGAACTCAAGGAAGGCGAGGCTGCTCCTGAGAAAAGAGAATACTCAGAGGAGGAAAGAGCCGACTATTTCTTCTGGGAAGCCATAGAAAAGAGCTACAAATACAACAAAAAAGACTGGGAGTCCTATGATTTGGACGAACATTTAGAGAAACTTACTACTTATCTTTCCAAATATAGCGAAGAGAAGCTACTACTCTTTCAAAAAACCTTAGAACAGAAGCTTATCTCCCTTTATACAGCCTCTATTGCCGAACTTTATATTATTCTTGATAATGAATATGAGAAAGAGGGCGATACTTACGACTTTGATGGCTTTATCTCCGATGATGGCTTTCTTTATTTCCGCTGTTGGCTGCTACTCAAGGGCAAAGAATTCTATGAGGATATCACCAAAAATATAGAATCTTTTGTTTCTGGCAAATACCATTTTGATATAGCAGAGACTTGGGCAGAGGAGCTCCTGTATGTAGCAGATTTGGCCAATGCAGAAGCCCGTCCTGATAGTGATGAGGATATCATTCGTGATACAGTATATGAAAAGTGGCCTGAGCTGAATTATGATAGTGGTGACTTTGCTATGGACAGGGAACCTAAGAGTGGGTTTGAGTTACAAAAGATGTATCCCAAGCTGGTGGCTGAAATTATGCCCATACGATAGCCCAATAAAAAAATAGGAATAAAATAGCGATATTATTCAAAAAGTAGTACCTTTGCCATCAGATATGGAAAAACAAGAAAGATACGACCGCGCTTATATGCGTATGGCACAAGAATGGGCAAAGCTCTCTTATAGCAAGCGCAAGCAGGTAGGGGCAATCATTGTCAAGGACCGTATGATTATCTCGGACGGTTACAATGGTACACCTACAGGTTTTGACAATTGCTGCGAGGACGAACAAGGGGAAACCCTATGGTATGTACTTCATGCTGAGGCCAATGCCATTCTCAAGGTAGCAGCCTCCACCCAGTCTTGTGCAGGAGCCACCCTCTATATCACCATGTCACCCTGCAAGGAATGCAGCAAACTCATACACCAGTCAGGTATCATACGTGTGGTGTATAAGGAAGCCTATAGGGATACTAGTGGCTTAGAATTCTTGGAGAAGGCAGGTGTGGAAATCGTGCATTTGCCTGAGACGGTGCATAAACAAGATAATCTGTAACTTGTTTTTCTTTTGCGATGGCCTTAGTATTCGAATGGGACTTTGAGCAATACCAAGAGGAAGAACTCCTTATTGCCTTACATACCCGATTTGTTCCTTGCAAATTGGCTTATTGGCTCAACAAAGAACTTGGCATTCGCCTTGAGCGTACCCCACAAGACTTGTATGATAAGGATTCCGATACTTTGTTTCCTCTTTTTTCCTATAAGGAGGATGCTCAATGGTATCTTATAGCCAATAGAATGCTCAAGAGGGTCTCTTTGGGATTATTTGCACAAGTAGAAGAATACCAACCATTTATCAAAGAACTTCCCAAGGTGGATTACTTTCTCAGGATAACCCCCTTTGATGAAAGAACCGATTATATTTCCTTGTTAAAAGAACAGTATTTTATAGATCATGTCTATGAAATACCATTGTTCCCAGAGGGAAAAACCTCCTATAAGGAGCAAAGAAAACTCAATGAAATCAAAGCAAAACTAATATTTTAAAAATTTATATAGTATGATAGGACGAAAAAAAACCAAAATAGTAGCCACCTTGGGGCCTGCTACCGATAGCCCAGAGATTCTCAAAGGCATGATTCTCGCTGGGGTGAATGTATTCCGTATTAACTTCTCACATGCTAATTATGACGAGGTGAAACAGCGCATCGCTCAAGTGCGTGCCATACAAGAGGAACTCAATACCCATGTAGCCCTCTTAGGAGACCTACAAGGTCCTAAACTCCGTGTAGGGGTTATGGAGGACAATGTGGTGGTAGAGGATGGAGACCAAATATCTTTTGTTACCGGAGAACCTTTTGTAGGAAATAAGGAGCGTGCTTATATGAACTATACCCAGTTCCCTCGTGATGTGAAAGTAGGTGAACGAGTACTTTTGGACGATGGTAAACTTATCTTTGAGGTGGTATCTACCAATGAAAAAGATACAGTAGTTGCCAAAGTGTTACAAGGAGGAGTACTCAAATCCAAAAAAGGGGTGAACCTACCCAATACCAATATCTCCCTTCCTGCTCTTACAGAAAAGGATATCAAGGATGCTATTTTCGCTATAGAACAAGAGGTAGACTGGATTGCACTTTCCTTTGTGCGCCACGCCAAAGATATAGAAGACCTCAAGGAACTCATCAAAGCACATACTACTGAGGATATTCCAATCATTGCCAAGATAGAGAAACCAGAGGCTTTGGCCAATATAGATGAGATTATTGCCAACTGCCAAGGACTCATGGTAGCTCGTGGTGACTTAGCTGTGGAAACGCCTGCACAAGAGGTGCCTCTACGCCAAAAAGAATTGGTACGCAAGGCCAAAGAAGCACGTATTCCTGTGATTATTGCCACCCAGATGATGGAAACCATGATAGAGAGCCTTACCCCTACCCGTGCAGAGGTGAATGACGTTGCCAACTCTATCATAGATGGTGCTGATGCGGTGATGCTCTCCGCTGAGACCTCTACAGGAAAATATCCCGTACAGGTTATTGAACGAATGTCCAGCATTATCAATAGTGTAGAGGATTCCGATTTTGTCAATATACCTCGTATCCCTCCTGTACGTGAGGGCAATGAGCGTTTTGTTACTCAGTCTATTTGCTTGAGTGCTGCCAAACTTGCTGATGATATGGATGCTAAGATTATTTCTACCCTTACAGGTAGTGGTTATACAGCATTTCAAGTATCAGCCTTACGCCCAAGTGCCAATATCTTAGTCTTCTCCTCCAACCGTCGACTGCTTACCAAGCTCAGCCTATTATGGGGGGTAACTACTTACTACTACGATCGTTACGTATCCACCGATGAAACCATAGAGGACATCAACCGTATCGCTACTCGTGAAGGACATGTACAAGTAGGTGACATTGTTATCAGCCTTAGCGCTATGCCAATCAGCTACCAAGGTCGTGTAAATACCGTACGTGCTACACAGATATTAGCGTAACTCTTAAAGTAAAAAGTAAATAGCGAAAAGTGAATAGTGAAGAGCGTTTTTTACTATTCACTTTTTGCTTTAAATAGTTTTGTCATGTTAGTGGTTTGTCTCTACTAGTACGAATCAATATTACTATATAAGACGCAATAAATTGCGTCTCTACACATGCGCTGTCTAAGACAATTACCCAAAAGCATAATCTTCCGTAGAGACGCAATAAATTGGGTCTCTACACATGCGCTGTCTAAGACAATTACCCAAAAGCATAGTCTTCCGTAAAGACGCAATAAATTGCGTCTCTACACATGCGCTGGCTAAGACAATTACCCAAAAGCATAATCTTCCGTAAAGGCGCAATAAATTGCGCCTCTATACATGCGCTGGTTAAGACAATTACCTAAAAGCATAGTTTTCTGTAAAGACGCAATAAATTACGTCTCTACACATGTGCTGGCTAAGACAATTACCCAAAAGCATAATCTTCCGTAGAGACGCAATTTATTGCGTCTCTACACATGCGCTGGCTAAGACAATTACCTAAAAGCATAGTCTTTTGTAAAGACGCAATAAATTGCGCCTTGATGAATGGGACTATACAGTTGTTTTTCTACTATTGATTTGCCTTACTAGCTCAAGACTCTTCGGTGGTGGTCTTACATTGGAGAGCAGCTCTGCTTGGGTAATTCCTATCGAGAAATAGTGTAGCGTAGGGTGTTGCTTCTTTGTAGGAAAGCCGTCATAAGGGCGATCAATTGCGATGTATGGACGCTTGCAAGAGGTCGTCGGCTGACACTTTCCGTTAGAGAAAGGTTGGGTAATCATATATTTTGAAAAATATTTTTTAGCATAGCTCTTGAGTTGCTGGTGATAAGGTGTCTCCGCAACAGGAACAAGAGAGGGGAGCTTTTGAGTGGATAGTGAATAGTGAATAGTGGAAAGCGGCGTTTCCTTAGGAAGTTGGTTGTCAGCCGAACAAGACCAATCGTCTTCGTCCAATAGAAAAGGAGCGAAAGGCGACACGTCTTCCTCCTCCTCTTCTTCCTCAAAGGAAGTATAGTTGGCTACGTTTATTACCCTTCGTTCTTCTCTTATCACTTTTTGTTCTTCTCTCCTATGCCCAAGCGCTAAGTTTTCGCTGGCTTTACTTTTTACTTTTTTCTCATTATTTTTTCTAGCTCCTTCCAAACGAATGATCAAACGGATAGCGGCAATACTTTGGTTGATGGTAGGGATTACCACCTTGCCATTGCAATCAATCGCCTGGCGGCGTGCGTATGTCCAAAGTATTTCTAAAGCCTCTTCCATAAGTTAAAAGTTCTCAGAAGTCAGAAGTCAGTTTTCAGTTTATTGCGACTAACGATAAATAACTATGGGCGAATTGCTCCTAATATTTTACTGCTGTAGATTCTACCCCTACAACTGATATCTGAATGTGGTGCAAAGTTACGATAATCAGAGCAGCAAAGTCAAGGAAACGCTATGTGAGAAGTAAGAATTTATACAATAAAAAATAAAGTTAAGTATTTAAGAGATTTAAAGTTTTTCCTTGACAAAGCTGCTGACCGTTAGGCGGTGTACACCAAGAATACGCCCAATAGCGGAGTAGGACACTCGCTTGTCCAGCAGCTCCTTGATACGTTTTTCTTGTCCTGTTGTACCTTATAGGTCACAGAATAGATTAAAATAATCTGATTTCTGGCTAAAAAACAGCAAACTCTTGTATAGAATAAAAATAAGTACTAGCTTTGCATTACATTCAAATGCTTACTACTGAAGAGAGAAAAGAAAAAAAGCCCTTTGGAAAGAACTCAAATCTCTTTTAGATCTTTATCGAGAAATTTCTACAAGAGGCATACAAATAAAAGCCTACTATGATAGCAGAATAGATGAAATTGTAGAACGATTAAAGGAAATTGGTAGCTAATCTAAAATTAAAATTATGTTAGAAAAAGTATTAGAACTTAAAAGACGATATGTAGAGGCGCAAACCGAAGAAGAGGAAGACCTTATCAATGAACAAATGCGTGCTCTTATGCGTGAGAACCCCGACGAATGGGCAAAAGCTATGTGCGAAAGTGCTGATGATACTGCTCGTAAAGCTAGAATATTAGCTCGAAAGGTAAATCAAAGAATTCAACATTCTGACAAAATGCTTAAAGAACTTGAAGTACTAAATGACTGCTAAAAAGGGAAAATATTCCAAAAGTAATACAACCTCTTCAAAGCCTTTTATAGAAGTCTTAGAGGAGGATGAATATGGCATGCCTATCAAATACCGAGATGAAATCATGGCACTTTCCAAACAAGCCAATCGCAATATGACCAAGCGCTGGGAAGCAGCTATTGCAGAGAAAGAACGAGCTGAAAGAAAGCAGATAGCTCCTAAGGATAGTTAGTCTTTAGGGGCTATATTCTTATAGGTATGTAGTTTCTCTCGCTTGATAAAACGATTGACAGTTCCTTTTGAGACACCTAATTTCTCACTAATTTGTCGTTGAGACATACCCTGCTTTATATATTTTTGTATATCTTTCTCCTTACCCGTAAGTTTCACCTTTTTTGAAAGACTTCCTTTAGGGCGACCTATAAATACTCCCTCTGCTTTTTTGCGAGCTAAGGCTTCTTTGGTACGTTGGCTGATAAGGTTGCGTTCTATCTCTGCTGATAGACCAAAAGCAAAGGCTAATACCTTACTACTAATATCACTTCCTAAACGATAATTATCTTTGATTGTCCATACTTGGATATCATTTTTCATACATTCATTAAGAATAGCCATAATCATAAGGAGGTTACGTCCCAAGCGCGATAGCTCTGAACAGATAAGGATATCCCCTTTCTGCATTTTGGAAAGCAAGGC
>ERZ773077.2619-NODE-2619-length-11467-cov-7.204346_pt1 | contig 11467 bp, 9 predicted proteins | sample MGYA00580612_ERZ773077 | MGnify/ENA primary metagenome ERZ773077 (study PRJEB29015, sample SAMEA2737971) | human oral metagenome | biome: human oral; feature: human-associated habitat; material: dental | place: China | collected 2021 ...
TGTAATTCCTGTATCTTCTTTATTTAAAATAGATTATAAAAGTAGTTTCAATTTTTGCAGAAAATAAACATCCGTTACATCGGGGAATTCTCCTAAGAAATTATCAATATCCCAATCTTTGCCTATAAACTCTTGAGCTGAAAGACAAGTGATAGAAAATAAAGCGATTAAGAGTGTTTTCATTTTTAGATTTTTTAGTAATCAAAATTTGCAATACAAAAAGCTCATCGTGCCACGATTGTACTATGACCCCATGCGAATGGCTTCTACAGGATTGAGTCGCGCTGCTGAGGAAGCAGGAATGATGCCCGAAAGCAAGCCTACTACAAACGAGATACTCAAACCTATAGCTACATTTTTAAACGATAGTATAAAAGTAAAACCTTCTTCACTGCTTGGGATTACAAAGGTAAGTAACCATACAAAGAGCAACCCAAAAAGTCCGCCGATAATCGCCAAAAGCACTGCTTCAAACAAAAACTGAAACAAAATAAACTGATTTTTAGCACCTAATGACTTTTGTACCCCAATGAGGTTGGTGCGTTCTTTCACACTCACAAACATAATGTTGGCAATCCCAAAACCTCCCACTAAGATAGAAAAGCCCCCAATAATCCAACCTACTACATTCATCATTCCAATGGTTTCGTCTATCATATCAGTAAACGACGAGATTTTGTTGAGGAAAAAATTGTCGATATCCTCAGGTTTGAGTCCGCGATAAGTACGGAATTTTTGGCGCAATACGGCTTCATATTCTGCCATATCCACTCCTTTTTTAGGTTTGAGTACGACCCCACTGGGCATCCCTTGTGGACCTGTATTCATAAAACTGCGGACAAAATTAGCTGTTACATAAGCATTATTATCAGGACCTCCACCTAATTCTCCGTATTTTTTCAGTACTCCAATAACCGTGAGTCGCCTGCCAAACACGCGTATTTCTTTATCGAGAGGATCTTCTTCTCCAAAAAGTTGTTCGGCAGCTTCATAGCCTAATATCGTTACTGCCGTTCCTGCGTTAGCTTCCGCATCGTTGTAAAAACGCCCTTTGCCCATACGAATGTCGCTAATCTGTTCCACCCCCGCTGAGGTAGCCTGCACAGACATTGAGGGAATAGTTTTACCGCCGTACTTCACCGCCGAATTGAGTCCGAATAACTCGTACACCACTGCTTCGGTATTAGGTAATTCACGTTTGAGAAATTCGTACTCCTGATAGGTAACTTGCGGAAAGCTAAGGCGTTGCCACTGAGGCACAGATGAGGGCGCAAAAGAATATTTGGAAAGGTTGATCATATTCTTATCCAAACCCGAAAGACTTTCCTGAATGCTCCTATTGAGTGAATCAACCGCTGCTAACACTGAGATAATAGAAAAGATACCCACCGTTACACCTAATAGCGATAGGAAAGTGCGGAGCTTGTTGTCGCGCAATGACTTGATAGCAAAGTTAAAACTCTCTTTTAATAGTTGTAGATAAATGAACATAGTATATTTTTTTACATTATCTTTTAAATGTCTTATTTTTCAATAGCGGCAGACTGTAATAAGCCCCCGCCGAAACGCTATGATATTGTGTTTTTTCTGTGAAAATTTCAGAAGGATAGCGAATTGTATTCCCTGCATAAGCTACATAAAAATGTAAATTTTGGGTAGGGATAGGAGCGTATAAAGCTGCTAACGAATAGATATAGTTATAACGCAAATCGCCTTGTGGTGTTTTACCACTTGCTACGCTCTCAGCTCCTGCTTTTAAAGCCATACTCCAGCAATCAGTAAAAAGGTATTCATACCGCCCTACGATAACTTTATAGGTGATATCCTCACGCATCAGGTAGTTACCAGCTGTCAATCCTTCGTAATCGCTGATAATTTTAGAGCCCAAAAGCGAATAATCAGCCCCCATTTTGGCATACATAAGGTCTAAATAGGCGTTGTGTCTATCACTTTTATACTGATGCCCCAAAGCGATGGAATGACTGTAATATCCGTTGGCAAATTGCGAAATATTGTAAGAATAATGAGTATTGAACTTACCCTTAGCAAATTTGCCTTGCCAATACGCATAGGCTCCTATAGGTGTTTTAGACGCTGAAAAAGAAGCTGTGCTAAAACCATTGTTTTGCAGGTGCTTTTCAAAAGTATTATTCACTGTGTTATGCAATTGTAAGCCTATATTTTGAGTATCAGTAAGTAAAACATCTAACCTTACTCCTGCAATAAAAGGACGCGTAATATATCCCAGATGATCAGCATAAATAAACTCATATAAAGGATGTATATCTAACTCATAAGAGCCTACCATTGCATATAGTTTTCCTAAACTTACTTCCCAACGTTTAGAAGCTCCAAAACGATAACTCAAAAAAGCAAAATCTAATGCCAAAGCTCCATTATCTAAAGAAGTAGCAGTAAAAGGTTTGTTCAATCGAAACCTAATGTGATACGAAAGTGACTCATTGTAATTGCCATAGAAATGCAAGCGCGCTTCATCTAACTGAAAATGAGAGAAGGATACTTTATTGTGCCATTCACTTAAGAAACCTCCTCTAAAATAAAAATCCAAATTGCTGTGGGAGGGGATACTATCTTGGGCTTTGCCTTGTATTATAAAGAGTATAAAAATACAAAATAAAACTGCTTTCCTCATAAGATATAGAATTGATTTGTCAATTTACCAATTGGCTAATTGTCAAATTGTCAAATTAACAAATTTTAATCTCTTTTGTTTGCTTTGTATTGGTAAAAAGTACTATTTTTGTAGCCAAAAATAAAACTTTTTTTTCAAATGAGCACTACAAAACAAGCAAAATCTGCTTTAATATCTGTTTTTGACAAGACAGGATTAGAACCTATCATTCACAGAATGAAAACTTTAGGTATCACCATCTACTCTACTGGAGGTACTGAAGATTTTATCAAAAAATTGGGTGTAGAAGTGATTCCAGTGGAAAGTATTACCGATTATCCCTCCATTTTTGGAGGACGTGTGAAAACACTCCATCCTAAAATTTTTGGAGGTATCCTCAACCGTCAGGACAATGTGCAGGATACTGAAGAAATGAAACAATACGCTATTCCTCAAATTGATATAGTGATTGTGGATTTATATCCTTTTGAAAAAACAGTGGCAAGCGGTGCTAATGAACAAGAGATTATTGAAAAAATTGATATAGGTGGTATTTCGCTCATCCGCGCTGCTGCTAAAAACTATAAAGATGTGCTTTGTGTAGCCTCAGTTGATGAGTATGGTAACCTTTTGCAAATTTTAGACGAACAACACGGCAGCACGACTTTAGAACAGCGCCGCCACTTTGCTGCTAAAGCCTTCCGCGTATCGTCTCACTACGATACTGCTATCTTCAACTACTTCAATCAAACTGAAGAAATTCCTACTCTGGCTATCAACGAGTGCCACGGACAATTGTTGCGCTATGGCGAAAACCCTCACCAAAAAGGAGAATTTTACGGTAATTTCGATGCTCTTTTTGATAAATTACACGGCAAAGAACTCTCATACAACAACTTGTTAGATGTAGATGCTGCTGTAAATCTAATGGCTGAATTTGTAGGCGATGATCCTACTTTTGCTATACTAAAACACAACAATGCTTGTGGCGTAGCAACGCGCAAAACGATACACGAAGCCTATAAAGATGCGCTCGCAGGTGACCCCGTTTCAGCTTTTGGAGGTATTCTTATTTCTAATACAAAAATCGATTCGGCTACTGCCGAAACTATTCACTCACTGTTCTTTGAGGTAATCATTGCACCTTCTTATAGTGATGAAGCTCTAAAAATACTCGAACAGAAGAAAAACCGTATTATTTTAGTACAGAAGAAAGCCAAAATGCCTACAACAAGTGTGCGTTCGTGTCTCAATGGCTATTTGGTACAGGAAAAAGACCTCAAAACCGATAGCATAGCCGATGTACAATACGTAACTGCTGTAAAACCTTCAACAGAAGTACTCGACGACCTTTTCTTCGCTTCTAAAATATGTAAAAACACCAAATCGAATACCATTGTATTGGCTAAAAACAAACAGCTCATCGCCAGCGGTACAGGACAAACCAGCCGTGTTGATGCACTCAAACAAGCTATCGAAAAGGCTAAAGAATTTAAGTTTGACCTCAGTGATGCCGTAATGGCAAGCGATGCCTTCTTCCCCTTCCCCGATTGCGTGGAAATAGCTCACAACGAAGGTATTCGCTCAGTAATACAACCTGGTGGCTCTATTAAAGATCAAGCCAGTATCGACTACTGTGATGCTCACCAAATGGGAATGGTATTCACAGGAATACGACACTTTAAACACTAATTAAACGCTATTTAAACAACGTATGAAACACATTGCAGCCGTAGGAGGCTATTTTATAATGCTTTATGATGTCTTTCGCAAACGCACCCGTTGGTCGATTACTAAAGACCTCATATTGCGTGAGATAGACGACCTCATCTTTGGATCTATAGGTATCGTAGCTTTTATCTCTTTCTTCGTGGGAGGGGTAGTAGCTGTACAAACTGCTTTGAATATTGATAACCCTTTTATCCCTAAATACCTCATAGGTTTTGCTACTCGACAATCTATTGTATTAGAGTTTGCACCTACCTTTACAGCGGTAATCTTAGCAGGAAAGATTGGCTCGTTTATCACTTCCAGCATAGGTACAATGCGCGTAACCGAACAAATTGACGCCCTTGATATTATGGGGGTAAACTCGGTGAATTATTTGATATTCCCCAAAATAGTAGCCCTAATGTTAATGCCTTTCCTCATCGCCTTAGGTATGTACTTAGGGGTATTAGGAGGTTGGGCTTCTGCGGTGATGAGTGGCTATACCACCTCTGCCGAATTTGTACAAGGAGTGCAATACGACTTCAAACCTTACAGTATGGTGTATGCCTTCACTAAAACGGTAGTTTTTGCATTTTTCTTGGCTACTATTCCGTCCTATCACGGTTATTATATGAAGGGAGGCGCTTTAGATGTTGGAAAAGCCAGTACGGTTTCATTTGTATGGACGAGTATAGTGATTATCCTTGCCAACTCAGTGCTTACGCAATTGTTCTACGCTTAGTTTGATCAAGATAACAACAAAAAATCCAGTATAGTGAGTTACTATACTGGATTTTTTGTTTAGTAAATGATATCAATATCTCCTTTGCCTTCCCGCAGCACAACAGGAGTGTCGCCTGAGAGGTCGATGACGGTGGAGGCTACATTGTCGCCATAACCACCATCAATAACTATATCTACGCGGTTTTGCCATTTCTCGAAGATAAGTTCTGGGTCGGTGGTGTACTCAATCACATCATCGTCGTCGTAAATAGAGGTAGAGACTATAGGATTACCTAACTTTTCTACAATAGTACGCGCAATAGTGTTATCGGGCACGCGTATCCCCACGGTTTTCTTCTTTTTAAAATCCTTAGGAAGATTGTTATTTCCTTGCATAATAAAGGTATAAGGACCTGGTAAAGCGCGTTTCAAGAGTTTGAAAGTGCTCGTATCTATCTGTTTTACATAGTCAGATAGATTTTTTAAATCGGAGCATACAAATGAAAAGTTTGCTTTTTCGAGTTTTACTCCTTTGATGCGAGCAATTTTCTCAAGGGCTTTGGTATTGGTAATATCACAGCCCAAACCGTAAACGGTATCAGTAGGATAGATAATAAGTCCGCCGTGGCGAAGCACTTCCACAACCTTAGCAATATCCTTTTCGTTGGGATTTTCGTTGTATAATTTAATAAAATCAGCCATTGTTCTAAATATTAGGGGTAATTCTAATAGTGGTGAATTTGCAATAAGAAATAAGTTTTTCCTCCTGATTTGTTACTTTTATTTCCCAAAGTTGGAGCGTACGTCCTGCATTCACACATACAGCTTTGGCGTAAAGGGTATCCCCTACTCTACCCGCTCTCAAGTGATTAGCACTGAGTTCAATACCTCGAATCTGTTCATCATCATTGCGGTAAAGTAAGTACGCCCCTATGCTGCCTGCTGTTTCAGCTAAAGCTAAAGTAGCCCCTCCGTGTAACACCCCATCTACCTGAGTAACTTTTTCGGTAACAGGCATCGTTATAGTAACACTTTCTTCGGTTACTTCGGCAATTTCCATTTGCCAATCGCGCATCAAGTTGTTTGGAGGTAACGCCTGCCACTTCTGTAATAAAGTTTCTTTGTTAAGCATAGCATATCCTTTTTGTTACTTCAACCCACGTGCTTTGAGTAGTGGCTCAATAGCAGGAGCTTTCCCTCTGAAGGCTAAATACATTTTTTCGTAATCCATTGTATTGCCTTTGGAGAGTATCAAATCTCTAAAACGTTGTCCATTAGCACGAGTGAGTCCGCCATTTTCTTCAAACCATTGGTAGGCATCGTGGCAAAGCATTTCTGTCCATTGGTAAGAGTAATAGCCTGCTCCATAGCCTCCGCCAAAAATATGAGCAAAGTAAGATGAACGGTATCTCGGAGGTACTTCTTTCACCCATAAGCCTATTCTTTCAAGGGCTTTCTTTTCAAAATCACTTACATTATTGATGATAGTATCTGAAGGAATAGTATGCCATTGCAAGTCTAAATTGGCAGCAGCCAAAACTTCTGTAAAGGCATAGCCCTCATTGAAGGTACTCGCTTTTTTTATCTTATCAATAAGTGTTTGTGGAATAGGTTGTTTGGTCTCGTAATGTACTGCATAGTTTTTAAGAATATCAGGATACAAAGCCCAATGCTCATTGAATTGTGAAGGGAACTCCACAAAATCGCGCGCTACTGCTGTTCCTGATAAACTTGCATACTGTTGGTTAGCAAAGAAACCGTGCAATGCGTGACCAAACTCGTGGAAGAGCGTAGTAAGTTCATCGTAAGTAAGCAAAGCAGGTTTACCTTCGGCAGGTTTCACATAGTTGCACACATTGTAAATAACAGGTTTAGTGCCTAATAATTTAGATTGGTTTACAAAGTTGCTCATCCACGCACCACCGCGTTTGCTTTCACGAGCAAAGAAATCGCCATAGAAAAGTCCTAATGGCGTACCATCTTCTTCAAAAAGCTCATACACTAATACATCGGGGTGATATACGGGTATATCTTTGCGTTCTTTAAAGGTAATGCCATAAAGTTTGGTAGCTGCATAGAATACACCATTTTCAAGAGCATTTTTCAATTCAAAATAAGGTTTGATTTCATTCTCATCAAGGTCGTATTTAGCTTTGCGAACTTGTTCGGCATAGAAATTCCAATCGTAAGGCTCTAAAGTAAAATTACCTCCCGTTTTGGCGATTTGTGCTTGTATTTCTTTAGCTTCAACTTTGGCTTTACCTACTGAAGCAGGCACTAAATCTTTAAAGAATTGAGCAATAGCAGCAGGAGTTTTAGCCATAGTGCGTTGCAAGCTCCATTCGGCATAGTTTTTAAAGCCCAAGAGTTCGGCTTTTTTAGCGCGCAGTAAAGCAATGCGTTTTAGGATATCATTGGTATTATGAGCACCCCCATCGGTACGATTCCAGCTTGCTTCAAACAATTGTTTACGAGCGTTGCGGTCGGGTAATTCACTAAGGAGCGGTTGCTGAGTAGTATTCACAATTGCTACTTTTTGACCATTGATAGTTTGAGCGGCTGCCAATGAGCCTTCTAAAAGCGTTTGGTTGAAATCAGTTTCTAAAGAAGCTAACTCACTATTGTACTTTTTAAGAGTTTCTTTATCAGTAGCCGATAGGTTAGCACCTGCTACTACAAAATCTTCGTAGTAATTTTCTAACAATTTAAGCGATTCAGCATCTAATTTCAAGCTCTCACGTTTATCGTATAAGGCTTTGATACGCGCAAAGAGTTTTTCGTTCAGGTGAATGCCATCGGCGTGTTCGGCAAACTTAGGTGATAGTTCTTTTTGCAATACTTTTAAAGTATCATTAGTATTTGCCTCAGTTAAGGCATTGAATACCGCTGAAGCACGTTCTAATTCTACCCCACTTTTTTCTAAAGCGATAATCGTATTCTCAAAAGTAGGTGCTTCATTACTATTAGCGATAGCAGCAATACGTTCGTTTTGCAAAGCCATTCCTTTGAGCAAGGCGGGACGGTAATGCTCGTCTTTAATTTTTGAGAAGTCGGGAGCACCATAAGGCAAAGTGCTTTCTACCAATAGCGGATTGTTCTCTGTGTTTTCTGTCATTTTTGAAGTCTTTGAATCGTTGCAGCCTACCAAAGCAGTGAGTAATATAGCTGCTGAAAATAAAGGTAATTTCATAGTTTTTAGGTGATTATAAAAAGGGTGTTCAAGGAAAGAACTTCCTCAAACACCCCTTTTGAGGTTATATAGTAACTAAAATACTGTTATTTAGCAGTCAAACGTATGTCGATACGTCTGTTTTTAGCTTTGCACTCATCGGTGTCGTTAGCTTCGCAAATAGGGTGTTCTTGACCATAACCTTGAGCGCTCAATTGTGCTTTATTAGCACCTAATGCTACTAATTTGTTTAGCACTGAATTAGCACGTCTTTCTGAAAGTTTTAAATTACCTTCGGCACTACCTGTGTTATCAGTGTACCCTCCTAAACGAATAGCCGCTTTAGGATAGGCTTTTAAAATAGCTACAATGTTCTTTAATTGTTGTTCAGAACCTTCAGTAAGTTCATCACTACCTGTTTTGAAGTAAGTTCTATCCAAAGTAATCCAGTTATCTTTGAATTGTTCTGGAGTAGTAAGGTTTTTATCTTCTATCAATTTCACGAGGTGTGCTTCAGATGAGTTCTTTCCTACTTCTAACATTGTATTGTCAAAAAGGCTCAATTGGAATAAATCACCTACATTGTACTCGAAGTTACCATCAGCGTTAAGCATACCATCTATTACTACTACTTCGTCTATAGGCATCATTTCTTCACCTTCACCTTGACGGATTTGAGCTTCTATAGGAGTACCTGAAGCATCAGCAGTATGTCCGCCCAAGATAGGAGCGATTACTAAACCTACCAAGCAAGTGAGTTTGATAAGGATATTCATTGAAGGACCTGAAGTATCTTTGAATGGGTCACCTACAGTATCACCAGTAACAGCAGCTTTGTGAGCGTCAGAACCTTTGTAAGTCATTTGTCCGTTGATTTCAACACCTGCTTCAAATGATTTCTTAGCATTGTCCCAAGCACCACCAGCGTTGTTTTGGAAGATAGCCCATACAACCCCTGATACAGCTACACCAGCCATATAAGCGCCAAGAGCTTCAGCACCCATCACAAAACCGATAACAATAGGAGTGATGATAGTAATAGCACCAGGTAACATCATTTCGCGCAAAGCAGCTTTGGTAGAAATATCTACACATCTGCCGTACTCTGGAGTACCTTTACCTTCCATAATACCAGGGATTTCACGGAATTGGCGACGTACTTCGTTCACCATATCCATAGCAGCTTTCCCTACTGATTGCATTGCCAAGGCTGAGAAAATTACTGGAATCATACCTCCGATAAACAAGGCAGCTAATACATTCGCTTTGAAAATATTGATACCAGAAATGCCTGTAAAGGTTACATAAGCAGCGAACAAAGCTAAAGCAGTAAGAGCCGCTGATGCAATGGCAAAGCCTTTACCTACCGCAGCAGTAGTATTACCTACTGAGTCTAAAATATCAGTACGTTGACGTACTTCTTTTGGCAATTCACTCATTTCGGCTACACCACCAGCGTTATCGGCAATAGGACCAAAAGCATCGATAGCCAATTGCATAGCAGTAGTAGCCATCATTGCAGATGCTGCAATTGCTACACCATAGAAGCCAGCTAAAGAGTAAGAACCCCAAATAGCTACAGCAAAAAGCAATACAGAACCAAAGGTAGATTTCATACCAGTAGCTAAACCTGCAATAATATTGGTAGCAGCTCCAGTAGATGAATTACGAACGATATTCAATACCGGTTTTTTACCCAAAGCGGTAAAGTGTTCAGTAATAGCAGAAATGAGTAAGCCTACTGCCAAACCTACGATAGTAGCGTAGAATACATTGATACTTGCGATTTCTTTTACGCCTTCACCAAAGAAACTCATTTGGATAGTTTCAGGCAACATATATTTGATAAGGAAATAGCAAGCTACTAAAGTAAGTGCTAAAGCTACATAGTTACCTGTATTTAGTGAACTTTGTACTTGTTTTTCTTTAGCGTCGTTGTTTTTGATACCTACACAGAAAGTACCAATAATTGAAGCAATGATACCTACACCAGCAATTACTAACGGCAATAAGATAGGACCTAAACCACCGAAAGCATCGGTGAAAGCACCACCATTGGCAGTTGCTATATCTTTAATCACATAGTTACCCAATACCATTGAAGCAAGTACTGTAGCCACATACGAACCAAACAAGTCGGCACCCATACCAGCTACGTCACCTACGTTATCACCTACGTTATCGGCAATAGTACCAGGGTTACGAGGGTCGTCTTCAGGGATACCAGCTTCTACTTTACCTACGAGGTCAGCCCCTACGTCGGCAGCTTTGGTGTAAATACCACCACCTACACGAGCAAAGAGCGCAATAGACTCAGCACCAAGTGAGAAACCTGCTAAGGCTTCGAGTACGAGAGTCATTTCGTCGTAGAAAGGTTTGCCGCCTCCTACAAAAGTGTTTACAAAAAGAATGAAGAACAAGCTCAAGCCCAATACAGCTAAACCTGCTACTCCTAATCCCATTACAGTACCACCTCCAAAGGATACTCTCAAAGCTTTTGGCAAGCTAGTGCGAGCTGCTTCGGTAGTGCGTACATTAGCATTGGTAGCAATACGCATCCCGATATTTCCCGCTAAGGCAGAGAAGAAAGCCCCACACACAAAAGCTACTACAATAAGCCAGTGAGAAGTTTCTACCATACGAGAAACAATAAATAGAGCAATAGAAGCAATAATCACAAAAATACCCAAAATGCGGTACTCAGCATTGAGGAATGCCATTGCCCCTTCTTTGATACTTTTGGAAATACTTTGCATTCGCTCATTGCCTGTGGTTTGTCTGTTCACCCACGAAGCCTTCACAATCATAAAGATAAGTCCAAGAATAGCAAGGACTAACGGTAAATATAACATCATTTTATCCATACAAATATTAGTAATTAGTTAAATTTAGGGCGTAAAAGTACGAAAGATAATTGTAACGAAAAAATAAAAAAGGTTTTTTTTTGGTGCACCTCATCCACTATTAAACACTATTCCTATAATCTAGTTGTCTTTTGCCTCATAGCACATATAAAACATACTCTGCAGAATATCATTAAGAAAGTTAATCATCATACTCTTTCGTAACTACTTGAATGGCACGATTTTTGAGCCCGCCCCTATCGAGTGGTAACATCATTATTAGCATTGTAAATTCAGGTCTTAGTGTAGAGACTTTTGTTTTTCAGAGCATTTTCGTTTCTTAATTTTCACTAAATTATTAATACATAAAAAAAGAGTGATTTATAAAAT
>ERZ773077.2626-NODE-2626-length-11456-cov-8.694939_pt1 | contig 11456 bp, 9 predicted proteins | sample MGYA00580612_ERZ773077 | MGnify/ENA primary metagenome ERZ773077 (study PRJEB29015, sample SAMEA2737971) | human oral metagenome | biome: human oral; feature: human-associated habitat; material: dental | place: China | collected 2021 ...
TGCCCGGCAAACTGGAAATCAAAAAATTTGATCCGGTTGCCCGCAAACACGTTATGTACAAAGAAACCAAACTGAAATAATCCGTTTGCTTTCCCCAACCCCTGCCAAAGTGCAGGGGTTTGTTTTGCGCGCCGCAAACACCAAAACGTGGCAAAACGGAGAGCACAGGCAGCCTGAAAACGGCGGGGGCGGCTTTGGCGGCGGAACGGGACGGACAGGACAAGGCAGCCTGAAAACCAAAGCCGCGCAGGTCGGATTCTCGAATCCGACAGCCGGCCGCAGGGGGGGCGGCATCCGGTTCGGAAAAAAATGTCGGATACAAGTATCCGACCTACGGCGGGATGCCGCACCGCTTGGCAAACATATGAAACGACAACGGCAAAAGCTGCCGGATACGGGCATTCAGGCTGCCGCCCTGCCCTGCCGTTGCGCCGGATTAGGGTTCCGATAAGTTTTCAGGCTGCCTGCGCGAATGCGACGCAGGCAGCCTGAAAACATGATGGCGGGGCTTTTGCCGCCTTAGGCGTGGTAGCCGGCGCCCAGCACCAGCGCTTTGCCGGCGCCGGTGGCGCGGTGGGGGTTGGACGGCACGCCCAAACACCAGCAGGCGGCAAGCCAGGCGAAGGCGGCGGCTTCGACCCATTGCGGATCAAGCTGCAGCGCGCCGGTGTCAGCAACGCTGATGCCGCCGGCCTGCAGGCGTTCGGTCAGCGCGGCCATCAGCGCGCCGTTGCGGGTGCCGCCGCCGCACACATAAAGCCGGCGCGCCTGCGGGGCAGCCTGAAACACGGCATCGGCAATGGTGAGGACGGTAAACTGCAGCAGCGTCTGCTGCACGTCGTGCGGGTCTTCGCCGCCATTGAGATGGCTTTGCAGCCATGACAGCGAAAACAGTTCGCGGCCGGTGCTTTTGGGATAAGGCAGCCTGAAATAGGGATGCGCCGACAGTTTGGCCAGCAAATCGGGCAGCAGGCGGCCGGCAGCGGCGCGGCGGCCGCCGGCGTCGTAGGGTTCCTGCCAGATGTGGCGTGCCCAGGCGTCCATCAGCATATTGCCGGCGCCGGTATCGAAACCCCAGGCTTGGGCGGCAGACGGGTTTTCAGGCTGCTTTGCCGGCGGCAGCACGCTGATATTGGCGATGCCGCCGATATTGAGCACCACGCGGGTGGAAGTTTCGTCGGCAAACAGCGCCTGATGGAAGGCGGGCACCAGCGGCGCGCCCTGGCCGCCGGCGGCCAAGTCGCGGCTGCGGAAGTCGCCGACGGTAAAAATGCCGCTCAATTCGGCCAGCAGCGCCAAATCGGCGAGCTGGACGCTGTAGCCGTGCTGCGGGGCGTGGCGCACGGTCTGGCCGTGGCAGCCGATGGCGGCGATGTCCTGCGGTTTGAGCCCTTGCGCGGCGAGCAGCTGGGCGACGGCTTGGGCGTACAGGCGGCTGAGTTCCTGCGCCAGCAGGCGGCTGCGGTGGATTTCGTCGTGGCCGCAGTCCTGCAGTTCGAGCAGGCGCTGCTTGAGCGCGTCGGGATAATCGACGGCGCTGTGCGCCAGCGCGCCCTGCCAGCGGCTGCCGTCCATGCGCACCAGCACGGCATCGATGCCGTCCATGCTGGTGCCGGACATCAGTCCGATATAGAGTTGGCTGTGTTGCATGGGAAAGGGAAACGGAAAAAGGGAGAGAAAAAGGTTTTCAGGCTGCCTGCCTTCACCCCACATGGGGCGGCGCAGGCAGCCTGAAAAATTTGGCGGCGGGATCAGTGCGTTTCGCCGTCCTGCTTGCGGCTGTTGCGCAGGCGGCGTTTTTCCAGCAGGTCGCGTTTGCGCGCCAGCAGGCTGCGACGGCGGCGCCAGAAATACCAGCCCAGCCATACCGCCAGCACGCCCAGCAGCGCGAAAATGCCGTGTTGGAACTGGTGGACTTTGGCCATCAGCCAGTCGCGGTTTTCGGCGCCGTAATAGCCGAGATAAACCCACAGCGGCACCGAAATCATCGCCGCCAGGCCGTCCATCAGCAGCCAGCGCCACACCGACACTTTGCCGCTCATGCCGGCGCTTAGGAAAATCGGGCTGCGCAGGCCGGGCAGGAAACGGGCGACAAACAGCACGCGGTTGCCGTATTGGTCGAATTTCTGCTGCACCTGGGCGTAGCGTTTGGGCTTCATCACCCGCGCCACCAGCTTGAAGCGCAGTATTTTTTCGCCGTAGATGCGGCCGAGTCCGAACATTACGCCGTCGCCGGCCAGCACGCCGATCATGCCCACCACCACCATCAGATGCGCGTTGGCATAGCCCAAGCCCGAAATCACGCCGCCGGCCGCCAGGGTGATGTCTTCGGGAATCGGCACGCCGAAACCGCACAGCATCAGCACGAAAAACACGGCGGCGTAGCCGAACTGCACGAAAAAGGCTTCTAACAGGGTCAACATAACGGGGCTTCGGATCTTAAGGTTGTGGCAGTTTTCAGGCTGCCTGAAAGCGGTGGAAAAGAAAAAGAAGTGGCGGCGCTGGCGGAACAAGCTTTCAGGCTGCCTGAAAAGCCGGCGCGGGGTTTACTGGCTGCCGTTGCGGATGGCGTCGGCGATGTGGCGGGCGCAGCGCTCGCTTTGCGCGGCGTCTTCCGATTCCACCATCACCCGCACCACCGGTTCGGTGCCGGACGCGCGCAGTACCACGCGGCCGCGATCGCCCAGCTGTTGTTCGACTTCGGCCAGCGCGGCGGCGGAAGCCTGCTGCCAGTCCTGCCCTTCGGCAAGGGCGACATTGAGCATGGTCTGCGGATAAGGCTGCCAATCGACGGCGCGCGAGAGCGGCTGGCCGAGTTCCTGCAGCGCGGCCAGCACCTGCAGCGCGGCGATGGTGCCGTCGCCGGTATTGTGTTTGTCTAGGCACAGGATGTGGCCGGAGGCTTCGCCGCCCACCTGCCAGCCGCGCTGGTAAAGCTGTTCGAGCACGTAGCGGTCGCCCACTTTGGCGCGGGCAAACTCGATGCCTTCGCGCTTGAGCGCGGTTTCCATCGCCAGATTGCTCATCACGGTGCCGACCACGCCGCCCAGCGGGGCGCCGGCGCGGGCACGGGCTTTGGCGATGACATAAACCAACTTGTCGCCGTCGTAAATCGTGCCGTCTTTATCGACCATAATCAGGCGGTCGCCGTCGCCGTCGAGCGCGATACCGTAGTCGGCTTCGTTCTGCAGCACGGCAGCCTGCAGGGTTTTGACGTGGGTGGCACCGATGCGCTCGTTGATATTGAAACCGTTGGGGGTATTGCCGATGCGGATCACATCGGCGCCCAGCTCGTGAAAGACTTCGGGCGCGGTGTTGTAGCCGGCGCCGTTGGCGGTATCGACCACCAGTTTCAAATCGCGCAGATTGAGCGTGCCGGGGAAAGTGGATTTACAAAATTCGATGTAGCGGGCGTCGGCGCCGTCGATGCGGCGGGCGCGGCCGAGCTGCTCGGATGGCTTGGTGAGCATCTCTTTTTCCAGTTCGGCTTCGATCGCCAGCTCGGTGGCATCATCGAGTTTGACGCCGCCTTCGGCGAAAAACTTGATGCCGTTGTCGGAAAACTCGTTGTGCGAGGCGGAAATCATCACGCCGCCGGCCAGGCGCAGGGCGCGGGTGAGATAGGCGATGCCCGGGGTGGGCAGCGGGCCGGTTTGGAAAACATTGACGCCGGCGGCGGTGAAGCCGGCCACCAGCGCGGTTTCGAGCATATAGCCGGAAATGCGCGTGTCTTTGCCGATAATCACGGTGGGTTTGTGCTGGCTGTCGTGCTTGATCAGCGCGTTGCCGAAAGCGCAGCCGAGCCGCATCACAAAATCGGGCGTAATCGGATAACGGCCGACCCGGCCGCGGATGCCGTCGGTGCCGAAATATTTGCGTTCTTTCATGTTTCCCCCGTGATAGCGCGGTAAATCCGGCGCGCAGGCCGGACAAAAGCCGGCATTGTAAAGAAAAAGGCCATGTGATGCCATAACACAGCGGCGCTTTTACCTGCTTTAATCTTGGGCGGCCGCAACCGTTTTCGAGCAGCCTGAAAACGGCGGCGGGCGAACCGAATTTTCAGGCTGCCTGAAAGGTGGTTTTGGCGCCGTATTCGCACAAATCATTGATGATGCAGCTCTGGCACAGCGGCTTTTGCGCCTTGCAGGTGTAGCGGCCATGCAGAATCAGCCAGTGGTGGGCGTTGAGCAGAAATTCTTTGGGGACGACGCGCATCAGCTTGTCTTCGACTTCGCGCACGTTTTTGCCGGGGGCGATTTTGGTGCGGTTGGCAACGCGGAAGATATGGGTATCGACCGCCATCACCGGCACGCCAAAGGCGGTGTTGAGCACCACATTGGCGGTTTTGCGGCCGACGCCGGGCAGGGCTTCCAGCTCTTCGCGCGTTTGCGGCACTTGGCCGCCGTGTTTGTCCAAGAGCAGGCGGCAGGTTTGGATGATGTGGCGCGATTTGGTCTGGTACAGGCCGATGGTGCGGGTGTATTCCATCACGCCTTCCAAGCCCAAATCAAGCATGGCCTGCGGGGTGTTGGCCACCGGAAACAGCTTGGCGGTGGCTTTGTTGACGCCTTTGTCGGTGGCCTGTGCCGAGAGCAGCACGGCAATCAGCAGTTCGAACGGGCTGGAGAAGTTGAGCTCGGTGGTGGGATGGGGATCGGCGTCGCGCAGGCGGGTGAAGATTTCGGTGCGGATGGTTTTGTTCATGGCGGTGTGTGTTTTTCAGGCTGCTTGGGCGGTTTTTGCGTTTCAGGCTGCCTTTTGTCAGGCAGCCTGAAAAGGCGGGATTCAGTTTTTCAGGCTGCCTGCGCGTTCTGCCAGATATTCGGCCAGACCGCGCTCGCGCAGGATGCAGCTGGGGCATTCGCCGCAGCCGCCGTCGATGCCCAGATAGCAGGTGTGGGTGCGTTCGCGAACGAAATCGAGCGCGCCGAGTTTGTCGGCCAGCGCCCAGGTTTCTTTTTTGGTGAGATACATCAGCGGGGTGCGGATGTTGAAATTGTAGTCCATCGCCAGATTCAGGCTGACGTTCATCGATTTGACGAAAACGTCGCGGCAGTCGGGATAGCCGGAGAAGTCGGTTTCGCACACGCCGATGATGATGTCGCGGATGCCCTGCGCTTTAGCGTGGATGGCGGCGTAGAGCAGAAACAGGGCGTTGCGGCCGTCGACAAAGGTATTGGGCACTTCGCCGGCGGGCGCTTCGATGGCGGCGCTGCCGTCCATCAGCGCGTTGTGGGTAACCGCCGAGAGCTGGGGCATATCGAGCAGGGTCTGCTTCACGCCAAAATCGCGGGCGATGGCGGCGGCCTTTTCCAATTCGATGCTGTGGCGCTGGCCGTAACGGAAACTCAGGGCTTCGACTTTGCCGGCGCCGTATTCTTCCAGCGCCAGCAGCAGGCAGGTAGTGGAATCCTGTCCGCCGGAAAAAATCACCAGGGCTTTGTTTTCTGCCATATCGCGGCTTCCTTATGCGGGGTTTTCAGGCTGCCTATTCTTTGTTGCGCCCGTGCCAGAAATAGCGCCAGACAAAGGCGGGGAAGGCGAATACCAGATACAGGCACACAGTTACCGCGTAAAACTCCCAATCCTGCGGATGCACCTGGCCGGAGCGCTGCTCGAGCACATAGGCCAGCACGCCGGTGAGCAGAAAGCCGGCGGCCAGCTCTATCAGGTGGTGGCCGAAATGCTTGTGCTTGAGCGGTAGCACGCCAAACAGGCGGCGGCTGAGAAACGGCAGGTTGGCCAGTATCAGCGCCAATGCCAAAAGGGTGTACATTGCAGCGGTCACAGCGGGTTTCTCTCTGGATTCGGGTTTTCAGGCTGCCTGAAAGCAGACAAAGTAAACAGCGCACAGGCAGCCTGAAAGGGTTTGGGTTTGCGGCGACAAGGCAGCGGAACGAAAAAACAGGCAGCTTGCCGCCATCCAAGTAAGCGGCGTCTTTATACGGGGCAAAGCAGCCTGAAACCGTAAACGGCTTTCAGGCTGCCTTCGCGTCTGCCCTGCCCGAGCCGCGCCGCAGCGGCGGCACGGACGGCAGGAGCTTACAGCGCGGTGTCGATGGCTTGCGCCACCAGCGCCATCAGATGCGCGGGGAATACGCCCCACACCAACAGCATCAGGCCGTTTACCGACAGCAGCACGCGGCCGCTGGCATCGCCGGTAATCGGCGCGTCGCTGGCTTTTTCTTCAAAATACATCGCCCGCACCACGCGCAGGTAGTAGAAGGCGCCGATCAGGCTCATCATCACCGCAAACACCGCCACCGGCAGCGCCCAAACGTATTGGGCGGCCAGCAGGGCTTTGATTACCGCAAATTTGGCGTAAAAGCCCATCAGCGGCGGGATGCCGGCCATGCTGAACATCACCAGCAGCATAATGAAAGCATACCAGGCGTTGCGCTGGTTGAGACCGGCCAAATCGGCGATGTTTTCGCATTCGGCGTCTTCACGCGACAGCAGCATCAGCACGCCAAAGCCCGCCAAACCGGTCAGCACATAGGTAATTGCGTAATAAACCGCTGCTGACAGCCCCATCTGGCCGGCCACGAAAGACAGCAGGATAAAGCCCATATGGGAGATAGTCGAATAGGCAAGCATGCGCTTGATATTGGTCTGCATAATCGCCACCAGATTGCCCAATAGCAGCGACAGCACCGCCAAGCCGGCGAACATCGGCTGCCAGTCGGCCTTAACCGCGGCCAGGCCGTAAACCAGAATGCGGAAGGCAAACACGGTAGCGGCGATTTTCGGCAGGGTACCGATCAGGCCGGCGGCGGAAGTGGGCGCGCCCTGATAAACGTCGGGCACCCACATATGAAAGGGCACGGCGCCAAATTTGAAAGCAATGCCGGCCACAATCATCAGCAGGCCGAGTTTCAGCAGCCACAGATTGGCCGACTGGGTTAACAGCGCTTCGGAGACGGCGGCAAATTCCAGCTTGCCGGTGGCGCCGTATACCATCGAAATGCCGTACAGCAACAAACCGGAAGCCAACGCACCGAGCACAAAGTATTTCAGCGCGGCTTCGGCGGCGCGGGCGGAATCGCGGCGCAGCGCAATCAGCGCATACAGAGACAGCGACAGCAACTCCAAACCGACATAGGCCGCCAGAAAATGGCCGGCGCCGATCATCACGCTCATGCCGACGGCAGCGAACATCGCCAGCGTGTAATACTCGCCTTTAAAGATGCCGCGCGCCTGGTTATAGGGTTTGGCGTAAACAAACAGTAGCGCGGTGCCGAGATAGACCACGGTTTTGCCGAGCTTGCTGATGCCATCGGCCAGATACATGCCGTGGAAGGCGGCGGCAGAGTCATGCCCCCAAGTCAGAAACTGGGCGACGGCAGCGGCCACCATCACGCCGATGCTGAGAAAGTGGGAGATGTAGCGCTGCTCGTCGTTCAGCCACAGATCCACCAGCAGCACGCTGAACAGACCGCACAACAGCACGATTTCGGGCGCGGCAAGACCAATATTCAAATTCAGTAACTCCATGTTCTCAACCTCAAATCTTGCTTTGTGCCACTTGGGTAATCAGTTGGTCGGCAGCCTGGTGGACAACTTCGATAAAGGGCAGCGGATACAGACCCATGCCCAGCACCGTTACCGCCAACACCGCCAAAATCAGAAACTCGCGGGCGTTGATGTCTTTCATTTCGGCCACGTGCGGATTGGTAATCGCGCCGAAAATCACGCGTTTGTACATCCACAGCGTGTAAGACGCGCCGTAAATCAGCGTCAGCGCGGCCAGCGCACCCACCCAGAAATTCACTTCGACCGAACCCATAATCACCATAAACTCGCCGACAAAGCCCGAAGTCGCAGGCAAACCGGCGTTGGCCATGCCAAAGAGCATCATAAAGGCGGCAAATTTGGGCATCACGTTCACCACGCCGCCGTAATCGGCGATGTTGCGCGTGTGCAGGCGGTCGTACATCACGCCGATGCACATAAACATGGCGGCGGAGACAAAACCGTGCGAAATCATCTGCATAATCGCGCCTTTGAGCGCCCAGTCGTTCAGACGACCGTCAAGAAACAGGAACATCCCCAGCGTAACGAAACCCATATGGCTGATGGAAGAATACGCCACCAGTTTTTTCATATCAGTCTGCACCAGCGCCACCATGCCGATGTAAATCACCGCAATCAGGCTCAACACCACAATCACCGGCGCGAAATAGCGCGCCGCGTCGGGCAGAATCGGCAGGATAAAGCGCAGGAAACCATACGCGCCCACTTTCAGCGTAATCGCTGCCAGCACCATCGAGCCGCCGGTCGGCGCTTCAACGTGCGCATCCGGCAGCCAGGTGTGCACCGGCCACATCGGCACTTTCACAGCAAACGACAGGAAAAAGGCGACAAACAAAATCTGTTGGATGCCGAGCGGAATCTGTTTCAGATTCTGGAAATCGGCAATCGCAAAGCTGCCGCCCGCCTGATACGACAGATACACCATCGCCACCAGCATCAGGAGCGAACCCATCAGCGTATAGAGAAACAGTTTTACCGACGCATACACGCGGCGCGGGCCGCCCCACACGCCGATAATCAGATACAGCGGAATCAGCATGCCCTCGAAGAACACGTAAAACAGCAGGGCATCCTGCGCCGCAAACGCGCCGTTGATCAGGCCGCTCATGATTAAGAACGCCGCCATATACTGCGCCGGCCGCTTCTGTATCACTTCCCAGCCCGCCAGCACCACCATCAGCGTGATAAAGGCGTTGAGAATGACAAACAGCACCGAAATACCGTCCACCCCCAGCGCGTAGTTGATATTGAGCGTGGGAATCCACTGGTGGAATTCCTGAAACTGGAAGCCGCCGCTCAAACGGTCGAAACGGGTAAACAGCGGCAGCGTTACCAAGAAACCGGCCGCCGCGCCAATCAGCGCAAGAATGCGCGCCAACAGCGCCCGCCGGTCGGAACCGGTCGCCAAGACCAGAATACCGGCTGCTATCGGCACCCAGATTGCCAAGCTGAGTAGGTTGTTTGAAAACATAGTGTTTGCCTGTGGTTTGTAAAAATAATTCGGTTTGGGTTGCGTGGGTGGGTTGGGTAAAGGGGTTTCAGACGGCCTTTCGGGTTTTCAGGTAGCCTTTCAGACAGCCTCTGTTATTTCAGGCTGCTGTTTGAGACCGTCTGAAAACGGTGTTGCTTCTACTGCCGTCATTCCCGCGCAGGCGGGAATCTTATTTCCGCTCCAACAATGGCGGCTTGAACCTGCATTCGTTCAATTCCACCGAGATTCCCGCCTGCGCGGGAATGACGGCAGTGGTGGGGCGGCTGTTTGCAGGATTTCAGACGGCCTTTTGCTTTTCAGACGGCCTGTTTATTTTCAGGCTGCCTTTTCCTTCTAACGTATCAGACCGGCGAACAAATCCAGCCACTCGGGATTCTGTTCTTCTATCAGTCTGATTTTCCATTCTCGCCGCCATTTTTTCAGGGCTTTTTCTTTGGCGATGGCAGCGGGCATATGCTCGAACAGTTCGTACCACACCAGATCGTGCACATTGTAACGGGCGGTAAAGCTGTCGAAATCAAGGCTGTTTTTATGTTGCCATACCCGCTCGGGCAGGTTCATGGTAACGCCGATATACAGCACGCCGTTTCTGCCGCTGGCCATAATATACACGGCAGGCTGTCCGGCTAAGGGATGGCGGTGCATATCGCTTCCTATTTTGGGTTTTGCAGAAGCCTGCAAACCCGCTTTCAGACGGCCTTTCGTTTTTCAGGCTGCTTTCAAGGCCGTCTAAAAACGGCTGTTTCTTTCTGTTTCGTCATTCCCGCGCAGGCGGGAATCTTTTTTCGGCTTCAATGATTGGCAGTTGAAACACGGGGTTGCTGCATCTGCGCCAAGATTCCCGCCTGCGCGGGAATGACGTCAGTGGGTGGGCGTCTGCTTGCAGGGTTTCACGCGGTGTTCTGTTTTTCAGACGGCCTTTTTGCTTTCAGGCTGCCCTGCAACCCAAAGGCCGTCTGAAACACCAATTATCCGAACCAAAGCCCCCAGAAAAACGCCACGATCAGCACCAGTACGCCGGTTACCATAAAGGCGGCGTAGGTGTAGATAAAGCCGGTTTGCATTTTGCGCACTTGGGCGGATACCGCGCCGACGAGTTTGGTGCTGCCGTTGACGAGGCCGTTGTCGATGATGGCGGTGTCGATGGCTTTCCAGAAGAATGTGCCCAATGCGCGGCTGCCTTTGGCGAAAACGTTGTAGTAAATCACGTCAAGGTAGTATTTGTTTTCAAACAATACGTACACGGGGCGGAAGGCGGCGGCGATTTTGGCGGGCAGGCTCGGGGCTTTGATGTATAAGAACCATGCGCTTACCACGCCTGCGATAGCGAGATACAGCACGGGCGAGTGCAGGCTGTGCGACACCATCGCCAGTGCGCCGTGGAATTCTTCTTTCATCAGGTGCATGGTGGGGTGGGCTTCGTGGTTGACGAAAATCACGCCTTTGAAGAAGTCGCCGTAGAGCATGGGTTCGATGGCGATGTAGCCGATAATCACGGACGGAATCGCCAGCAATACCAGCGGCAGGGTGACGACCCACGGGCTTTCGTGCGGGTTGTCGTGTTTGCCCAGGCCGTGATGATGGCCGTCTGAATGATGGTCGTCGTGGTGCTCGGGCAGCTCACGCCATTTTTCTTTGCCGTGGAACACCATAAAGTATTGGCGGAACGCGTAAAACGCGGTTACAAACACGCTGGCGAGTACGGCGAAGTAGGCAAAGCCGCTGCCGGGCAGGTTGCTGAGTTTGGCCGCTTCGATGATGGAATCTTTGGAATAGAAACCGGAGAAGAAGGGCGTGCCGATAAGTGCCAGATTGCCCAGCAGCATGGTGAGCCAAGTGATCGGCATGTATTTTTTCAGGTTGCCCATGTGGCGCATGTCTTGGTCGTGGTGCATGCCGATGATGGCGCTACCGGCGGCGAGAAACAGCAGGGCTTTAAAGAAGGCGTGGGTCATCACATGGAACATGGCCACGGAGTAGGCCGACGCGCCCAGCGCCACGGTCATATAGCCGAGCTGCGACAGGGTGGAATAGGCCACCACGCGCTTGATGTCGTTTTGAATTGTGCCGAGAAAGCCCATAAACAGCGCGGTAATCGCGCCGATGACCATGATGACGCTCAAGGCGGTGCTGCTCAATTCGTAAATCGGCGACATGCGCGACACCATAAACAAACCGGCGGTAACCATGGTTGCCGCGTGAATCAGCGCGGAAATCGGCGTCGGGCCTTCCATCGAGTCGGGCAGCCAGACGTGCAGCGGGAATTGGGCGGATTTACCCATTGCGCCGACAAACAGCAGCAGGCAGGTTACGGTAATCAGCGACCACTGCACGCCCGGAATCAGCTCGATGGTGGCGTTTTGCACCTGCGGCAGATAGGCGAACACGTCGGCATAGCGCAGGCTGCCGCCGAAATAGGCCAGCACCAAGC
>ERZ773077.2631-NODE-2631-length-11443-cov-4.267475_pt1 | contig 11443 bp, 9 predicted proteins | sample MGYA00580612_ERZ773077 | MGnify/ENA primary metagenome ERZ773077 (study PRJEB29015, sample SAMEA2737971) | human oral metagenome | biome: human oral; feature: human-associated habitat; material: dental | place: China | collected 2021 ...
CCTTGCCGAAGGCCTTGTCGATCTGGGTCAGGGCGGTGGCCAGGGCCTTGGAGCGATCCTGGGTCTTGGCAGGGGACATGGGTCTACCTCGGGTTCTCGGGCGGCTCGACGCCGCGGCGGTCATGGCTGGTCCAGTAGTGAGATCCCCTCTCCGGGGCTCACGAACGACGCTATGCCGGACCACTGACATGTATCACCGCGCGTTATCGGGCCTTGTGAACACGAGGCGCGCGAACGTCGTCTGTGGAGCACTGTAGACGAACATGTGTTCGAATCCCATTCGAACACATGGCGTGTCGATTATCGCCGAGACGCACGCCGTCGAGCGTCCTCGCGAAAAACCCAGCGGTCGGCATCGCTGACCCGCGTCTCGTCGCACAAGGCGTGCCACACCTCACGAGGAGGCACTCCTGCGTCCAACGCCTCGGCGCACGTGGCTCTCAGGCCGGGCACCACGAGATCTTGAGCGAGAGAGCTCCCATAGGCCGAGCCGTACACGGTCTCCACGGCCTTCCAGAACTCGGAGTGCTTCATCGAGAATCCTTAGCAGACAGGCAGGAGGCGGGGCGAGATTCGCGGCGCCCCTGTGAGATCGCGCCCCCCCCTGGGAGACGGGGGCGAAGCCGGCCATGAGCTCGCCGCCGAAGCATGAGTCGATGCATGAATGCAGAACCGCCTCCAGCACCGCCTGAACGGTGCCGGAGGCAGATCCGCACGAATGAAGCGACGAACAGTGTAAGTCGGCGTTAGCCGGCGTCAGTGCACCGTCAGCGCAGGGTCAGACCCTGCTGGCGCACCAGTTCGTCGGGAACCGTGTCCGGAATGGTCACGCCCTCGGTCAGGGCGATGCGGTCGGAGACCTCGCGCAGGACCACGGAGAGCGGAGCATCCAGAGCTTGGCAGATGGAGGCGAGCAGTTCGGAGGAGGCTTCTTTCTGGCCGCGCTCAACCTCTGAGAGGTATCCGAGCGAGACCCGGGCCTGGCCGGAGACCTCGCGAAGAGTGCGGCCCTGGTGCTGGCGAACCGAGCGCAGGACCTCGCCGATCTCACGGCGCAGAAGGGTGTTCTCTTGCTTGCTGGCGGTGTTGTCCGCAACCGCACCGCGCCCAGCCGTGGCGGCCGAGCGCATTGGCGCGCGTCCGACCGGCCGAGTGGGTCGGGTTGTGCGGGGGTGAGTCGCGTTGTTCATCGTGTGGTGCAACCATTCACTGCGGAGATTCATTCCCGCCCCCAAAGAGGAAAGAGGTCGGTTCCTCAGTGGCGACAGGTCTCATCAAAGCCGAGAATCCTGGAAGAAACCTGAATGCGCCGTTAGTCCCAGGTAGTTCTTCAACTCCTCATCAACTCCTCACCCCGAGGAATCACTCCTCGGCCGCGTCGAGCAGCGCCACCGCGAGAGCGAGAACCGCCGTTGTCGCGCCCTCACGCACCTGCGCACGGTCCCCCTCCAGATGCAGCTCTCGCGACACGACGCCCCAGGGGGAGGCGACCGCCACATGCACGGTCCCCGCACGATGATTGTCGACAGATGCTGGACCCGCCACGCCCGTGGTCGCCAGCCCCAGGTCCGCCCCCATGAGCTCGGCGACACCGCTCGCCATCTGCTTGGCGACCTCGCCGTCCACCGGACCAGTGCGCTCCAGACGGCGCTCATCAACCCCGAGCACCTGGGACTTGATCCGCGTGGCATAGGCCACCACGCCGCCGACGACAACGGCCGACGCCCCCGGGACACTGACGAGGACCGAGGAGACCTCGCCGCCCGTGAGGGACTCGGCGACCGCCACGGTCAGGCCGCGACTCTCGGCACTGGACAGGAGGTACCGGGCCGCCTCGACGAGAGTGACGGCCTTCGCAATGCCATCGCCCGAGCTCATCATGCCGCTCCTTCCCTCGGGTCCGTCGGATCCGCCGTAGCCGTCCTATCCGCAGTATCCGACGCTCCCCGACGCGCGATGCGCCAGGCCTGAACGACGTAATCGACTCCGGTGACCACGGTGACCACCAGCGCACCGGCGATCACAGCATAGGCGCACGAGGTGACCGCACCGGCGATGGCATCGGGCAGAAGCATGCTCCAAGGGGTCAGCAAGCCGACGACGCCGAGGATCTGCAGCACGGTCTTGAGCTTGCCGCCGCAGGAAGCGGCCATGACCGCGCGCCGCAGCATGATGAAGCGGAGCAGCGTGATGCCGAGCTCGCGCACAATGATGACGATGGCGACCCACCACCATAGGCGTCCGGCGACCGCGAGCAGCACGAATGCCGACAGGGTCAGGGCCTTGTCCGCGATCGGATCGGCGATCTTGCCGAAACTGGTCACAAGGTTCCACGAACGGGCCAGCTGCCCGTCAAGCTGATCGGTGAAGGCCGCGGCGATGAAGACGAGCGTCGCCGCCAGTCTCATGGCGTCGCCCTGGCCCAGCATGAGCCAGATGAAAACCGGCACCAGGATGAGCCTCAGCACGGTCAGAGCATTGGCGATGTTGAGCAGGGGCGCCTGAACCGGCGCTGACGCCCCCAGCGAGGCCGACGGCGCGAGGGCGTGGTGCTCATCGTGATCGGTATTGCGATCAGTGCGGTTCTCACGAGCTTCACGACCCGCGCAGTCCTCGTAGTCAGGGGGCGTCGGAGTGGCGTTCACCCGAGTAAGCCTAACGGTGAGAGCTCCCTGTGCAGGTCAGGGGCGCAACGGCGGTTCTGCAGGGCCACCCCCATGAGGGATCATGGTCCTTCCGGCCGCGCCGTGAGGACCCTAGTCTGAGGAGCATGCCTTCTCCCACACCCGAGTCCTCTCGGTCCGGCGGCTCTCCCGGCTCCACAGCCTCGTCGGCCTCGCCCTCCCGCCGACGGCGCGCCCGGGCGCTCGCTGTCGCCGCGCTGGCATGGACGGGCACAGGCGCATGGCCGCTCACCGGCTGCGCGCCTCCCGCCACCGACCCGGTGACGTCGGCATCCGACTCCGAGGCCCCCGCAGCGAGCCCCTCCCCCACGCCGCCGCCCGACGTGCATCTGACGATCGGATACGGCGGCGACGTGCTCATGCACATGCCCGTCATGGACGACACCGAGGGCGGGCAGGGCGATATCGCTCCGCTGACCGCAGCAGCCCAGCCCTGGACCAGCGGGGTCGACCTGGCCCTGTGCGGCATGGAAGTCCCCGTCTCCCCGAACGGCGTCGCCACCGGCTTCCCCACGTTCGGGACCCTGCCGGGCGTGGTCACCGCCTTGAGGACCACGGGCTGGGACGGGTGCGCGACCGCCTCCAACCACTCCTGGGACCAGGGGATGGACGGCGTCGTCAGCACCGCCGATACGCTCCAGGGGGCCGGCATGGGCTGGAGCGGGACCAATCGCACTGAGGCCGAGGCGGACAAGCCCTACCAGATCTACGAGCTCGAGCGCGAGGGGCGCACGGTGCGGGTCGCCCAGCTGTCCACCACCTACGGGCTCAACGGCTTCACCGCCGACCCGCAGTGGGCGGTCAACCTCAATGACGTCGAGTGGGTCGCCGGACAGGCGCGAGCGGCCCGTGAAGCGGGAGCCGACATCGTCGTCCTGCATTCCCAGATCGGCGAGGAGTACACCTCCGACCCGGTGGCCGAGCAGACCGAATACGCCCGGGCCATTGCCGATACCGGCCAGATCGACGTCCTGTTCAGCGCGCATCCGCACGTGCCGCAGACCAACGAGCTCCTTGAGGGCGGTCCGGACGGCGCGGGCATGTGGGTGTCGTACTCGGCGGGCAACTTCATCTCCAACCAGTCACCCGAACTGGGCAATGCACTGGCCGGCACCGGCACCTTCGTGTGGGTCGATGTCACGGTCAGCCAGACCGCGGACGGCACGAACGACGCGCGCGTGGACGCCCTGCACTGGCACCCCTTCACGGTGGACAACGACAACGGCCACCGCATGGTCGACCTGGCGGCGGCCCACGCCGGCGAGATCCCCGAGGGCTGCGCGCTGAGCGAGGAGGAGCTCACCAGCCGATGGGACGCGGTGACGACCTTCCTCAACATGGAGACCTATTCCGCTGATGTGCCCGCCACGACCGGCCCTGAGCCGACGGCCGCGCCGCGCGGCTGACGCACAGCCGCACAGGGAGCCGGCAACAGGCCCGGGAACCTGAGGAACCCGGGAACCCAGAATCCGAGGGAGCCGTCTAAGGAGCCCCGGACTCTCCGGCCCGAGACGGCGCCCGAACCGGACGCACCCCGCCGCAAGCCGTTACCACGAGGAGCCGCGCCCGGTCAGACTCCAGGCGTCCTCGGAGTCATCCGAGGCGGAGTCGTCGTCCCAGGACTGCGCAACCGGTGGATCCGAGTTGATATCGGAACCGGCCGCGGACTCGGCGATGCGGGAATCGGAGGCCGGCATCGCGGTCGCCGGCTGGTTGTCAGGCGCATCGGCCGCCTCCGCCGGTGCGGACTCGCTCCCGGGGGCGTCGCCCTCGCCCTTGATCCAGGCCAGCGTCTCCTGGAGCTGCTCGGGCTGCACCAGCACGTCACGAGCCTTGGAGCCCTCGGAGGGCCCCACGACCTCGCGGGACTCCAGCAGATCCATGAGGCGGCCCGCCTTGGCGAAGCCGACGCGCAGCTTGCGCTGAAGCATGGAGGTCGAGCCGAACTGGCTGGAGATGATGAGCTCGGCGGCCTGCAGCAGCAGGTCCATATCGTCGCCGATCTCCTCGTCGATCTGCTTCTTGACCTCCGGAACGGTCACGTCGTCACGGTATTCCGGCTCGAGCTGGCGCTTGACGTGCTCCACGACGGTACGGATCTCGGACTCATCGACCCACGAGCCCTGAACGCGCACGGGTGCGGAGGTGCCGGGCCCCAGATAGAGGGCATCGCCCTGGCCGGTGAGGGTCTCGGCCCCGTTCTGGTCGAGGATGACGCGCGAGTCCAACTGGGAGGCGGTGGCGAAGGCCAGGCGCGAGGGCACATTGGACTTGATCAGGCCGGTGACCACGGAGGCGACCGGGCGCTGCGTGGCCAGCACCAGATGAATACCGGCGGCACGGGCCAGCTGGGTGATGCGCTGGATGGCGGCCTCGACGTCCTTGGGCGCGGTCATCATGAGGTCGGCGAGCTCATCGACGACCACCAGGAGATAGGGATAGGGCGAGATGACGCGCTGCGAACCGGGCAGGGGCTCGACCTTCCCCGCGCGCACCGCCCGGTTGAAGTCGTCTATGTGCTTGTAGCCGAAGGAGGCGAGATCGTCGTAGCGGGCGTCCATCTCGCGCACGACCCACTCCAGCGCCTCAGCCGCCTTCTTGGGGCTGGTGATGATGGGGGTGATCAGGTGCGGAATGCCCTCGTAGATCGTCAGCTCGACGCGCTTGGGGTCGACCAGCACCATGCGGACCTCTTCCGGGGTGGCCCGCATCATGATCGAGGTGATCATGGAGTTCACGAACGAGGACTTGCCCGAGCCGGTCTGACCGGCCACGAGCATGTGGGGCGTCTTGGCGAGATTGGTGACCACATAGTCGCCCTCGACGTCCTTGCCCAGCCCCACGACCAGGGGGTGCGCCTGCTTCTTGGCGGCGCCCGAGCGCAGGACGTCGCCGAGCTTGACCATCTCCCGGTCGGAGTTGGGGATCTCCACGCCGATGGCGCTCTTGCCGGGGATGGGGGTCAGCAGGCGGATCTCGTCCGAGCCCACCGCGTAGGCGATGTTCTTCTCCTGGCCGGTCACCCGGGAGACATTGACGCCGCGCCCCAGGTGGACCTCGTAGCGAGTGACCTGAGGGCCGCGGGTGTAGCCGGTGACCGTGGCGTCGACCTTGAATTCGGTGAAAACACCCTGAAGCTTCTCGACAATCGCGTCGTTGGCCTCGGTGCGCGTGGCGTGGCCCGGTCCGGACTCCAGAAGGCTCTCACTGGGCAGGGAGTAGGTCGTGCCGTCGGGCAGCGCCATTGATGCCATCTCCGCCATGTCCGTCATCCCGAGCTCGTCGGCGAGGTCGGGCTCGACCGACGGGGTCTCCTCGGTGACGGCATTGGGCTCGGCGGGGGGCACAGGGCGCGCTCCCTTGGACTTCCCCGCTGCGGAGCGCCCCGGACGCACGGCCGGTGGCGAAACGGGCTCATCGCCCAGGGGCACGTCGACGGGCGGATCCGCGGCCCCCGACAGTCCCGACAGGACAGAAGTCGCCGTCTGATCCCGAGCGTCGTCGGAATCGTGCGGGGTAATCGGATCCGCCGAGTCCGCCGCACCGGTGGACGAAGACCTCGTGCGCTTACGGCGCCCGCTGCCCCGGGGGCGCTTCTCAGTCTCCAGTGCGGAGCGGAAGGGCTCGTCGCCGTCGTAGGAGTCCAGAGTCCGGGTCTCGGTCTCATCCTCCTGCGCGCGCCTGCCCCCGGCACGGCGCACCGCCCCCAGGACGCGGGTGGCCAGGTTCTCTCCGCCTGTGGACGCATCGTCCTGCTGGTCGGCGGTACCGCGACGCTCCGCCAGCTGCTCTCGCAGCTCCGCAATGGTACGGCCGGAGATCACCAGAGCGGAGAAGGCGATGAGCAGGACGAACAGGATGACGGCGGCCACCGAGGAGAACAGCACTGCCAGCGGATATCCGACGGCCCAGCCGAGCAGCCCGCCGGCCTCCTCCAGCGGGGCGATGCCCAGCGACAGGGACAGGGAGGGGTTGCCGGAGGTCACCTGGATGATGCCCGTCACTCCTGCGAGCACACCGAGCGTGCCGACGCTGATGCGCGCATGGACCGTTCCCAGACGGCGGACTCGCAGCATGGCGATGCCCAGCGCCCCCAGCAGAAGAGGAACAACGATCCCCAGGACGCCGACAGGACCGGCGGCCATATGGTGCAGCACGCCCCCGGCCACACCGGAGACGCCGAACCACTCGCGCAGGCCGGTGACGACGGCCAGGGCGAGGACGACGAACGCCCACCCGGTACGGCGGTAGCGGCTTCCGGATGGAGACGGTTCGATCGGCTGCGTGGGCTGCCTCGAGGCACGCCCGCGGGGGCCCCGGCTACCGGGGCGAGCAGAGGATGTGGGAGAAGTGGCCATGGTGCTCGAAACGCTATCGAACCGACGCGGCCCGAGGAGCATGCCACGCCGCTGAGATGATCATGCGTGCGTCACTCCGGGAGAATCCGGGAGAATCTCGGCATCGGGGTCGGGCTGGAGAGCCAGCAGCGCATCGATCTCATCGCGCCGCGGCGAGCGGGCCGGGCCCAGACGGCTGACGGCCTCGGCCGCGGCGGCGTTGGCGCGGCGCGCAGCGGCGACGACGTCGAGCCCATCCATGAGGCCGGCGACCAGGACACCGGTGTGCGTATCGCCGGCACCCGTGGTGTCCAGGACGTCCCGGGCGAACCCCGGCACCTCGATCATGTCGCCGTGGGCGGGCCACAGTATGCAGCCGTGCACCCCGGTGCGCCGCACGATGAGGGCATCGGGAGCGGCCTCACGCATCGCCGTCTGACTTCCGAGGCGCGCGGAGAGCTGCGTGATCTCAAGATGATTGCCCGTCAGCAGATTGGTGCGGCGCAGGAGCGGATCGATGATGGAGCCCGGGATCTCGGACTCGACGGGACCCAGGTCGGCCACCAGACTGACGCCGACGGGCAGCGCGAGAAGCCATTCGGCGAGCACGTTTCGGGACGTGCGATGAGCGAGGTCGTAACCGGTGGTGTAGACCCAGTCGCCCGGGATGAGCTCGAGACGATCGAGGTCCTCTCGCTGAGCCTCGGCCTCGACGCCCTCAGTGGTCACGAAGGTGCGTCGCCCGGAGGGCTCGATGAGAGTGGTGCAGGTGCCGATGTCGCCGACGAGCTCTTCAACGACGAGCTCGACTCCGTCGCTCATCATCGTCTCGCGCACCTGGGCGGAGTTCGGGCCGGTGCCCAGCGTGGCGGCAAGGGCGGCCGGGACCCCCTGGCGGGCGACAGCCGACACGACCGTGTAGCCCCCGCCGACGGTGGGGCCGGAGGAGGTGGCCGTGACGGCGCCGCCGGGCGCGGGCACGCGACCGACGTGGAGCGGAAGGTCGATCAGGACACTGCCGGTGGAGATGAAGCAAGGTGGGCGGCGCATGCTCGGTGGGCTCATACCCTCTCAGGCCTCGATCACGACGGGCACGATCATGGGACGACGGCGCAGGCGGCGCCCGATCCACCGCCCCAGCGTGCGGCGCATGGTCTGCTGGAGGGAATGGGCATCGGCATTCCCCTTGTCGAGAGCCTCCTGCAGCGCGGTGGTGACATCGGGCAGGATCTCGTCGAAGACAGCGGTGTCCTCGGCCACGCCCCGCGCCTGGATGTCCGGGCCGGCGAGAATGGTGCCGGTCTTGGTCTCCACAACGGCATAGACGGCCACGAAGCCCTCCTCCGCCAGGATGCGACGATCCTTGAGCTCGGTCTCGTCGATCTCCCCGACGGAGGACCCATCGACGTAGACGTAGCCGCAGGACACTGCTCCGGCGATGCGGGAGCGCCCGTCGAGCAGATCGACGACGACGCCGTCCTCGGCGAGCATGATGTTGCCCGGGGAGATACCGGTCTTGACGGCCAGCGCGCCGTTGGCCACGAGGTGGCGGACCTCCCCGTGGATCGGCATGACGTTGCGCGGTCCCACGATGTTGTAGACGTGCAGCAGCTCCTCACTGGACGCGTGGCCGGAGACGTGGACCTTGGCATTGCCCTGATGCACGACGCGCGCGCCGAGCCGCATGAGCTGGTTGATGACGCGATTGACGGAGTTCTCATTGCCCGGGATCAGGGAGGACGCGAAGATCACGGTGTCGCCGGGCTCCAGCACGATGCTGCGGTGCTCGCCGTGAGCCATGCGCGACAGTGCCGCCATGGGCTCGCCCTGGGACCCGGTGGCCATCAGGACGCGCTCGTCCGGCGGCAGGGAGGAGACGTCCTTGGCGTCGATGAGCACGCCGTCGGGGACCCTGAGATAGCCACGCTCGGCCGCGATGCCCATATTGCGCACCATCGAACGGCCCACCAGGGCCACACGGCGCCCGTGGAGCGCCGCGGCGTCGAGAACCTGCTGGACGCGGTGGACGTGACTGGAGAAGGAGGCCACGATGATCTGCTGATCAGACTCGGCGAAGACGTTGTCGAGCACCGGGCCGATCTGGTTCTCATGGCCGATCATGCCGGGCACCTCGGCGTTGGTGGAGTCCACGCAGAACAGGTCCACGCCCTCATCGCCGAACCGCGCGAAGGACCGCAGATCGGTGATGCGCCCGTCGATGGGCAGGGAGTCGATCTTGAAATCGCCGGTGATCAGCACATTGCCGGCGTCGGTTCGGATCATGGCCGCCATCGCATCGGGGATGGAGTGGTTGACGGCGACGAATTCGAGGTCGAAGGGTCCGTAGGACACCGCCTCGTGCTCCTCGACCACACGCAGCACCGGGCGGATGCGGTGCTCCTTGAGCTTGGCCTCCACGAAGGCGAGAGTCAGCTCGGAGCCGACCAGTGGGATGTCATTGCGCAGACGCAGCAGATAGGGAACACCACCGATGTGGTCCTCATGACCGTGCGTGAGGACCAGGGCGACGACATCGTCGAGGCGGTCCTCAATGTAGCTGAAGTCGGGCAGAATGAGGTCGACCCCCGGCTGGTCCTCTTCTGGGAACAGGACACCGCAGTCGACGATGAGCAGCTGGCCGTCGATCTCGAAGACGGTCATGTTGCGGCCGACCTCGCCGAGGCCCCCCAGGGGCACGATGCGCATCGCGCCATCGGGAATCGGACCGGGAGCCTTGAGCGTCGGGAAGTTCGTCACGCCACGCAGTCTAGATGAGTGGGACCCGGGGCAAGTGCGCCACTCAGAACGATCGGGAGCAATCGGGATACAACAAGTGCCCGCGACCTCCTGCAGCCCGTCCACGACTGCCCGCTCACCTCATTCTCCCCACGGATCACAGACGAATGCCCGACCGCGAAAGCGATCGGGCATAACATAAGTCGATAGGCCGCGGTGGCGACATGAATGAAAATAGCGAAAGCAATGAATAATTACCTGCTATTCGTACCCCGTACCGGATTTGAACCGGTGCTGCCGCCGTGAGAGGGCGGTGTCCTGGGCCGCTAGACGAACGGGGCCTGATATATGTACTTGTTTGAGGAGGATGCTGAGAATAATTCAGCAAGCCGATGCCGCTCCGACAATAAACACGGACCGAGTCTTCGAAACCTCCGCTGGGGTACCAGGACTCGAACCTAGAATGGATGAACCAGAATCACCTGTGTTGCCAATTACACCATACCCCAGTGCTTGCTCACCTCGGGACGCGAACCTCCCTCAGCAGCGGGAGATAATTTACACGCAGACCCTGTCGCCGACAAACCCGAGCTACGTGAGTGCAACCACACCAAGTGCGCACCACCTGCCGGCTGCCGCCGGATGCGGATCGCCGTCACAGCTCCGCGGGTTCCGCAGGAAGACCGCGGGGACCAAGTAGAGCCCGGTAGAGGGCTGGAGGCCGGTGGGGCCTGGCGCAGGCGCTCCAAGACCGTAGACTGTCCTCAACCTGTCAGCACCCTGTCCTTGTTCCGCACCTTCGCTACCTCAGAGGCCCAGATGATCCCCACTTCTCCTTCTCGCACCCGGAAACGCGCCGCACGAGCTCTCAGCGCCTTCCTGTGCCTGACCACCTTCGCGCTGGGCTCCTGCTCCATCTTCTCCAAGACCAACACGGAGGCAACGGAAGACAACTCCCCGAGGCCCACGGCGGAGGCCCCCACCATCGACCCGATTAACAGCCCCACACCGGAGGCCGGACATGGCCACCGCACGGCGGAGGCCCCCACCATCGACCCGTCCGCCTCACCGACCCCATGGACGGCCCCGTCGTTGAAGTTCTACAACGAGGACACCTCGGTGTGGTACCAGGACGACTCGATAGCCAATCCCGACGCCGTCACCGACCAGGGCAACATTGAGGGCTTCCGCACCCACGACGGCAACTGCCAGGGCATTGAGAAGCGCGACATCTCCGAGGCGATCCACAACGACGTCCTGTCGGACGATGAGGTGAGCTCGCTCCTGGTGAATATCAAGGACAACAACATCAGCAACGTGTCCGAGACAAGCCGCGAGACCGTGGACCGAGTGCGCGATGACGGCGGCACCATGGACGGCTATTCGATCGGCTGGACGGGAACCTTCACGTCCCAGGACGGGGAGTCGCAGGAGGTCGAGGGCTACAAGTTCGCGCGCGCCGTCGGCGACGCCGGACTCAAATTCTCCGTCATGGCCATGTGCCGCAAGGGATCGAGCATGACGAGCGACCAGTGGCAGACCATTCTGGGCGGCATTCGCATCGAGGGCCTGACCGCGGGCAAGATGAAGTGATCCCAGCTCTCAAAACTCCGCAGCTCCCCCGCAGTTACCGGGAATGACCGCGGGGAGACGACGGGGCCGGCCAGGACATCCTGGCCGGCCCCG
>ERZ773077.2632-NODE-2632-length-11437-cov-10.737129_pt1 | contig 11437 bp, 9 predicted proteins | sample MGYA00580612_ERZ773077 | MGnify/ENA primary metagenome ERZ773077 (study PRJEB29015, sample SAMEA2737971) | human oral metagenome | biome: human oral; feature: human-associated habitat; material: dental | place: China | collected 2021 ...
ACAGGAGGTGATGACGCCAGTCCCGAACCCGCCGTGAGAAATGGCGGGTATGTCGCACACGGTCCACCAGGGCCGGCCCACGAGCCCAGAAAGAGGTTCCACCATGGATATCACCGTCGTCGGTCGCAACGCCGAGATCAGTTCTCGCCTGCGTGACTACGTCGAGGACAAGGCCGTCAAGGTTGAGCAGTTCGACCCTCGGGTCCAGCGCGTCGAGGTGGAGGTCACCCACGAGCGCAACCCGCGTCAGGCCGACACCGCCGAGAGAGTTGAGATCACCGTTGTCTCCAAGGGTCCGGTCATCCGGGCGGAGGCGTCCTCCTCAGACCGCTTCGCCGCCTTCGATATCGCCATGGGAAAGCTGACCGAGCGCCTTCGCCGAGCTCGGGACCGTAAGAAGGACCACCGTCGTTACACCGTGGCCGCCCCCAGCGAGGATCTCCAGGCCGCGCCCGTCCTGGACGAGCCCGCCGTTCACGACACCGATGACGCGCCGATCGAGGACTCCCCCTCCGCCCCCACGGAGCCGGGTGTCGCGGTCGAGGCCCAGCTCGGCGACTCCCCGGTGATCGTGCGCCAGAAGCTGCACGAGGCCAAGCCGATGACCGTTGACGAGGCTCTCTACCAGATGGAGCTCGTGGGCCACCCCTTCTACCTGTTCATCGAGAAGGCCACCAAGCAGCCCTGCGCCGTCTACCACCGTCACGGGTGGACCTACGGCGTCATCCGCCTGGACGCCCAGGTACTCTAGTCCCCCTTCAGACCCCGTCCTGACTCCGGGTGCTCCACGGTCCCAGCGGATCGGGGGCACCCGGACTGCTTCTGGGCCGCCGCTTCAGGGCAGGGGGAAGGAGGGGTCGGTGACCTCCGAGGTGAGTACCCGCCACATCGTCCCGCGGCGCTGCCAGGTCTGCCCCGCCTCGTCGATGATGATGAGGGACTCCTCGGAGCGGTCGGAGATGACCGAGCGCGCCCCACGCACTCCCACGAGCGTGTTGACGGCGCCGCCGACCTGAATGAGACGCACCTCGGGCACTCCTCCCCCCTCACTACCGCCGTCGGCCAGGACGCACACGGCGTTCGGGGCGCACCAGGAGATCCCGCGCGTTCCCCCGCCGCCGGCGCGAGGCATCTCCAGGGCGGGCCCCAGCCCCGAGGGGCGGCCTTCCTGGTCCCTGATGATCGCGGCGACGACGACCCGCCCATCGGCTCTACGCACAGCGATGCGCTCGGACTCCACGGACAGGTCGAAGGCCACGATCGCGCTCTGCGACAACCAGGACGACTTCAGGGCGGCACGCTGTCCCGAGCCGTTGACAGCGGTGAGCTGCCCCTCGGCCAGCAACCAGACCCAGCCGTGCCGGTCGCCCAGCGGCGCCCCCAGTCCACCAGCGCCTGCGGAGGGGTCGCCCACCGAGAGGATGACGGAGGCGGAGTCCTGCCCCTGAGGCAGACGCAGCAGGCTGGAGGCCGACAGCACGTAGACGGCCCCATCCGCTCCGAGACTCGGGCTGCGGGCGTCACTGGTCCCCAGTACCCGGTCGGTCGCCAGAGTGATGCGCCTGGCCCCGGTGCCGCGCACGACGGAACCCTCCGACATCCCCACGATGCCGCCCACCTCCGGGGCCATCGGCGTCAGCTCGGCGGGCGCACCGAGGTCAACGGTGCCCGCGAGCACCCGGACCCGGTCGATGCCACTGATCTGGACGAGGCTCTGCTCGATCTGGGCCACCATGAGCCGGCGGGCCTCCTCCGAGGCGGGGTCGGAGTCCGCGCTCAGGTGAACGGTCGCGGTCCCCGCCTCGACGACGACGCCCCGGCTGGCCCGCTCCGCATTGCGCGGGATGAGGTTGGTGGTCCCATCCGACAACCAGGAAGAGGGCCCGGCCAGCAGCCCGGAGATGAGCGAGTCGGCCTGCGAGCTGCGCGGGTACCACCTCAGCTCGGAGACGAACCTGGTCCGGTCCCGTGACAGGAAGGCCAGAGAGCTGACCGCGAAGTTCTGCATGAGCCGGGAGAGGGGCAGCAGGATCCCCTGGGGCAGGCCAACGATGCGCCACTGCCCGGTGGAGTTGGTCGCCAGGGAGAACTCACCGGTGTAGGTGGTTCCCTCCTGCGCCGGGGTGAAGACCCCCAGGGAGTCCAGCACCCCCACCTGAGCGGAGGTCACCGTGAAGGAGCCGTCCGCAGCAACGGAGACCTGCGGCTCAGTCGAACCGTTGTAGGCGCTCACCGTCTCCAGGGGCTTCCACTGCGCGGCGGTGCGTTCAGTGAGGAACTGCTTGGCGGTGGCGAAGTCGTCGGAGAACCCGGCAATGGCCGCTCGCAGAAAGCCGTTGACGATATCCTCGGCCGAGTCGCTCTCCCTGGGGCCCGGTGCGGTCTCGATCAGGGCGTTGGTGCCGGAGGCGGCGACCCCGGAGCGGGTGACGCCACTGGAGGTGGGCAGCGCCGTGCACCCCGCCAGCACACCCGCGGCACCGGCGCTCAGCAGTCCCAGCGCACTGCGGCGTGTCAGCAACGAGGTCACGGAGCCGGTGGTGCTCCCGATGCGCTCACAAGCGTCGGTGAGCATGCTGAGTCTCTTCGGCCGCTTCATCGACGTCGTCCCTCCTCGTCGGCCTCTTCGGGCGTGCGGGTGGCCGGCTCCTGACCGGGCAGGACGACGACGACACGACCGACGTCCTCGGTGACGGCGTCGTGGCTCTCCCCGGCCAGGGGGATGTCGCCCAGGACGACGCTCTGACGCGCCCGGCGCGTGGCGGGCGCGGGCCCCAGGGGGCCGACCGGGGAGAAGGAGGACTCCTCATCGACCGGGATACCGGCGCGGGCCACTGCGGGTGCATCCTGCGGAACGAGCTCAAGGGGCCCGGGGCCGCCCAGCCGGCCGGGGCCGCCGTCGGCGCCCTGGGTGCGGGGCAGGACCAGGAGGAAGGAGGCGCCGTCAGCCGGCCACCCCCAGGCCGATAGACGGCCGCCGTGCAGACGGGCGTCCTCCATGGCGATGGACAGGCCCAGGCCGGTGCCTCCCAGGCTGCGCTTGCGCGAGGGGTCGGCGCGGTAGAAGCGGTCGAAGACCTTGGCGACGACGTCGGGGCTCATTCCGATCCCGTGGTCGCGCACCCGCACCGCGACCGCGTCGTCGTCCACGGCGACGGTGACATCCAGCGGCTTGCCCTCGCCGTGCTCGAGCGCGTTGACCACGAGGTTACGGATGATGCGCTCAACCCGGGTGACATCGACCTCGGCGATGGCGGGTTCCTCGGGAAGATGGAGGCGCAGCTCGGTGCCGGTGGCGTCGAAGTGGAACTGGGTGGTCTCGACGACGGTGTCGACCACCTGGGCGAGGTCGACCTCCTCCAGGCGCAGCTTGACGTTGCCCGAGTCGATGCGGGAGATGTCCAGCAGGTCGGTGAGCATGGTCTCGAAGCGGTCGACCGAGCTGGACAGGACCTGGATGCTGCGCAGGGCGAAGGGGTCGGAGATCTCCTCGCGCGCGTCCTGAATCTGTTCGGTGGCCAGGCGGATGGAGGCCAGCGGGGTGCGCAGCTCGTGGGAGACGTCGGAGACGAAGAGCCGCTGCACCTTGGACAGGGACTCCAACCGCTCGATCTGGTCCTCCAATGAGGTCGCCATATGGTTGAAGGATCTGGCCAGGGTGGAGATCTCATCCTCCCCCTCGATGCTCAGCCGCTCGGCCAGCAACCCGGAGGCCAGACGCTCGGCGGCCCGGGCGGTGTGCCGCACAGGACTGAGCACCCAGCGGGTGAAGGCCCACACCACGACGATGAGGATGGCCAGAAAGCCCAGGCCGCCGATGGTGATGTTGCGCGAGGCCAGGGAGACGATGCGCTGCTCCCCGGCCAGGCTGTAGACGAGGTAGAGATCGTACTCGCCGGCCAGCGGCAGACTCACCCGGGTGCCGACGATGAGACCCGGGTCAGTGCCTCCCTCATCATTGGGCACGGCCACCGACTGCCAGTACTGCGAGCGCGCCCCGCCCTCGTCGAGGGCCTGCGACATCTCGTCGGTGATGAGGGAGCGCAGACGGGTATCGGTCTCCAGGTCGTTGACGACCGTCGTCGAGGTCTCCTGCTCATTGCGCAGCATGAGAACACCCACCCCTCCCGAGGAGGAGATCGAGTTCTTGGCGTTGTTGACCTGCTGCTCCGCAGTCGCGGAGACCTCATCGACGGTCACGGCGGTGGTCGAGTCGAACTCGGCCTGGGCAACGCTGGCACGCAGCGCGGCGTCGGCGAGTATGACGTCTCGCTGATCGGCGAATACCTCCGACCGGATCCTGTCGGTCACGAAGGTCAGCAGCAGCGCGATGAGAAGCAGGCCGATGACGGTGGCGGTACACACCATGCGCACCTCAAGACTGCGGCGCAGCAGCCCCGGCAAGGGCAGACGCCGAACGAGCCGTTCCTCCGCAGTGCCCACCGATGATCCCATCGACGTGCCCACTGAATTACGCATCGGGTTCATTGTAGGGCGCCCGATGCGCCGTCGCTCACGAGGATTCGCCGACCCTGTAGCCGACACCGCGCACCGTCACCACGATCGAGGGGCGCTCGGGGTCCTTCTCGATCTTGGCCCGCAGGCGCTGGACGTGGACATTGACCAGACGGGTGTCGGCCGGGTGCTGATAGCCCCATACCTGGCTGAGCAGCTCCTCGCGGGTGAAGACCTTCCAAGGCGAGCGGGCCAGAGTCACCAGCAGCTCGAACTCCAGAGGAGTCAGGGCGATGACCGATTCACCGCGCTTGACCTGGTGACCGGCGACGTCGATGTCGAGATCCCCGGCGCGCACGTGCTCGGCCGCACCCGGGTTGGTGCGGCGCAGACGGGTGGAGACGCGGGCCAGCAGCTCCTTGGACTTGAAGGGCTTGGTGACGTAATCGTCCGCCCCGGCCTCGAGACCGGCGACGACATCCTGGGTATCGGTCCGTGCGGTCAGCATGATGATCGGCACGTCGGACTCGGAGCGGATGAGCCGGCAGATCTCGACGCCGTCGAGCCCCGGGAGCATGAGGTCGAGGAGGACGAGATCGGGGGTCACCTCGTGGAAGGCGTCCAGGGCTTTAGCCCCGTCATGACAAAGGGTGGGCGTGTAGCTCTCCGACTCCAGCATGATGCCGATCATCTCGGCCAGGGATGCATCGTCGTCGACGACCAGAATGCGCGTGCTCATAGCCCGTATCTTGGCATGCGCCCCGGGAGCCAAGGGACATCTAGGACATCGAGACGACATTCACACTTCCCTCAGGTTTTTAAGAGAATCCCTTCAGTTACGGGAAAAAGCGGCATCACCGCACACAGGAGCCGGAATTATTGCGGCCAAACCGTAATCTTCGATGGCCGCCTGCGAGCCCGTTTCCGAGGGTCCGCTCGGCTCTCTCCACGATTTCCTCCTCCAGGGGGAGGGCGCTCAAAGGGGTGGGCATGACAGCATGGACTTATGAGCACTGACTCCCATCCCGACGACCTCAACCCGAGCGGCGAGCCGAACCGCGGGGGTGCCGCCGCCTCCGGCGGCGGCTTCGTCGGAGGCGACCAGGACGGGTGGCAGGCCCCCGACTCCGGAGCGTCCGCAGGCACCTCGCCCTATCCATCGCAGGGATATTCCGGCTACGGCGATTACCAGACGCCGCCCGTGGGTCAGCCCGGTTCTGCCCCCGGCTATCCGCCCAACGCCCCCGGAGGTCCTCCCGGAGGCGGTGCCGGATACGGCCCCTACCCCGGCGCACCTGGGGGTCCCGGAGGTCCTGGGGGTCCCGGAGGTCCTGGGGGTCCTGGCGCTCCCGGGAATCCCGGCGCCGCCGGGTATCCGGGTTACGGCGGCTACGCGTCGGTTCTGGCCCCCAAGCCGTCAATCATTCCGCTGCGGCCGCTGTCCATCGGGGAGATCCTCGGTGGCGCCTTCGAGTCGCTGCGTGCCAACCCCAAGGCGATGTTCGTCCCTTCCCTGGTGGTGATGAGCATCGTGGGACTCCTCTCCGCAGCCGGTTTCGCCTTCTTCCTCTCCCGGCTCAACCTGCCGGGCCTGACCACGTCCCCCGACCAGTTCAGTGAGGACGATCTGGATCTGGACAAGCTCTGGTCATCGTTGGTGGGCCTGTTCGTTCAGGCCGGCCTGACCAGCGTGCTGACCGTGTTCGCCACCTCGATCCTCACCGGTCTGCTCATCGTCACCGTCTCGCGCACCATCCTGGGTCGCAAGGCCTCCTTGAGCGACGTGTGGCAGCGCACCAAGCCGCGTGTGGGCGCTCTCATCGGTCAGACGATCATGATCCAGATCATCGTCAGCGTCGTCACGTTGGCCTTCCTCGCAATCGCAGCCGTCATCATCTGGGGGATCCTGGGTGGTTTCATCGCCAACGGCGTCGATGAGGATTCTGTCGGAACGGTTCTCCTCACCATCCTGCTTATCCTGGTACTGTCCCTCGTGCTGGGGCTGGCGGTCTTCGCCCTGACGTGCAAGCTGAGCCTGGCACCGGCGGCGCTGATCCTGGAGAACATCGGCGTCTTCGAGGGGATCTCCCGCTCCTGGGCACTGACGCGAGGATATTTCTGGCGAGTCGTCGGCATCCGGCTGCTCTCAATAATCATCATCGGTGTCGCCAGCCAGGCCGCCTCCTTCGCGCTGAGCTCCATCACCAACGGGATCATGCTCGCGGCACCGAACACGATGATCGCGATCATGACGATATCGATTCTGGTGAACAGCCTCATCCAGGCCGCGATCATGCCCTTCGACGCCTCCGTGGTCGCTCTGATGTACACCGACTTGCGGATGCGCTCAGAGGGTCTGGACGTTGAGCTCCGGCGCGCCGCCGGAGTGTGACCCGCCCGTGATACGCGTCATTCCCTCCGTAAGCCCCGCCGGCTCCTCCGGCTTCCTCAGTCACGCCGCCGGGGTGGCCTGCACCGCTGGCGCACTCGCCGCCAAGGCCCCTGCAACTCCCGACGCCGATGAGGCCCGGCAGGCCGCGAACAAGGAGCTCTCCCGCCCGATCTACCGCGACAGCCCCGACCTGTGGGATCGGTTCTGGGAGTGGATCAAGGAGCATTTCAACACCGGCAGCATGGTCCCCGGGGTTCCTTCCTGGGTCTCGACGGCGATCGTGATCGTCGTCGGCGCCGTCGTCATCGCGCTGCTGATCCTCCTGCTCACCAGGATCTCCTCGGAGCGCCGGGTGACGACGCCGTCGCTGTCAGTGCTCATTGACGACCGCGACGCCGACGCCCTGACCCGGGCGGCGGACGAGGCCGCCGAGCGGGCCGACTTCGCCACCGCCGTCGTCGAGCGTTTCCGGGCCATCATCCGCTCCCTCGACGAACGCGGGATCGTCGACGAGTACCCCGGGATGACGGCGATAGAGGCGGCCGCACTCACCAACCAGGCCCTTGGCGAGCACCGGGTCGTGGCTCCTCTGTACGAGGCGGCGCACCTGTTTGACGCCGTTCTCTACGGCCGGGTGGTCTCCACCCCAGCCCAGGACCAGCAGATGCGCGTGCTGGCCGCCCAGGTGGCCGAGGTGACGCCGCCCGCTCACCATGAGAGGACCGCCATCGACCACCTCTCAGCGCTCCCAGGGGCACCCGCATGAGTGCTCCCGTTCAGCAATCCCCGCAGTCTGCTCCGAGCACCTCCCAGACGGAGGCGGTCTCCGACCAGGTGACGAACTCGCACTGGTCTCAGCGATGGAGCCGGTGGCGTCCGGTCGTCATCGCCCTTGCCATCATGCTCATCCCCGTCCTTGTCACCCTGTGGACCAGGCCCGTGACCTCAAAGACTCCGCTGGCCATCGACAATCCCGAGAAGTTGGGAACGATGGCCGTCGCGGAGCTGCTGCGCCACGAGGGGATCTCCGTGAGCAAGGCGGACAGCGTCTCCAAGGCGGTGGAGGCGAGCAGAAACGGGGCGACCATCGCCGTGGTCAACGCCGACCGTCTCAGCCTCGCCGAGAGGAAGGCCCTGGCCCAGGCGGGCGGCGATGTCGTCATCGTCGGCGTCAGAGGCGGCAGCGATACCCTGAAGGGGCTGACGGATATGACCAGCAAGGGCGCGGCGTCCCCCGGCTCCACCATCCTGGAGCCGCAGTGCGGAGACGCGGACGCCCAGGCCGCCCGGAGCCTGGCGGGATCGCATGCCTCGGTGTCGCTGCAGGGCGACGACGACGCCGTCGGCTGTTTCCCGGTGGGAGAGGACCGTTACGCCTATGCCACCGATACCCTGCCCAGCGGAGCCGCACTACGCGTCCTGGCCGACCCCGGACCGGCTACCAATGCGCACCTGGCCCAGGAGGGCCACGCTGCCCTGGCCGTGCGCGCGCTCGGCCATCACGACCGCCTCCTGTGGCTGGACGGACAGCGCCTCGAGTCCCCCTCCATATGGAACTCCTCGTCCACGCCCACCTGGCTGCCGGTCCTCATCTTCCAGCTCGTCGTGATAGCGGGCACTCTGGCCGTCGTTCAAGGACGTCGCTTCGGCAGCCTCCTGAGTGAGGAGCTGCCCGTCGTCGTGCGCTCCACCGAAACCACGTTCGCGCGCGGCCATCTCTACCGCCGGGGCTCGGATCGTCCTCGAGCGGCCGAGGCCCTGCGCTCGGGCACGGCGCTGCGTCTGGGCATCGCCTTGGGGCTGGCTCCCGGGACCTTGCGTCGCGACGTGATCGCCGCCGTCGCCCAGGCCTCGGGCGTCGACCCCGTCATGGTGGACTCTCTTCTCTACGGTCCGCCGCCGACCAATGACAAGGCCCTGGCAACCCTGGCAGTTCAGCTTGACCAACTCGAGAGAGAGGTTCACTCCGCATGAGCACGGACAGCACCGACCCCACCCGCGACCTGGGCACCACGGGCGACGCGGGCACTAGCGCCCCTCACCCGCAATCCGACCGACCGGCGCCGGGCGCCCCGGAGGCACCCGGTGCCCAGAGCATGCCCAAGCCCGATGCCGGCGCCGACCCGCGCAAACGGTTGGTGGCCGTGCGCAGTGAGGTGGGCAAGGCCGTCGTCGGCCAGGAGGGGGCGGTGACGGGGCTGATCATCGCGCTGGTCGCCGGGGGGCACGCCCTCCTCGAGGGAGTGCCCGGCGTGGCGAAGACGCTCCTGGTCCGCACGATGGCGACCGCGCTCGACGTGGACATGGCCCGCATCCAGTTCACGCCGGACCTGATGCCCGCCGACATCACGGGCTCCCTGGTGTGGGACGCGGGTTCGTCCGCCTTCGAGTTCCGCCGCGGCCCCGTGTTCACGAACCTGCTGCTGGCCGACGAGATCAACCGCACGCCGCCCAAGACCCAGTCGGCGCTCCTCGAGGCAATGGAGGAGCGCCAGGTCAGCGTGGACGGGCAGACCCACGCCCTCGCCGACCCGTTCATGGTCATCGCCACCCAGAACCCCGTGGAGTACGAGGGGACGTACCCGCTCCCCGAGGCCCAGCTCGACCGCTTCCTGCTCAAGCTGGAGCTCCCCCTGCCCGGCCGCGACGCGGAGTTCGGGATCGTCAAACGCCACCGGGACGGCTTCAACCCGCTGGCCCTCGCCGACGCGGGCGTCCGGCCCGTGGCCTCGCCCGCGGACATCGCCGCGGCGCGCGGGGCGGCGGCCCGCGTCGACGTGTCGGACACGGTCCTCGCCTACCTCGTGGACGTGTGCCGCGCCACCAGGGAGTCCCCGTCGGTCCGCCTGGGCGCCTCGCCCCGGGGCGCCACCGCCCTCCTGCGGGCCACCCGCGTGTGGGCCTTCCTGCAGGGCAGGGGCTTCGCGACCCCCGACGACGTCAAGGCGATGGCCGCGCCCACTCTCGCCCACAGGATCGGGCTGCGGGCCGAGGCCGACCTGGAGGGGCTGACCGCCGCCCGCGTCGTCGAGGGCGTCCTCGCACAGGTCCCTGTTCCGCGCTGAGGGGCTCCCATGGTTGTCTCCTGGCGCGTCAGCGCCCTGGTGCTGCTCGGGGCGGTCCCCCTGATCGCCGCTCCCAGCGTCGGCTTCGTGTGGTGCTGGGCGGGCGGCTGCCTCGTGCTCGGCGCGCTCGACGCCCTCACCGCAGTCTCCCCGCGCGAGCTCCGCGTCCGCCGCGAAGTGGACGGCCCGATCAGGGCCGATGAGACGAGCGCGTCCGTCCTCACCATCACGAATCCGACGAAGCGGAGACTGCGCCTGGTGGTCCGCGACGGATGGCCGCCCTCGCTGCGCCCCTCCCCCGCCCGCCACGCGGTGCGCGTCGAGGCGGGCTCGTCGGTGGTCCTGCGGACGCGTCTGGCCCCCACGCGCCGGGGGACGCGGGAGGCCGATCACGCGACGCTGAGGGTCTGGGGGGCCCTGGGGCTCGGGGGGCGCCAGATCAGCATCGACGCGCCCCTCTCCCTGTCCGTCCTGCCCGCGTTCCGCGCGCGCGTGCTCCTGCCGTCGCGCCTGGCGCGCCTGCACGAGCTGGAGGGGACCACTCCGACGACCCTGCGGGGGGCGGGAACGGAGTTCGACTCGCTGCGCGAGTACGTGCGCGGGGACGACCCGCGCGACATCGATTGGCGGGCCTCCGCCCGCTCGAAGGAGCTCATGGTGCGCACGTGGAGGCCCGAGCGGGACCGCCACGTCGTGGTCGTCGTCGATTGCGGACGGGCCTCGGCGGCGCTGCTCGGAGCCCCCGACGCCGGCGCGGACACCATCGAGATCGGGGTGGCCCCGCGCCTCGACTCCGGCATCGAGACGGCGCTGCTGCTGGGGGCCCTGGCCACGCGCGCCGGCGACCAGGTCCACCTGCTGGCGCTCGACCAGCGGGTGCGCGCCCGTGTCTCGGGCGTCAGGGGCGGAGCCTTCCTGGGAGCGGCCGCGACGGCGTTCCAGGAGGTGGTCCCCTCCTTGAACGTCACGGACTGGCAGCTGGCGGTCTCGCAGGTCCGGGCAACGGTCCGCCACCCGGCGCTGGTCGTCCTGGTCACCAGGGTCCCCCCTGCGGGCATGGACGTGGACTTCCTCGAGGCGGTGCGCGCCCTGTCGGACCGCCACACCGTCCTCATCGCGTCGGCGACCGACCCCGACCAGGACCGCGCCCGCACCGACGCGGAGGACGTGCTCATGCGGGCCGCCGCCGCCTTGGAGGAGCGGACCGACCAGGCCGGGGTCGCCGACGCGCGCTCAGCGGGGGCTGTGGTGGTCTCGGCCCCATCCGGCGCCCTTCCGGCGCGCACTGCGGACACCTACATCGAACTGAAGAAGGCGGGCCGCCTCTAGGCGCCTCCAGAACGCGTGTGAGCGGCCTGGGGACCGCCGTGGCGCGCGTTCGGGCGTTACCCGGGGGTGAGCGCGGGTGCGCGCCGTCAGCGCCGCGAGGGGCTCGTCGGCACGAGCGCGCGTTGTCGGCACCGCGAGGGGGTTATTGACATCGTGAGGGGGCTGTCGACACCGCGAGGGGGATATAACGCGCGCT
>ERZ773077.2633-NODE-2633-length-11437-cov-4.598840_pt1 | contig 11437 bp, 6 predicted proteins | sample MGYA00580612_ERZ773077 | MGnify/ENA primary metagenome ERZ773077 (study PRJEB29015, sample SAMEA2737971) | human oral metagenome | biome: human oral; feature: human-associated habitat; material: dental | place: China | collected 2021 ...
ACTTAAATTTTCATACTATTTTTCTTTTTACAATGCTATAATATAATAAAAGAAATTTAGGAGAAATACTATGAAAAAATTTTTATTATTACTGTTACCTATATTCTTTATTTCTTATGTTATCTATTCTGATACTGATAATAAACATATTTTTTATTTAGATAATCCAACTAATAAAAATATAGAGATAACTATAGATAACAAGATATATAATTTAAAATCAAAAACTTATGAAGTTTTAAATTTAAAAACTGGTGAACATATTGCAGAACTATCAGATGGAACAAAGGTATATTTTAAAATTTTTGCTAACTCTAGGGGAGGTATTATCAATCCAAGTGGATCCTCTTATACTATTGATGATTCCATTCGTTACCAAAGTTCAAGAGTATGTGTTGAGTGGCAAGAAGTAGAAAATACTGTTCTTTCTACAGTAGATGATTTTATAATAGATAAAAACTATATAGCTTGGGAATATGATATTTTTGAGGAAGTTACTGATGAAAGTATGCCAAAGAAACTTTCACCTGAAGTTGATATTTATGTATTCACTAAAATATATAGCCCTTCAGAATTTAAAGATATTGACTATGATATAGAAAAGCCAAAAGCTAATTTACCTAAAATAGATAGTGACTACAACATTCCAAAGAATGATGATAAAGCCTTTCAAGATTATATAAAACAAATTATAGACTTAGATAAGGCTTACATGGATACAAATGATGCTAAGAAACAAGAGAAAATATTAAAAGAATATGATAAATTAGCTAAAATAATATGGTTAGAATATCCAAAATATAATATTGTTCAAGGTTCTTATGACAATGTAGATCTAAAAGCTTTAAATTTAAAGAGTTTAGATAGAGGAGTTATCATAACAAAAATAGAAAAATAGCACCTATGCCAGTAGGTGCTATTTTTTATCTTTTCTATATTTTTTTAAAACTTATATTGATATCCAATAGATGCTTGATAGAAATCTTTTAATAGATTAGATTCTTTTCTCACTACTTCTAGAGAAATGCTGTGATCTCCTATATGATATTCTAAACCAGCACCAAAGGTAGCTATACCTTTATCTACTTGTCTTCTTTCATCACCACTAGTATTGAATAAGAAATCTGTATCCCCTAAAAATTCCTTAGAAACTCCTGCTTTAACATAAGTATTTAAAGCATTTGTCTTAAATCCTAATTTTACATCTCCTCCAGTTGTCCAAGTACGAATAGTTTTTATTTTTGTATTTAATCCATTACTTGCAGTTGAATTAATATTATCAATTTCTCCATAACTTACTTGAATAGCAGGCTCAATATATAAATTTTCTTTTGAAAATGGATAAAATTTTCTTCCAAATCTAAAAGCTGCCATCTTAGAACTATAATCATATTTATTAGAAATTTTATCTCCAACAGTATCTAGTACACCATATTCTGTTTTTCCTTTTGAATATTTTAAAATAAAATCTCCATCTCCTAACATACTTCTATATGAAAGATAAGCTCCACCATGGAATATTTGAGATTTTCCATCTCCACTATATATATCATATTTTTTACTAGCTGAAGTATTCCCTAAAAATATTCCAGCATGTAAATCTTCAATTTGCCCTATTTGTCTATCAAAACCAACATATACAGATTTTGCATTAGATTTAAAACCTTCTTTTGTTTCTAATGTTGTTCCACCAACTTTTGCCCATACAGAATCTTTCTTAGTAAATTCTATATTACTCATTCCCTTAAATACATCATCTACTGTTCCTAGTTCTTGGAAATAATCAGCATAAGTATTTTCCATAAATCCCTTAGCAGTAGAAGTCAATTTTGCTTGTCTTCTTCTTTGTTCTTTTAAATTAAATGTAACTCTTGTAATCCCTTTGTCATCTTTTGTTTGACTTAAAGTTGTGTCATAAACATAAGCTCCAACTTCTAATGGATGTGCAACTTTCCATACAAACCCATCAGCTAGTTTACCTGTAAAAAATCTAACACTTCTACTTATATTATCAACTTCCAAAGAACCTGTATTACGAAGATGTAGAGTAGCTCCTGTTCCTTTTAAAAGTCCCTTATCTCCATCTATTACTATATGGTCTCCAAGATTATCTTTTAAGTTTACACGAGTGTAAATATCAACATCATTCATTTCAACTACTCCTGTAAGAGTAACTGTGTTTGCATTATTACCCAATGTAATACCATTTATTACTTGATCTATACTCTTATTAGCATCTCCATTTTTTATTTCTTCTGATTCTTGTTTTGAAGTATAAAGGAAAACTCTACTTCCTTTATCAAAAGTCATTTTAGCATTAGAAAGATTACTTATTCTTAATTCACTACCAGACTTAAATCTTAGGCTACTACCTACATTTGATTCATCAAATTGTATAGAAGAACTTTCTATAAATGAACCATTTTCAAGAGTCAAGTTTACTCCATTATCTCCTTCATGTATCATATCACCTTTTATATGGAAAACTCCCTTTCCAGAAATATTAGAATTTTTAGAGTTCAATGCTCTATTTCCTTCTAAATATAACTTAGCTCCATCTTCTATTTTCATACTTGTATTTCTTAAATCTAGAGCTGTATCTCCTTTTGGATTATATATTTGAGTTACAGTATTTTTTCCTAATGTAATAGCATTAGGAGTTGTTTTATTACCAATAACTTTAAAAGTTCCATTTACAAATAAATCTCTATGATTAGCATTTGCATTAGCACTTGTTCTTTCAACTTTTAAAATAGCTCCTGTTGAAGTTTCTGCATCTATTTTTACTCCTGAGTTAGTGTCTTTAGTATTAATAACCATAGAAGAATTTTTTATATTAATAGGAGTATTTTTTAATTTTAATCCTCTACCTTGTTCAACCCATAATGTACTATTTGTTAAGTTGATATTTCCTTGTGTTAATTCAGCAGTATAGTTTTTAGAGTTTATTGGTAAAATTTCTAAATTACTATTTTGAAGATTTATAGAATTTCCAGAAACTCCTTTTTGAGTCTTCATATTTCCAGGTTTTAATAGTGTAGGAACATCATTTTTAACATTACTAGGAACATCAGGAATTATATGGGCTTTTTCTCCTATTAAATAATATTCTCTACCAGAACCTACTAGGGAATTATCTAAGACATATTCATAAGCTCCAATTTCAACATTATTAGCAAGTCTGAATTTAACTCCACTATCAACACCTTTTTTAGCTTCAATCAATACTACTTTTTCTCTACCAGTTGTATCAGTTGAACCACTATTTTTAACATATATAGTTCCACCTGTACCAGAAATAGTATTATGTTTAACTACCATTTTATCAGATAATTTATCTTTCATATTTACTCTAAAATGAAGATTAGCATTTTCAAGTTTTAATTTTCCTCTCATTTCAACTGGATTACCTTTATTAGTTGAGTTAAGTTTTTGATTTTCTTCAGCCTCTCTATACATATATAAATGGCTTCCTTGCTTCATAGTTAAATCTGATTCATTTACATATTTAAGATATAGCTTAGTGTTATTATCAAATTGTAAACGGAAAGGAGCTCTATCTTCTTCTGGTTTTAAATTAGTTGTCAAAATCTTTGAAGGATTTTCATTGTCATAGTCATTACCATTTAATATCATTCCAACATCTACTTTACTTTCTGGCAACATTTCTAAATCAATTAAGTGATGGCTCAATGATTCACTTCTATCACTAGCTGTAAAAAAGTTTGTACTTTCAGAATTTTCTATGGAACCACCTTTTAAATCAAAAACTGCTTTTCCTTTTATAATACCAGCTGTATTTTCAAGAATTTTTGTTTCATAATTTAAATAATTTACAGTACCATGCATTTTTACTTTTCCACCATTAAATATTACATTTGTAGAGCCAACAGATAAATCCTGCATTTCTACTTCACTACCTTCATCAAATATAACATGTGTATCTCTTACATCTCCATAAACCATACCCTTAGCATCAAAACCAGGCATAGCAAAAGCTTCTAAAGTTCTAAATTTACTTCTAGTATTCTTTCCAAATTTTAATACTGGTGTTGCTCCTTCTCCATAATATAGATTATGTCCTCTTTGATTTGAAGGATTTACAGTTGTAATAGCTAATTTTATATCTCCATTTATTTTTATATCATAGACCCCAAGTGGTGCTGGGAAATCTCTTTCTATAATAAAACCTGTTAAATTTTTAGGATTTTTTTGAGCAAATAACTCTCCATATTCTGGTCCATTAGGATTATTATTAATTTCAATGTTAGTAGCCTTATCTTCATCTATAATTTGGCTATTTTTAAGTATTACTTTACCAAATTTTATTTCCATCTTATTTCCAAACTCCGAAGAGGGATCATCTTTAATATTATAATCTTTCCCCTTTTCAAAAGTAATTTTACTATTTTCAATTATTCCAACTCTATGCGAATTAGGATAGTTTGATATATCTCCTATTAAAGCAAATTTAGCATCTTTAAGAGAAATATTTTTATTTCTTATTATATCTGGCTGAGTTTTTGTATCTTCTGATTTTTTCATAAAGTCAAAAATTATTCCTGTCTTCACTCCATAACCAGTATGAACTGGATTCCCAACTAATCTTATACTATTTTGATTTTTTAAAGAATCTTTATATACTTCATTTTCTTTAATTCTTATTTCTCCATATGAAGATAGTGAAAGAAGAAACATTGTAAACATCATTAATTTTTTGTAATTCATCTCTACCTCCTAAAATCTATAATTAAGCCCTATAAAGTAATTTCTTTCTGGAGCAGGAACAGCATATTTTGAATCTTCTCTTAAATTATATTTTTCTCCTAATACATTATTTACTCCAAAACGAACTGAGGCATTTTCTGTTATATTATATTTTCCATAAATATCCAAAACTCCATATCCCTTTGTTTTAAAAGAGCTTAACTCAAAACTTTCTTGTGGAGCTTTCATTTCATATCCACTTACATAAGTATAAGTTGCTCCTGTAGTAAAAGATGGAGTCCATTGATAATCTGCTCCAAAAGTTATTTTAATATCTGATACCAATGGAACTTTATCTCCTTTTTTATATGGAACAACCTTATCTTGATAAGAATTAGGATCTAATTGAGAATATTGAGAATGTAAATAATCTTTATATGCTGAATCTTTCCCTATTCTAGCATTGATATATGTAAAAGATTCTCTCAATTTTAATTTTCCAAACCAATGTTGCCCTTGCAATTCTATACCATAACGATTAGTTTCAGCTAAGTTAGTATATGCCCAACGCTTATTCATAGGGTTGTTACCATTAAAATCAATTAATGTAATTTCATCATGTGTTATTGAAGCAAAAACTGTTGCTGCAAAGAAGGTATTATTTCCTACAAATTGCTTTGTCCCTACTTCAACAGTATCAACTTTTTCAGATTTTACATTACTTGGATAATATACACCTGTTAAGAAATCTCTATTTGTTAATTGAGAAGGTGAAGGTGAAACAAAACCTCTTTCATAACGGAAATAGAAACTTGTCTTTGGACTATATTGATATGTAAATCCTACTTCACCACCAAAATCATCTGAACTATCTCTTGTACGCACTGTTTTATATGACACATCTTTCTCTAAACTTGTAACAGTGCCATTCATCATTCCCTTTTGTTCTTCATCTGAAAGGTCAAATCCCCAAGCAAGAGCAGATTGAAATGCTCCACTTATATCAGAGAATAAAACTTTTACATTATTATATCTAGTACCACCATAAGTAGAATGCTCCCAACGAGCACCTGCTTTAAATACTAATTTCTCTGTCAATGGATATTCATTTAATAGATACAGAGCATGAGTTTTTTTATCTACTTTAGAGCCTGATACTATATGAGAGGCAGTTTTTGTATCTCCTAATACTTGTCCTATTAAGGTATTTGCTCTTTCCATTTGTTCTTTTAAAATTTCTTTTTTTTGTGCTTCTGTATAATTTTTTCCTTCTATTGCCTTTCCATAAGCATCATAAGCAAAGTGATCACGCCAACTTTGAAATTTATGTTTTCTACCTTCTTGAACAGCAGTTTCTTGTTTTCCAATAGGAACTAAACCCATATCCTTATAGAAATATTCAGATTGTTGCATATCTGCTTCCCTATCTAATTCATGTTTTTTATATTCATAACCAAAAGTTAATTTAGCTTTTTTATCTTTATACTCCCATTCCCCTTGCATTTTAACTCCTCTTACTTTTTCATCAAATGTTCCCTTTAAATCTGTTTCAGTATCTCTCACTGCAAGTCTTGCTTTTCCTATATAAAAATCATGCATAACTTGTGGGAATACAAATAAATCTTGTTTTCCATGTTGATAAACATCTCTATCAAATTCTGCTCCATTAAGATTTAAAGTAAATTTTAAGTCATCATTAGGAGTATTTATGTAATCTAAAGAATAACCTCTTCTATCTATTTCAGTTCTTGTTTTTTCTCCTGCTCCTGTTCTATTCTTTTCTAAATCTTCTTTTTTTAACTCTGTTGAACTATCTATATTATCTCTATATAGATTTGTTTGAAGACGAAGTCTTTGTTTAGGTGTCATTTGATAATCAAAACCACCTAAGAAATTTGTTCTTTCTGTTTTTTCTCCTTCTCTATAACCCTTTCCATTACGATAATATTCACCAACATTTACAAAAAGATTTTCAGTTATATTGATTCCACCTGCTCCTCCTACATTATATGTAGAATATGAGCTTCCTCCCCCATTTAAAACTATATAGTCACTTTGTTTATTACTCTTTGTAACAATATTAATTGTTCCACCTGTTGTTCCTCCACCATATAAAGTTGTTCCACTTCCAGGAGTTATTTCTACTGCTCCAATAGAATCAATAGGAATCGCATCAAAAGGTATTGTTCCCATAGATTCTTCTAATGGGTTTATTGGAACACCATTTAACATTACTTTTACACGACTTATCGTTCTTTCTCCACTTCCTCTTAAATCTACAATAGGACCAAAAGCTGTGTGATGTACAACTGCTACAGGTGCATCTTCAAAAATAGAAACAACACTTGGATAATCTTTTTTTTGAATTTCATCTTGTGTGATTATCACTTTCCCAGTATTTTCTTTCATCTGTGAACGATAAAATCCTTTTCCTGTTACCTTAGTTGTACCTAATTCTATGGCATCTTCAGCATTTAAAACAGCATTACTTATTAAAAATGTCATCAATAACAATATTTTCTTTGACATAAATACCTCCTTTATATTTTATTCAAAAAAATTTTTTAAGCTTCCTTGTTGACATTTGTAAATTACAGGTGTAAACTAACAGTGTAAATTACAAATGTAAACGAAAGCGGTGAAAGTAATGAGCAAACAAAAAGAGTACATTATTGAAGGAATGAGTTGTGCTTCATGTGCCATGACGATCGAGAATGCCGTCAGCAAAATTCCGGGCGTTGATAAAGCTAGCGTCAACTTGGCAACCGAGATCATGACCGTTGAAGCAAACGATAGCGTGACCCCTGAAGACATCGCCAAAGTGGTCGATGGTGTGGGATACGGCGCTCGTCCTCGTGGCAAATCAGTGGAAGAAGAACTCGAAGAAAAGAACGAAAAGAAAGAAGCGCACTTAAGAGAAATGAAGCGAAACCTAACCATTTCAGCGATTTTCACCGTGCCACTTCTCTTTATCGCAATGGCCGATATGGTTGGAATTCCAATGCCAGCCTTTCTAAGCCCAATGCAAAGTCCAGTTAGCTACGCGTTGATTCAATTGGCGCTCGTTCTCCCAATTATCTGGATTGGACGTCGTTTCTTCGTGGATGGATTTAAGGCCTTGTCTAAAGGACATCCGAACATGGACAGCTTAGTCGCACTTGGAACAAGCGCTGCATTCCTTTATAGCCTTTACGGAACGTACCACGTATTAGAAGGCCATGCGCATTTTGCGATGAACCTTTACTACGAATCAGCCGGCGTTATTTTAACCTTAATCACACTTGGAAAATACTTCGAAGACGTGTCAAAAGGGAAAACATCCATGGCGATTCAAACGCTCGTAGGCCTTGCTCCTAAAATGGCGACGGTTTTACGTGACGGACAAGAAGTAGAAATCCCTGTAGAAGAAGTGCAAGTGGGCGACCTTATTCGTGTCAAACCGGGTGAAAAAGTTCCAGTCGATGGCGTCGTGACAGAAGGAAACTCAACCGTTGACGAATCCATGTTAACAGGGGAAAGTATTCCTGTATCCAAAGCAGTTGGCGATGAAGTGATTGGGGCAAGTTTAAATAAAACAGGTTCCTTTATTCTAAAAGCAACAAAAATCGGGAAAGACACAGCCCTTTCTCAAATCATTCAGTTAGTCGAACAAGCACAAGGATCCAAAGCACCGATTGCCAAACTGGCCGACAAGGTTTCTGGAGTGTTCGTTCCAATCGTCATCGTCTTGGCTCTTGTTTCTGGACTTGCTTGGTATTTCCTTGGACAAGAATCATGGGTATTTGCCCTCACGATTACCATCTCAGTGCTCGTCATTGCCTGCCCATGTGCGTTAGGGCTTGCGACACCAACTGCTATCATGGTTGGGACTGGTAAAGGGGCCGAAAATGGAATCCTTCTTAAGAGTGGGGAAGCGTTGGAAGAAGCCAACCACGTGAATATGGTTGTTTTCGACAAAACAGGGACTATCACAAACGGAACTCCTGTTGTCACAGATGTGGTCACTGCAGATTCTACCGATGCAGATGCCCTCATTCACCTAGCTGCCAGCCTTGAAGTAGCATCCGAACACCCTCTTGGCGAAGCGATTGTTGCCAAAGCCAAAGAACAAGGGGCTACATTTGATGAAGTGACGAACTTCGAAGCCATTCCTGGTTTCGGGATTAAAGGCCACGTGGGTGAAACACTCGTCTTCCTTGGAAATGAAAAATGGATGCGTGAAAATGGTCTTGCCAATGTTGAGATGAACGACAAAGCCAATCATTTTGCCGAACAAGGAAAAACACCGCTCTATATCGGCTATAACGATGCCGTACAAGGCTTGATTGTTGTTGCGGATACCGTAAAAGAAAGCAGCGCGCGTGCCATCCAAACCCTACATGAAATGGGCATTCAAGTAGCTATGATGACAGGAGACCACGAACGAACTGCACAAGCGATTGCCGCTGAAGTGGGGATTGACCGCGTGTTTAGTGAAGTTTTACCGCAAGATAAGGCGGATTATGTCTCAAAATTACAAGAAGAAGGCTATATTGTGGCGATGGTGGGAGATGGTATCAATGATGCCCCAGCTCTTGCACAAGCGCAAGTCGGTATCGCAATCGGTACCGGAACAGACGTAGCCATCGAATCTGCAGACGCCGTCTTAATGAAGAGCGACTTGATGGATGTACCAGCGATGTTAAAACTTAGCCGTGCAACCATACGTAATATTAAAGAAAATCTATTTTGGGCTTTTGCCTACAACGTAATTGGAATTCCATTTGCGATGGGAGTTCTTCACCTCTTTGGTGGACCACTCCTTAACCCAATGATTGCCGGAGCCGCAATGAGCTTCAGTTCCGTATCCGTTGTCCTCAACGCCCTAAGATTAAAACGCTGGAAAGCATAACAATAAAGGAGAGATTTTTTATGTTATATCCAATGAAGTTTAAAAAATTTTTTGTGGAAAAAGTGTGGGGTGGACGTGAATTTGAAACAAAATTAGGAGTGAAACTGCCTGAAGGCAAAAAAATTGGAGAATCTTGGGAAGTGTCGGCACATCCTCATGGAATGGGAATCGTCGAAAATGGTGCTTTGGCTGGACAAAGACTGGATGATATTTACAAGGAGTATAAAGGAGAGCTTACTGGAAAAAAGGTTTATGAAAAATATCCTAACAAATTTCCGCTTCTTATAAAATATCTGGACGTAAATGATAGACTTTCTATTCAGGTGCATCCAAGCGATGAAGTTGCCTTAAAAAAACACAATGAATTTGGAAAAAGCGAATCTTGGTATATAATGGAGGCAAGTGATGATGCGACTTTAATTATGGGAATGAAGCCTGGTATTACAAAAGAAAAATTTTTGGAAAAAGTAGAAAAAAATGATTTTGACGGATTATTTGAAGAAAAAACTGTTAAAAAAGGTGATTTTATTGATATTACACCGGGAACAGTTCACGCCTCATTAAAAGGAAGCGTACTTTTTGCAGAAGTTCAGCAAAACTCAGATGTAACTTATAGAATTTATGATTTTGACAGAATTGATGAAAATGGAAAAAAAAGAGAACTGCATTTACAGGATTCTGCTGATGTAATTGATTTTGGAAAAGAAGTGGAAATTAAAAATACTGATTTTGATGATTCTGAAAATGGGAAAGATATTTTGAGAAAACATATTATAAAAAAAGAATACTACTCAATTGATAAAGTAAAATTCGCTGATTCCTTTGAAGATGTGAACAATGAAAGCATGACAATTTATTCGGTACTGGAAGGAGAAGGAAAAATTGTATGGGGAGAAAATGAAGAACTTCCAGTCAAAAAAGGTGAAACAGTTTTAATTCCTGTCGGAATCAACACAAAAACTATTGGAAATTTTGAAATTTTGAGAACAATAATTTAAATAAATACGGGCAAAGATTCTAGCTTAATTTTTAAGTGATAAAGATGAATTGCCTTGTTTTTTTATCAGGAATATGTTATCCTATTGATACTAATAGAAGTTCAGAAATACGATAAAAAAATTAAACTAAAAAGGAAAGAAAATTGAGAAAAAGAATTTTAATGACAGGAACAATGCTAATGACTTCCTCTTGCAGTGCTATAAGTGGAGTTGGAAGTGTAGTTGGCGGAACAATAAAGGCTGCAGGTGGGATAACAGGAGCAGTTATTAGCACTTCAGGGAAAATAATTGGTGGAATTATAGGTGGAAAAGATGGTGAAATAAAAGCTAAAAATACAAAATATAAATTTTCAGGCTCAGAAGTGGAAATAACGAATGGAAAAACAGTTGTTACAGGAATATTGACACATAACGGAATAACTAAAAGAAATCTAACAATAGAAGTTCCATGTTTTGACAAGAACAATGCAAAGGTTGGAGATGCCGTTGATAATATAAGTTCCCTTTCCAAAAATGAAAAATGGGAATTTCAGGCAATTATTAATACAGACGAAGTAAAAACTTGTAAGCTGAAAGACACTTATATTTATGAAGCTGGAGCAAATACTATTAACATTGGTGATGATAGTAATATAGAAAGTATAGAAAGTGATGATGAAGAGCAAATTGATTAATTAATAAATTTAAATGGAGGAAACTATGACGGGAATTATCGCAGCTGTGATTGAAGAAGCCGAGGCAATAAAAAAAGAAATTGAAAATAACATATTTAGAATAGAGTATTTTAGAATACTGGATAGTGCTTATAGAATAGCTATGATAGAACAAATAGAAAAGATAA
>ERZ773077.2637-NODE-2637-length-11429-cov-3.128275_pt1 | contig 11429 bp, 8 predicted proteins | sample MGYA00580612_ERZ773077 | MGnify/ENA primary metagenome ERZ773077 (study PRJEB29015, sample SAMEA2737971) | human oral metagenome | biome: human oral; feature: human-associated habitat; material: dental | place: China | collected 2021 ...
CGTATTTATAACCGCTCAAATTTCAAGCCAGGGCCGCCCGATCAAAGCTCCGTCGCAGGCTGTAGCCGCGGCTTAAAACACGCCGCCCGCGATCGGAACGTCGTTCCAAAGATAGCGCACCTCGCCCGCGTCGATCTCGATGATCGAGTAAAAATCGCCGCAGATAAGCAGGTAGCGGCCGTCTGCGCGGCTCGCCAGATCCTTTGCGGCGAGCTTCTTGCCCAAGATCACGTCGCGCGCATCGCCGTCGTAAAAGTTCGGCTGAAGATCCAAAAACTCGAGCGGATTTAGCGCCGCCTCGTCCGCAAAGCGCGGATCTTTCAAATCAAAACTTCCCTCGCTTTCTCGTCTAAGCGCGCTTAGCGTGCCGCAAACGCCTAGCTTTTCTACTAAAATTTGCGCGAAAGAGCGCACGTAGCCGCCCTCGCTAAGCGCAACGCGAAAGCTTACGAAGGGGTGAGCGTAGCTTAAAATTTCGGCACCAAAAACCCGCATCGAGCTCTCTTTCAAGCTCACCTCTTCGCCCGCGCGAGCGAGCTTGTATGCGCGCACGCCGTCAATTTTCTTGGCGCTGAAAGCGGGCGGGATAAATTTTATCTCGCCGCGCATTTGCGCCATCGCAGCGTCTAAAATTTCGCGCGAAAGCGGCGGAATTTGCTCCACGCGCTCGATGTTTTCATTATCGCCGCTTGGGCTTTGCGCGCCTAGCCACAGCGTCGCGGTGTAGACTTTAGGCTCCTTTTTCAAAAACCTAAAAAAGCGCGCGTATTGCCCGAATGCCACGATCAGCGCGCCGCTTGCGAAGGGATCGAGCGTGCCACTAAAACCCGCCTTTTTCACGCCGTATTTGCGTTTAAGAGCGCTTAAAAATTTATTGCTGGCGATGCCCGCGGGCTTGTCCGCCAAAAACAATCTATTCATAAGAGCCTACTTTTTCCACGAAATTCGACATTATCACGCGCGAAATTCCGCCGAAATTTATAGTGAGTCGGTCGCCGTTTACCGCCGTGATCTGTCCGATCCCAAATAGCTTGTGTTTGATCAGCTCGCCCTTGCTAAAGCCGCTGCTTTGCTCGCGCGGCGGCTCTTTGGCTACCAAACCCGCCTCGGCTATAAACCTGCTAACATCGAGCCTCTCGCGCTTACCGCGATAAAAGCGGCTAGCGGCAAAGCTAAGCGTGAGAGTGCGTTTGGCGCGCGTAATCGCTACGTATGCGAGCCTACGCTCCTCCTCGATGTCATTGCTGTCGCCCAAAAGCGGGAAAAAGCCCTCCTCCAGTCCGATTACGAAAAGGTGCGAAAACTCAAGCCCTTTGCTGGCGTGCACGCTCATTATATTTATCGCATCGCCCATGATAGCGTCTTGATCGCTAAGAAGGCTCAGCTCGTTTAAAAATTCCGCCAGATCAAAATCGGGCTTATTGCTCGCCTCGTCCTTCAGCATCGCCAAAAACTCGTCGATATTTGCAACGCGATCGGCGCCGTCCGGAAGCGAGGCATAGTAGGCCTTTAGCCCGAAAGCGGGCTCCAGTGCGTCTATTTTTTTGATCGTATCCGCTAGCGCGGAGATAGAAGCGATGCCGCTTTTAAGCTCCGCTAGAGCCTGCGCCGCCTTGGCGCTAAGCCCCGCATCAGGCTCGCTAAAAGCGTCAAATAGACTGATAAGCCGTAGGCGCGAAAGCTCCTCCAGCTTTGCCAGCGAGACCTTGCCGATGCCGCGTTTGGGCACGTTTATGATCCGCCTCATCGAAAAGTCGTCGTGCTCGTCATTTACTAAGCGCAGATAGGCGATCGTATCCTTGATCTCGGCTCGCTCGTAAAATTTCACGCCGCCTACCATTTTGTACGGGATTTTGGCTCGATTCAGCCCCTCTTCCAGCGCGCGCGAAAGAGCGTTTACGCGGTAAAGCACAGCGATTTCAGAGGGTGCTACGCCGCTTGAAAGCAGCTTTTTGATAGCTTCTGCGATCTTTGCCGCCTCGATACTCTCCTCTTCAGAGCGCAAAATTTCGATCTTTTTGCCCCCGCCGTTCATGCTAGTAAGGCTCTTGCCGAGGCGGTTTTTGTTGTGCGAGATGAGCTCGTTTGCGGCATTTAAAATTTCGTCCGTAGAGCGGTAGTTCTGCTCGAGTTTGATAAATTTTACGTTTGAGAACTGATCTTTAAAATTTAGAATATTTTCTATCCGCGCGCCGCGCCAACCGTAGATACTCTGATCGTCATCGCCCACTACTACGAGGTTTTCGTGCGCGGTGCAGAGCTTTTGCAGCAGTTTGAATTGAATGTCGTTGGTGTCCTGATACTCATCGACCGTGATGTAGGCGTAACGGCGCGAAATTTCATCGCATAGCCGCTCATTCGCGCTTAAAATTTTATACGGCAAGATCAGCAGATCATCGAAATCCACCAGATTATTCGCCGCCAAATACTCCTCGTAGCTCTTGTATGCTCTAGCGCAGTGCGCGTAAAATCCGCTATACATCCTGCTTAGCTCATCATCCTCGCCCTTTAGAAGCTCGTCGATATCTTTGGGGTTGATTAGGGAATTTTTGTAGGTTGAAATTTTAGCCGCCAATAGCGACGTGGGCAAATTTATCTCAAAGCCCTTGATGATCTTTTTCTTATCGTCGGTATCGATCACTTGGAAGTTTGCGCTACGCCCAAGCTCGCTAATATGAAATTTCAAAAACAAAAGCCCGAATTTATGAAAGGTACACAGAAGCGGCACGCCGCTTAAATTTAACCCGCTTATCAGATTAAGCGCTCGCGAGCGCATCTCGGCGGCGGCTTTGTTCGTAAACGTAAGCGTGAGAGTATTTTCCGCAGGCACGCCATTTGCGAGCAGATAGGCAAGGCGCGCGGTAATCGTTTTAGTTTTGCCACTGCCCGCACCCGCTAAGATCAACATCGCTCCGTCCACGTGGCTCGCAGCCTCGCGCTGAGCAGGATTAAGACCTTCTAAAATATCGCTCATTTTGAGAAAATTTTACGCGATTTTTCGCGCTTAAGCCACTCGGACTCGGGCTGGGAGAAATTTACCGCGATAGGCTTGCCGTCCACGACGATCTGCAAGACCGCGTAAAACGGCACGCTAAGCGTGCTTGCAAAATCCTGCGCCCCAAAGCCCGCCTCGAAAACCAGCTCATCCTTGCTAAGATGCGCGCTAGAGAGCGTGTATTCCTCCAGCTGCAAAAAGATCGCGGGCAGTTTGAAGCTTTTTAAAATTTCCTCCGGTAGCAGCGGGTCAAATTTTATCTGATCCGTCCTCGCAACGATGCCAAATCCATATCCAAGAGCCAAAACGTAGTCCAAAACCGCGCCTATATTCGCGCTGCTCGCAGCGATAAATTTATCGTCTTTTAAAATTTTATCTATCATCCTAACCCCTCACAAACTCATCTACAAGCGCCGCGACCTGCTCTATGCCGATGCGCCAAAACTCGCTTTTATTGATGTCAAAGCCGAATTTCGCCACTAGCTTTTGCGGTGCGTCGCTGCCGCCCGAGCTTAAAAACTCGGTGTAAATTTGAACGAAATTTTCGAGCCTGCCGCTCTTATACAGCCCGTAAAGCGCGAGCACCAAAAGCTGCGCGTAGGCGTAGGAGTAGCAGTAAAACGGCGAGTGAACGAAGTGCGGGATGTAGCTCCACCAGCTTTTGTAATGATCCTGCAAGATCAGCTCGCCCGCAAACATCTTGCGCGACTCCTCCATCCAAAGCTCGTCTATTTGCCCCGTGCTTAGCTCATCCGCGCTCGCATGCACGCGCCGCTCAAAGGTCGTAAATCCGATCTGGCGGTAAAGCGTAGCGAAGATATCCTCGATCTTTGCCGCAAGCATCGCTCTTAGCGCGATCTTATCGCTTGCGGTCTGCGATGGCGTATCGGTATCGCGCTCTGCGTATTCGCACGAACCCGCAGAGCCTTGCGAAGCGGCGCGTTTTAAATTTTGCGAGCCGTTTAAATTTGAAAAATTTTCGCGCATATAATCAAACACCAGCATCTCGCAAAACACCGACGCGGTCTCCGCCGTCGTTAGCGGCGTGAAGGAGTTAAAATAGCCCACGCCGTAGCTTAGATACTGATGTATCGCGTGCCCCAGCTCGTGCGCGAGGGTAAATACGTCGCGGCGCTTGCGCGTGAAATTTAAAAGCACGAAAGGATGCGTATCGCGCGAGCCCGAATGCGAAAACGCGCCGCTTTGCTTATTTTGCGTGGGCATCGCGTCGATCCAGTTTCGCTCAAACGCGATCAGCGCAATCTGCTTAAATTTCGGACTAAATTTTTCAAACGCCGCTAGCACGATCTGCTTAGCCTGCTCGAAGCTAAACTCGCTCTCATCGCCTCCAAGCGGCGCGTATCTATCGTAATCATACAGCGCGTCGTAACCTAAAATTTCGCGCTTTTTGGCGTAAAATTTGCCGACTAGAGCGAAGCTTCGCTCCGCTTCTGCGATTAACGCATCGACGCTTGCGATATTTATCTGATTTTCCTCGTGCATCACCGCCTCGGCTTTATCGTAGCCGCGCAGCTCGCAGCGAATTTTAAGATCGGTTTTAATCATATTATAGATGTAGCCAAGCAGGTGGGAGTTTTGCTGAAGCACCGCACTTAGCGAGGCTGCGGCGTCTTTTCGCACCTCGCGATCAGGGCTATGAAGCAAGCTTAAAATTTCCTCCTCGCCTAGCTTGCGCCCGCGAAAATCAAAGCTCATCCGCGCCATACTCTCGTCAAAAAGCCGCGAAAACGCCTCGCCGCTTACGGGTGAAGTTTTTAAAAGCACGCTTTCTTGCGGAAGGCTTAGCTGGTGGGCCTTACGCCGCTTAAGCAAGCTCAAATAGTATCTAAATCTCCCGCCCCCTGCGATAAACTCGTCCTGTTTTGCGGCGTCAAGCTCGTTAAACTCGAGCTCAAAAAAAAGTAGGCTCTGCGAAATGTCGTTACAAGCCTGCTCCGTCTTAGCCTGCTGCGCCCCAAGGCTCGTATCTCGCGCAAAGCTAAGATGTGCGAAGCTCATTATCTTGCCGATCTGCTCGCTGATGCTCTCGTAAAGCTCAAGCGCGCCTAAAAATTCCTCCGCGCTAAGTGCGCGCAGCTTATCTTTAAATTTAAGCTCAAAATCCAGAGCCTGCGCGGCTGCGCTATCTATCGCGCCGCTAAATTCCGCTTCGTTTGCAAACAGCTCGCCTAAATTCCAATTCATCGTTTTCCTTTTAAAATTTTTGGATAATTTTATCAAAAAAGAATAAGTAAAATTTTAAAAACCGCGAGATCCGCCGCCCTAGCGGAAATCGCGGTAAATTTTAAGGTGAGTTATTTTTGCATACTTTGCGACGCGATCGCCGTAAAAATCACGTCGGTGGAGCTATTGATCGCAGTTTCTACCGAGTCTTGAATTACGCCGATGATAAAGCCGATCGCGACGACCTGCATTGCGATATCGTTTGAGATATTAAAGAGCGAGCACGCAAGCGGTATCAGCATCAATGAGCCGCCTGGCACGCCGCTAGCACCGCATGCACCGACCGCCGAGACCACGCAAAGCAGTAGCGCCGTCCAAAAATCGGGGCGCACGCCGAGCGTATGAGCCGCGGCAAGCGCTAAGATCGCGATTACCACCGCAGCGCCCGCCATATTTATCGTAGCTCCCAAAGGGATCGAGATCGAGCTTAGTTCGTCGCTGATGCCGAGCTTTTTACATAAATTTAAATTTACCGGGATATTCGCTGCCGAGCTGCGGGTGAAAAACGCCGTGAGGCCGCTTTCGCGCAGGCAGGTAAATACGAGCGGATATGGATTTTTCTTAATCACCGCAAAGACGATGAGCGGATTTACCACGAGGGCTACGAACGCCATCGCGCCTACGAGCACGACTACAATTCGCGCATATCCAAGCAGCGCATCGACGCCGGTTTGATACACGGTAGAAGCTACTAGGCCGAAAATTCCAAACGGCGCGAGCTGGATTACAAATTGCACGATCTTGGTTACCGCCTCGCCCAGATCGGTAAAAATTTTCTTTGTTTCATTAGTGCAAAATTTAAGCGCGACCCCAAGACCTATCGCCCAGGTTAAAATTCCTACGTAGTTTCCGTGCGCGATAGCGTTTACCGGATTATCTACGACCTTAAAAAGCAGGTCTTTTAGCACGACCCAGACGCTCGCAGGAGCGGTATTTTCCGCCGCGCCGACATTGCTTAGAGCAAGCTCTGTGGGGAATAAAAAGCTAGTCGCTACCCCCACGCACGAGGCTAAAAATGTGCCTACGATATATAGGACGACCACGCGCTTTAAGCCGCTGACGCTGCCGTATTGTTTGTTTATCACCGAGCTTAAAATCAAGATAAAAACCAAAATCGGAGCGACCGCCTTAAGGGCGCCTACAAACAGTTGTCCTAAAATTTCCGCGAAGTTTACCAAGCTTATCAAAAGCGGAGTGTGCTCGGTCGTAACGCTGCCTGCCGAGGAACGCGCAGCAAAGCCCAAAATAGCGCCTATTATCAAGCCGGTAACTATACGCAGCACCAGATTTTTATCTTTGTAGCTAGCTACCAATTTTTGCATTGAACTCATTTTTTACCTTTCAATATAAAATGTCGTTTGAAATATATCGAAATTTTATTTAAGCGCATTTAAATTTGGGTGAAATTTCGCAATTTTTAGTTAATCTTAAAACCTCGTTCGATAAAATGGCGCGAAATTCTAATCAGGAGCAGATATGTATCTATTTACCAGCGAGGTCGTAAGTCCCGGACATCCGGATAAGTGCGCCGATATTATCGCAGACAGTATCGTGGATGAAATTTTAAAGCAAGACCCTAACGGGCGCGTCGCAGCGGAGGTTTTCATCGCGGGCAAACACGTAGTAATCGGCGGTGAAGTAAACGCCAAGGTCGATTTCACCCACGACGATTACCGCCACATCGTAAAAGGCGCGCTTAGCGAGATCGGCTACAACGACAACCCCTATTTTACGCGCGCGCAGTGCCTGCATCCGCAGGATCTGCAAGTGGACGTATTTTTAAACCAGCAAAGCCCCGACATCAACCAAGGCGTCGATCAAGAGGGCGGCGAGATCGGAGCGGGGGATCAGGGCATAATGTTCGGTTTCGCAAGCTGCGAAACGAAAAATTTTATGCCGGCTGCGATTACCTACGCAAGAGCGCTTTGCGATCACGTTTATGCCTACGCAAAATCCCATCCTAACGAACTTGGCGTCGATATTAAGACGCAGGTTACGGTCGATTACGGCACGAAGAGCAATTTTGAGGAGTGCAAACCGCAAAGCATCCATACGATCGTGGTTTCCGCGCCATGCGTCGAAAGTATGAACATCGAACGCGTCCGAGATCTGATCGGAAATTTAATCGATTCGGCGGGGCTTCCGAAGGAGCTTTACGACAAAAGCAAAACGATCATCTACATCAACCCGACCGGCCGCTACGTAAATCACAGCTCGCTTCACGACAGCGGCCTAACGGGTCGCAAACTGATCGTCGATAGCTACGGCGGCTACAGCCCGATCGGCGGCGGCGCTCAAAGCAGCAAGGACTACACTAAAGTCGATCGCAGCGGGCTTTATGCGGCGCGCTACATCGCCAAAAACATCGTTGCGGCGGGGCTTGCGAAAAAATGCATCGTCCAGCTCAGCTACGCAATCGGCGTCGCAAAGCCCGTCAGCGTCAGCGTCGATTGCATGGGAACGAATTTAGGCGCGGCGAGCGACGATGAGCTATCTGCTTTCGTGCTTGAAAAATTCCCGCTCACGCCGCGCTGGATCATCGATAAATTCGGCCTTGATCGCCCAGGCAAAGAAAGCTTCCTCTACGCCGACGTCGCAGCGCGCGGACAAGTCGGAAACGACGAATACCCGTGGGAGCAACTTGATAGCGTGGAGCTTTTTAGGGCTTTGAAATAAATTTTATTCTACCGCGCTGAAAACGGCGCCTACATTTTGCGGCTAATTTTATAAAGTTTAGCCGCAATTTAAACCGCGTAAATTTTATCCATAGAATTTACGTGCATCCGCTAGCAAAACGGGCGATAGCTGCAAGCCATATTCGCGAACGGATGGAATTTGTGCGCATCCTATAGCAAAACCGCGTTTAAAATTCCTGAAATTCCGCCGCTAAATTTAAAGCATTATTCAAAGCCGATAAGCATCGATTATTAAAAGCTGTCGGACACCGAAGCTATGATTAAATTTAACGTAAATTTAGCGCCGAGACCGCATTATGCGAAACTTTGCACCGCGCCGAAACCTGCGCCGCGAAATCGTAAAATTTAAAATATCATAAAGTGTAAAGCAAGACTTGGCGCATCCGTAAGACGCTTTCGTCAGGGCGCAATAAAGCAGGCTTTAAAAACTCGCGATTATCCTCTCATCGCAACGAATGCCGCCCATTCTTTGCAAGCGCGCAAAGGCGCGCTTAAAACCGCAAAGACGCCCTAAATTTAGATATGTTTTGCAAATTTATCGGTGATTCGCAAAATTTGTGCGGCAAATTTTAAAATTTTAAAATTTGACTCGACAAACTAGCCAACGGATCTTAGAAAGTAAAATTTTGCCCGCGCGAGCTTGCGATCCGCTATTCTACTCAATTTTGCGCGAGCTTGCGATTTTACGCGATCCCGCCCGATTCTTAAGCGAGCTCGCGCAATCCCGCGATCCTACTTGATTCTGCGCCGAGTTTCATCAGTCTCGGCGCGATAGATCGTGGTAAATTTGAAGATTATTTTGTTTGATTGGTTTCGGTTTTCGGCGCAGCGGCGCTTGAGTTTATATCGCCTCCGGGTGCGCTGATTGGCTGCGGCACCGAAATTTCTTTGACCGAGGCGGTGAAATTTTGCTCGGCTTCTACGGCACTCGTTTTTTCGATGTATGCAAAATCCGCAGCGCTGCTGTAAGCTCTAGCCTTGGCTAAAAACGCCTTTTGACTCTCCCAAATCTCTTTAAAATCAGGGTTTTGCGCGCTCTGCTCGGCTAAAATTTCATCCGTCGCATTACGAAGCGCTCGCATAATCTCTGGCGAAAACGAGCGAATCTGCACGTTTGGATACTTTTTTTTCATCTCGTCCCATAGGATCGCATTTTTATAAAACGCGTCGTTGCTCGCCTGCTCGCGCACCTTCGCAATCGCAGCGTCCAAAATAGCGCGTAGATCGGCAGGCAACCTCTCCCACGCGCTTAGGCTTATTACGATCTGCTGCTCGCTCGCGGGCTCCTGCCAGCCGGTGTAGTAGTAGTTTGCGACCTTATAAAAACCAAGATCCATATCAAGCGCCGGATTCGCCCACTCGACCGCATCTATCGTGCCCATCTGAAGCGCGGTTTGCAGCTCATTTAGCGGGATCGTCGCGACCGCGACGCCCAGGCGGTTCATCACCTCCGCGCCGAGACCTGAAATTCTAAGTTTGAGCCCTTTTAGATCCTCGGGCGAATTGATCTCTTTCTTAAACCAGCCCCCCATCTGCATACCGCTATTTAGGACGTTAAAGACCTTCAGACCCGATTTAGCGTAAAATTTCTCCGCAAGCTGTTTGCCGCCGCCGAAATAATACCACGCGCTCCACTCATCCTTAGTCATTCCAAATGGCACGGTCGTAAACAACATATTCGCGCTATTTTTATCTTTGTAATAATACGCCGCGGTGTAGCCCATATCGTATTTGCCGCCGCTTACCAAGTCATAGATCGCAAATGCCGCCTTGTGCTTGCTCGGCGTATCGATACTGATCTTTAGTCGCCCGCCCGACATCTGATCGGCGAGATCGGCCACGCGCTTAGCGACGTCGCCCACGACCGGCATTGAAATTTCGTAGCTTTGAGCCAGCTTTAGGCGGTAAATTTTATCTTTCTTATCCGCTCCGAAAAGCGAGACGGCCAATAAAAGTCCGACAAGAACGGTTTTTTTCATATAATGCTCCAAAAATTTGAACTGGACGGAATTTTATATAAAATCATCTAAATTCACGCTTTTATAACTGGGTTTTAAGTTAAAATTTAGCACAATTGCATCAAATTTAAAGGGGGACCAGATGCAAGAAAAACATTACGACGTGCTCATCGTAGGCGGCGGCATAACGGGTAGCGCGCTGGCATACGTGCTGGCGGAATTTAGCGATATAAAAAGTATCGCGCTTGTCGAAAAATACGAAGGGCTCGCGACGCTAAATTCCAAGGCTAGCGCAAACTCACAGACGATTCATTGCGGCGATATCGAGACCAACTACACTCTCGAAAAGGCCGCCAAGGTAAAGCGCAGCGCCGATATGATAGTAAAATATTGCCAAAAATACGACCTTGAGAACAAGCTCATATTTGAAGGGCAAAAGCTGCTTCTAGGCGTAGGAGACGATGAGACGGAGCTAATAAAGGATCGCTTTGAGAAATTTAAAGAGCTTTATCCCTATTTGCAGCTTTTTGGCAAGGAAGCGCTAAAAAAAATCGAGCCCAAGCTGGTATTTGACGGGCGCGGCGAGGAAAGAGCGGAAAATATCGCCGCAATGGGCGTACAATCGGGAGTTTATACGACGATAGATTTCGGCGCGATGGCAAATTCCTTCGTGCAAAACGCCCAAAAAACAAAGGGCAAAACCTGCGATCTGTATCTAAACTCCGAGGTGCAAAATATCACCAAAATAGGCGATAAATTTTATATCCGCACCGCAAACAAGCTCTCGCTAAGTGCTGATTTCGTAGCGGTATGTGCGGGCGCGCACTCGCTGTGGCTGGCGCACCGCATGGGGCTAGGACTCAATCTTAGCACGATCTGCATCGCGGGCAGCTTCTATTTAAGCAAGCAAAAGTTTCTAAACGGCAAGGTTTACATGGTGCAAAACCCGAAGCTTCCGTTTGCTGCGCTTCATGGAGATCCCGATCTTTTAGCGGGCGGCTGCACCAGATTCGGACCTACCGCGCTTACGATGCCGAAGCTCGAGCGCTACAAAGGGTGTCGCTCGATCCCCGAGTTTTTTCAGTCTTTAAATTTCAGCGCCGATGTGGCGAAGGTCTTTTGGCAAAACTTCGGCGATAGCGACGTGAGGGATTTCCTGCTTCGCAATATCGGCTTTGAGATCCCCGTTTGGGGCAAAAAGCTTTTCGTCAAAAACGCGCGCAAGATCATACCTAGCATCCGCGAGGAGGACATCTACTACGCCAAAGGCTTCGGCGGCGTGCGCCCACAGGTCATCTGCAAATCGCAGCAGAAGCTGCTTTTGGGCGAAGCTTGCTTAAACGAAGGAACGGGCGCGAGCTTTACGATGACGCCGAGCCCGGGCGCCACAAACTGCCTAAACAACGCCTTAAAAGATGCCAAAAGCGCATGCGAATACCTAGGCAAAAGCTTTGATCAAGCCAAATTTAACGCGCAGCTCGGCGAACAGGAGTAAAGCTTAAGCGCAAAATTTTAAAATTTAGAAATTTTAAAATT
>ERZ773077.2638-NODE-2638-length-11426-cov-40.343330_pt1 | contig 11426 bp, 9 predicted proteins | sample MGYA00580612_ERZ773077 | MGnify/ENA primary metagenome ERZ773077 (study PRJEB29015, sample SAMEA2737971) | human oral metagenome | biome: human oral; feature: human-associated habitat; material: dental | place: China | collected 2021 ...
GCCTGGCGAGCACGTTTGCGCGCCGACGCGATGTTTGCCATGGAGCGGTTTCCTCTAGGAGCCCAAGGGCTCTGGTAGACAACGGGAACGACTGCGGGCCGCCCGGTTGCGTATGTTCACGATCGGGCAACACTGCCCGAAAACTAAGCTTATCATTATAGCGTCCGATCTTCGGTGCCTTCAAGTCTGCGACAGGACATGATGCGTCCGGGCCTCCATGAGCGCCCCGGGCATCCCTTCCCGTTACCTTCACCCCGCTTTCCATCGTGAACCTCCTCCGCGCTGCCGCCACCATCAGTGGCCTGACCCTCGTTTCCCGCATCCTTGGTCTGGTCCGGGAGACGCTGGTGGCCTCGGTCTACGGCGCAGGGGCGCTGACGGACGCCTTCTTCGTGGCCTTCCGGCTGCCCAACATGCTGCGGCGGCTGTTTGCCGAAGGGGCTTTCACACAGGCCTTCGTGCCGGTGCTGGCACAGAGCCAGCAGCATTCGCCCGAGGAAACGCGCCGGGTGCTGGATGCGGTGGCAACGATGCTGTTCTGGGTGCTGACGGCCGTGGTGGCCGTGGGCGTTCTGGCCGCCCCGTGGCTGGTGTGGATGGTGGCCAGCGGCCTGCGGCAGGATCCGCAGACCTTCTCCATCGCCGTGCTGATGACGCGCTGGATGTTCCCGTACATCCTGCTGATCTCGCTGGTGGCGCTGGCCGCTGCGGTGCTGAACCTGTGGAAGCGCTTTGCGGTGCCGGCATTCGCCCCCGTGCTGCTGAACATCTCCATCATCCTGGCGGCGCTCTTTCTCAGCCCGTACTTCGATCCGCCGGTGCTGGCCCTGGCGGCCGGCGTGATGATCGGCGGCGTGCTGCAGCTGCTGTGGCAGGTGCCGTCGCTGGTGAAGATCGGCATGCTGCCACGCATCCGCCTCTCGCCGCTCAGGGCCCTGAAGGATCCGGCCGTGCAGCGGGTGATGAAGAACATGGGCCCCACGCTGCTGGCCGTGTCGGTGGCGCAGTTCAGCCTCATCATCAACACGCAGATTGCCTCATGGCTGGCGCCGGGCAGCGTGTCGTGGGTCAGCTACGGGGACCGGCTGATGGAGTTTCCCACCTCGCTGCTGGGCATCGCCATGGGCACGCTGCTGCTGCCCAGCCTCTCGCAGGCCAATGCGTCGGGCAACACGCAGCGCTACAGCGACCTGCTGGACTGGGGGCTGCGGCTGGCACTGCTGCTGGCCACACCGGCCATGGTGGGCCTGGCGCTGATGGCCAAACCACTGACGGCGCTGCTCTTTCACTATGGCGCCTTCAGCGAGCATGACCTGCTGATGACCTCGCACACCGTGCGCGCCTACGGGGCCGGGCTGTTTGCGCTGACGGCCGTGCGCATCCTGGCGCCGGGCTTCTTTGCCAAGCAGGACGTGCGCACGCCGGTGAAGATCGCCGTGACGGTGCTGATCTGCACGCAGCTGATGAACCTGGCGCTGGTGCCGTGGCTGGCCCATGCGGGGTTGGCGCTGTCCATCTCGCTGGGCGCCTGGCTGAACGCCGGCTGGCTGCTGCGCGGCCTGAAGAAGCGCGGCAGCTACACGCCCCGTCCGGGCTGGCGGCCCTTCATGCTGAAAGTGGCGCTGGCACTGGCCGTGATGTCGGCCCTGCTGGGCTGGGGCGCCGAGTCCTTCGACTGGGCTGCGCTGCAGGCCACGCCCTGGCTGCGCATCGCCATGGTGCTGGGCATGGTGGCCGGCGGCGCCCTGCTCTATTTCGGGCTGCTGATGGCCATGGGGCTGAACATCCGGCAGGTGATGCGGCCGCCGGCGGAGAACAGTTGAGGTGGCTGAACCAAAGCCCGGTCGCACCCCTGCCATTCGTTCAGCACACAATTTTTAAAACTATCGTATCTGATAATCATTTTTGATAGCATCGTCGTGATATGTCTTTTTCCCACGACGCAATCGCTTAATAAAAATGAAAGACCACGGTGCAGGAACGCTGCCGCCCTCCGCTCCCTCCTTCGTTTCCTCGTGTACCAGGACCGCCGGACGGCCTGTGCTGAAGCTGTTGCCGCAGGCGATGCTGGCAGCCGGTCTGCTGTCGGTGCTGGTGCTGCCCCTGCCGGCCGATGCCCAACAGGCTGAAAGCCGGCAGGCTGAAAGCCGGCAGGCCGAAAGCAGTCAGTCAGAAAGCAGCCCGTCCGCCACAGCGAACGCGGCCGACACGGCGGCTGCACAGGACAATGCCGTCTCGCTTGCCCCTGTCCGCGTGACGGCCGATTTCGACCCGGACGATGTGCGGCCCGAGGGCGTGACGACGGCCACCAAGACCTATCTGGCGCCGAAGGACATCCCGCAGGCCATCGACACGGTCGAGGTGAGCAAGTCCAAGAGCTACGGCATCAATGACCTGAGCATCATGCTGGATGGGGTGCCGGGTGTGAGCACCGCCTACGACATGCGGGGTGAAGGCCTCACCATCCGCGGCTTCGAGGCCGACAACAACGACATCTACCGCGACGGCATCCGCGAGAGCGGTCAGGTGCGACGCAGCACGGCCAACGTGGAGCGCATCGAGATCCTGAAGGGGCCGGCCGCGGTGCTGTACGGCCGGGGGTCGGGTGGCGGCATCGTCAACATGATCAGCAAGCAGGCGCGCTTCGATGCGGGCAGCAGCGTGTCGCTGCGGGGCGGGTCATGGCAGAACATCGGTGGCTCGCTGGACCTGAACAAGGTGCTGAACCGGCACGTGGCGCTGCGCCTGACGGCCGACCGCGAGCAGGCACACAGCTTCCGCCATGGCATCCGCAACCGCAACGAGATGTTCTCGCCCAGCATTCTGGTGGATACCCGCACGGGTCTGCGCTGGGTGGGCCAGTACACCTGGGACAAGGTCTGGCGTGTGCCGGACCGGGGGCCATCCTATGCCGAACTGCCGGCCGGCGTCTCGATCCGTACCGGCTTTGCACGGCCCGGTGACTTCGTGGAGGACGAGCTGAAGGTGCTGCGCTCGGACCTGAGCTACGACTTCGACAGGACGTGGAAGCTGCGCTGGGTGGCCAGCCGCCGCACGGCCGATCAGGACTTCGACCACGTCTTTCTGGGAACCTGGTGCAACGCCCAGGGGCAGACCAGTACGGGCGGCCGCTGCAACTGGCAGAACCGGGTGAACCAGAACTATTGCCTGGCAGACCACCCGAAACCGCACCACCACCCACACGCTGGACCTGACTGGCCTGGTGCAGACCGGGCCGCTGACGCATGACCTGCTGGTAGGCTTCGAGCATTCCGACGAGGAGCGCCGCCCGATCGTGTCCAGCCGGAGCAACTACATCACCATCGACCCCTACAACCCCAGCTGGCCGACCGACCGGGGCACCCGGCCTGCGGCCAACATCAACCGCCTGCACGAGGCCCGCTCACAGGGCGTCTATGTGCAGGATCTGGTCAGCTTCACGGAACAGTGGAAGGTCCTGCTGGGACTGCGCCAGGACCACTACCGGTTCCGCAGTACCGACTACCTGAAGGGTGAATCCCGCAGCTACAAGGGGCATTCGCTGAGCCAGCGCGCCGGCGTGATCTACCAGCCCGTGCCCGAGCACAGCCTGTATGCCTCCTGGAGCAAGAGCTTCGCGCCCTTCGGCGGTCGCGGCATGATCCAGCTCCAGACGGGCCCCTCGGTCGTCTATGACGCCGATCCGCAGTATTCGCGCCAGATGGAGGTAGGCATCAAGAGCGACTGGGCCAACAACGCCTTCTCCACGCAATTTGCCGTCTACCAGCTGGAACACTACAACATCCGCTACCAACCCGACGCCGACAATGATCCGTACACCTGGGCGGTGCGCGGCAAGGAGCGTTCCCGGGGTGTGGAGTTCACGCTCACCGGCCGGCTGGTGGAGGACTGGTACGTGCGCGGCGGCGTGGGGCTGACGCAGGCCAAGGTCGTGTCGGATGCCGCCCAGCCTGCGTTGACGGGCAAGAGGCTGCGCAACGTGGCGCGTCGCAACGGCAACCTGTTCGTGCGCTACGCGCCCGAGGGGGCCTGGTATGGCGAGGTGGGGGTGACACATACCAGCCCCCGCTGGCTGAATGCCACCAACACGCAGGAACTGCCCGGCTACACCCGCTGGGATGCCATGGTGGGCTGGCGCCAGGCGCCCTGGACGGTGACGCTGGGCATCACCAACCTGACCGACCGCACCTACTGGCGCGCTTCCGACATGCCGGGCACGCCACGCACGGTGCTGATGACGGCGAACTATCAGTTCTGAGCCGGGTGCAGTCCAACGGTGCTGGCCGTCCACGCATCGGACGGCTGCACCGCGGGTGGGAGGCTGGGTCCACCATGAGGGACCTGTGCCTTCGGAAGGCAGCCATGCCTGACACCAGGCAAGCCCCTTCCGGTGCCGTGCATCCTCATCCGCCATGCAAGCCGCCCAGCCCGAGACCCCGTCAGCCCTTCCCTGCCCCTCCTGCCACGCCCCGATGCGGACGCTGCGGCTGGGCGGGCAGCATGACACCGAGATCGTGCTGGACCTGTGCTTTGCCTGTCATGGCATCTGGTTCGACCGGCGCGAGAACCTGCTGCTGTCACCTGACGGCGTGCTGACGCTCTTTCGCACCCTGCACGCCCACCGTGATGATCCGCAGCGTCCGCTGAAGGAACACATGGCCTGCCCGCGCTGCCGACAGACGCTGGTACGCGGTACCGACCGCACCATCAGCGGCGCCTATACGGTTCATCGCTGCCCCCGCCAGCACGGGCATTTCAGCACCTTCCCGGCCTTCATGGTGGAAAAAGGCTTCGTGCGCCCGCTGGCGCCGGCCGAGGTGCAGGCACTGGCCCGCACGCTGAGGGTCATCCATTGCAGCAGCTGCGGCGCCCCGGTGGATCTGCGTCAGCACCACGCGTGCCCCTACTGCCGCTCGGCCTTCTCGCTGCTGGATCCGGACGCGGTGACGCAGGCCATGCAGCGCTACCAGGAACGCAGCGAACAGCAGGCCCAGGCCGCCCAGGTCGGCACGCAGGGCGAGAAAGCCCTGCCTGCCGAGGCCCGCGCCAGTCTGACGCTGGCCCGACACCAGGCCGGCTATCTGCAGGAAAAGCACCGCCAGCGTGAACAGATGGAGCGCTGGCGCGAGGGCAGCGTGCCCGGAAGCCCGCCCTTCATGGACGAGCTGTGGAGCTGGGGGCTGTCGCTGCTGTGGCGCACCCTCCGGCGGCTGTGGTGAAGGAAAGAAAGGGTTGGTCTTGCCAGCCGATGCTGTTTGGTCCGCCCGCCGATGGCCTTGTCCTCCCGCCATTGGCTCCGACCGAGGACAGGCAAAGCGGCAAACTGGCGGACGGCCGGCGTGTGACTACTTGAAGAAGACCCCCAGCAGCACGCCCAGGAAGACAGCAGCGCCAAACCAGTTGTTGTGGTTGAACGCGGCAAAGCACCCTTCGCGGGTGCGGTGACGGATGAGAAAGTAGTGGTAGACGGCCACGCCAGCCGCCAGCACGATGCCGACCCAGTACCAGGACGACAGCCCCTCGCGGGCAAAGGCCCAGACCAGCAGCAGCAGGCTGATGCCGTAGCAACTCATGACCGCCAGCACGTCGTGGCGTCCGAAGGTGATGGCCGAGGTGCGGATGCCGATCTTCAGGTCGTCGTCGCGGTCGACCATCGCGTATTCGGTGTCATAGGCCACCGTCCAGAAGATGTTGGCCAGCAGCATGATCCAGGCCGACAGCGGGACGGTATCGGTCAGCGCGGCAAAGCCCATCGGGATGCCGAAACCGAAGGCAATGCCCAGGTAGGCCTGCGGGATGGCAAAGAAGCGCTTGAAGAACGGATAGCTGCCGGCCAGCACAGCCGCCACCACGGCCAGTCCCCAGACCAGCGGCCCGAAGGGAAACACCAGGGGCAGCGCCAGCAGGCTGAGCACCACGAAGACGGCCACGGCCTCCCAGGGCGCAATGGCCTTGCGGGCCAGCGGCCGGTCGACGGTGCGTGCCACCTCGCCGTCGAAGTCGCGGTCGGCGAAGTCGTTGATGGCGCAGCCGGCCGAACGCATCAGCACGGTGCCCAGGCAGAAAGCGAACAGGGGATAAACTGGCGGCCAGCCATGGCTGGCCACGAACAGCGCCCATAGCGTGGGCCAGACCAGCAGCAGGATGCCGATGGGCTTGTGCAGGCGCACCAGCCGGACGTACAGGCCCAGCCGGTGCAACCAGGGATGCCCGCCCAATGCGGGGGTGTCGATCACTGCTGTTCCTTGCCCAGCAGGATTTGCACGGCGTGACGCGCGGCGATCCATTCCTCGTTGGTAGGCTGGATCACGACCTTGACGGCACTGTCGGGCGTGGAGATGACCGGAGCATTGGCCTTGTTGGCCTCCTGGTCCACCTTGATACCGAAGTAGGTCATCCCTTCCAGGATGCGACGGCGGATCTCGGCGCTGTTCTCACCCACACCTGCGGTGAATACCAGCATGTCGATGCCATTCATCATGGCAATGAGCGAACCGATCTGGCGGATGACCCGACGCACATAAAGGCGCATGGCATCGCGGATGCGATCGCCGACCTCGCCTTCCTCGTTCTCGCGGGCCAGCAGCACCCGGGGCTCGGGTGACAGGCCGGAGACGCCCAGCAGGCCCGACTTGTGATACAGCATGCGGGTCATGTCCTTCAGGCTGAGCTTTTCCGATTCCATCAGGAAGAGGATGGCACCGGGGTCGAGCGTGCCCGGACGGGTACCCATCATCAGGCCGTCGAGCACCGAGAAGCCCATGGTGGTGGACTGACTCTTCAGGTCCTCCATGGCGCAGAGGCTGGCGCCACTGCCCAGGTGGGCGACGACGACCTTGCCACGGGCAATGTCCCCATAGTGCTCGGGCAGCGACAGCGCCATGTACTCATACGACAGGCCATGGAAGCCATAGCGGCGCAGGCCCTTGTCCCAGACCTCGTACGGCAGCCCCAGCTGCTTCTCCACCTTGGGCATGGTGTAGTGGAAGGAGGTGTCGAAACAGGCCACCTGCGGCAGGTCGGGCACCCCTTCCATCAGCGCGGCGATGGCTTCCAGCGCGTAGGGCTGATGCAGCGGGGCCAGCGGGATGTAGCTCTTCAGGTCGGCCAGCACCTGGGCGTCCATGCGCACCGGATGGGAATACTTGGGGCCGCCATGCACGACGCGGTGCGCGACGCCGATGAGCCGGCGCTGGCCCACGCGCTTGCGGACCCGCGCACGGATGTAGTCGATCGCGGCGACATAGGGACGGCGACCGTCGTCTTCGGTACGCAGCGGGCCGCAGGGGGTGTCGGTGTCCTCGTAGGTGACATTGGGGCCACCGATGTCCACCGCCTTGCCGCTCCACATCGGGCGCTTGGGCAGCGGATGTTCGGCAGCATCGTACAGGGCGAACTTGATGCTGGACGAACCACAGTTCAGGACCAGGACCAGCCCTTCGTCGAGGCCGGATTCGGAAACGTTCGATTCGGTTCTTGTGCTCATAGGAGTAAGGGAAGGATCCTGTGTCGCTGAACGACAGCGGGGTTCAAGGGAAAAGTGTGATCAGAGTATAGCGGCGCTGTCGAAAAAAATGCCCGGGACGGCATTAGGGAAAACGCCGGATTCCAGGGATCCTCTGGATAAGTCGCGCGAACCGGCGCGCCACGGAACAGGATGCAGGACAAGGCGATATTTGCTGTCAATAGCGGTACTATTGACAGCAAATGACAACGCAGTCATGCGCCCGTTACGGAGATGCGACGGCCGCGGGGACTTGTTCAGAGGATCCCTAGGGAAAACACCGGACTGCCCGATAACGAAGGGGATGACGATATTTTCGGCTTGCCGGGAAGACAGGCTGATAAGGCAACGAATCAACTTTTGGGCAGCAGCCTGGAACGTTCATCGAATATCGAACGGCAATCGAAGAGCGGCCGGTCCTCGAATAGCGACGGGGCCGTGCTGCGCCGGACCTGAGCGCCCTTCCCGCTGCGGCCGCGCTGATGGGCCCGTCGTTGCAGGCGACAGGAGGACTCGTCCGCGCGATGACCACGGGCGCGGGAAGCCGCGCGCGAACCTGTGGCCGGGACGCTTCGGGACAGGGCGGCATCCCCTGAGTGCGGACCGGCCGGGAATCGCTCTGCTGCTGTACGCCCGGCTGCGGGTCTCTCTGCTGAGGACCGCCCTGCCCCGGACCGCCCCCTGGTCGCTCGAACCGGACGTGCCATGGTGGCTCGGGAGGGCTGACGCGGATTGCCCCGGATGACCTCGATTCGGCGTCCGGCGGCCCCCGCATGGCGCGGCGGAGGGGTCGAGACACGTCTGGCGCGAGCACTTGCGCCGCCCACCGGGGCTTGGGTACCCGGAGCATGGGCGCCCTGGACATTGGTGCCCCGAGTGTCAACGCCCTGGACCTGGGTTCCTTGGGTATCAGCTCCCCGGGCACCGACGCTCAGGGCATGGCCAAGATGCCCGTGCACGGCACGATCCTGCACAACAGCAGACGGCCGGGACGACAGGACCAGTCCCGCTTCCTGCCACTGACGAAGGCGGCGCGCGCCCACGCCGCGCACCCGACGGGCAAGGTCGTCGAGACTGGCAAAAGGATGACGTTCGCGCTCGGCGATGATGCGTGCCGCCATGGCCGGTCCGATGCCGCGCAGGGTCTGCAGCTGCTCGGCCGTGGCGCGGTTGGCGTCGATGGCCGTGTTGGCAGCGAGGGATGCGTCGGGGAGTCCCACCAGGTCGGGAGGGCTGCTTAGAGCGAGAACGTCCACGTGGCCGGGAATGTCCGCTTGGGCGGTATCCGGAACGGTGGCGGCTGCCACGACGGGAGCTGGCGCCCCATCCGGGGATAGGTCCGCCGCCCATGCAGATGCGCCGCCTGCCAGCAGCCACGAAAGCAACAGCAGAAACGGCGACAGAAACGTCTGGGGGACGGCAATGAGTCGGCCGAGACGGCCCGTCGGTAACGACAGGGCGGCCCCTGCCCGGAAGATGGTTTGCATGGCGAACTCCCCGTCTGCCGTGCCGTCCGAACGGATGCGGCGCGTCAAAGGGGGAGAGCCTAGCGCGCCGGAAGGAGCCGGCGCATCAGCCAGGTGGCCGAGTCATGCTCGGCCAGCAGGAGGTGCAAAGAGGTGTGGAACAGCAGGAAGGGTCAGGAGACGCTTTCCTCGCCAGGCCGCGGGCCGTAGCTGTCCCAGCGGCTGCAGCCCGGGCATTGCCAGTAGTACTGCTGACCCCGGAAGCCGCAGACACGGCAGCCATAGTGGCTCATGCGCTGGGTGAGCTTGCGCAGCGTGGCGGCCAGCGCGTCCTCGTCCAGGTCTTCCACCGTGGCGGGGCCGTTCTTGTCGCCGCGACGTGAGAGCGACAGCAGCACCTGCAGGCCACTGAGGGTGGGATGCTTGTTGACCAGCTGGCGCACCCACTGGGCAGCAGCGGCCTTGCCATCCAGGCGGCTGATGGCCTCGGACATGGCGCGCAGCATTTCCGGTGCCTGAGCGACATCCAGCTGCTGCAGCCGCGCGATGGCCAGCCGCACGCCTTCGTCGCCACCCACCGCATCGGCAGCCTTGAGCCAATGGTCGACCACGCGTTCGACCTGCTCGGGGTGCTTGTCGGCCAGCTTGGTCCACGCCTCAATGGCTGCGGCCGGCTGGCCTTCGGCCAGCGCGATCTCGCCTTCGACGACGAGCGGACGCGGATGATCGGGTAGCGCCTGCTGGGCCTGCCGGACGAACTGGTGCGCCTTGTCGAACTGACGGGCACGCAGTGCCGCCATGGCCAGCTCGCAGGAGGCCTGGGCGATGATGAGCTTCGGATCGAAGCCGGGTTCGGCCGGGGTGGCACGCGCCAGGTCGACGACACGCTCCCAGTCGTGGCTGCGCTGGGCGATTTCAAGCCGCTGCCGCGAGGCGGCTTCGGCATACTCGGTCCCCTGCAGCCGATTGAAGCTGTCTTCGGCGCGGTCGACGAGACCGGCCTTCAGGAAGTCGAGACCCAGCTCGTAGAGGGCATGGGCACGGGTGCGATCGTCCAGGTCGGGGCGGTCCACCAGGTTCTGGTGCACGCGGATGGCGCGGTCGGTCTCGCCGCGCCGGCGGAACAGCGAGCCCAGGGCGAAGTGCAGTTCGCTGGCCTCGGGCTCGATGCGCACCACGTCGACGAAGGCGTCGATGGCCTTGTCGGACTGTTCGTTCAGCAGCAGGTTGACGCCCCGGAAGTAGGCGTTGCCCATGGGCGCGGGCCGCTCGTCCAGGCGCCCTTCACGACGCGAGGCCACCCAGCCCAGACCGAACGCCAGCGGAATGGCCAGCAGCCACCAGTATTCGAACTCCATGGATCAGGGGGCCGGAAGGCGGCTGGAAGAACCGATGAGCGTGGCGTCGTCAGAGACGTGGCCAAGTTTTTCCTGCAGGCGCTCGACGTCGCGGCGCAGGCGCTTGACCTGGCGACGCTGACGCATGACGCGCGGCGCCAGCGTGAGCAGGCCCACGATCATGCCCAGCGCGAAGAAGCCCAGCAGGAAGACCACCAGCGGGGCGTCGAAGCCGACTTCCTGCTTGCCGAACACGCCAAGGTGCACGACCTCGGTGTTGCCCAGCGCAAACCCCAGCAGGGCGATGAAGATGACGATTTTGATCAGCCAGGCGATGAGTTGCATGGGCAAAGGACCGAAGTGTCAGGAAGCGGTCGCATGCAGCGCCCGGTCGACGCTTTCCCGCAACTGCTTGCCGGGTTTGAAATGGGGAACCAGTTTCTCGGGCACGGGCACGGGTTCGCCGGACTTGGGATTGCGCCCCATCCGGGAATGGCGATGCGACAGCGCAAAGGTGCCGAAGCCGCGGATCTCGATGCGATGCCGGTCGGCCAGGGAACGGGCCATGGCGTCCAGGATGGTACGCACGGCGTATTCGGCATCCTTGGCCACCAGCTGCGGGAAGCGTTCCGCCAGCTTGGCGATCAGCTCCGACTTGGTCATCGTGCCGGGGGCTGACTGGTCATCCGCGTCAAGGGTATCGGTCACTGCCATCTTTTGCCGTCGGGAAAGTCCGAAAGGAACCAACCGGAAGAAACCGGAACGGAAGGAGGTGTGAAAGCTTCGCCCGGAAACGGGGATGCCACCTGCCTATGATAGTGGACAACGGCCCACCTGTCCGGATGACGGGGTAAACCCCTGCCCTACCGCCACACGGGCGCAACGGGCGAGCGCTCAGGAGCCTGGGCGCAGATCGGCCGGTTCTGCTGGAAGGCGGATGGCCACCCGCCAGCAGAACCGGCCGAGAAGGGAAACCGCAAGGACGCTGGCCGTGCGGGCCGGTCTTTCGCGGCTTCCCTGCCGCCCGACGGATGCGGGCGGCAGTGCGGGACGATCAGGAACGATCCTGGTTGTCCAGCTTGGCACGCAGCAGGGCACCCAGGTTGGTGGTGCCGCTGA
>ERZ773077.2640-NODE-2640-length-11419-cov-28.745072_pt1 | contig 11419 bp, 19 predicted proteins | sample MGYA00580612_ERZ773077 | MGnify/ENA primary metagenome ERZ773077 (study PRJEB29015, sample SAMEA2737971) | human oral metagenome | biome: human oral; feature: human-associated habitat; material: dental | place: China | collected 2021 ...
TTTCCGGTAGTTTATTACCGGAAAAACCGATTAGCGTGGATTACGTTGACGGCAAAATTGTGGCAAAACAATAGTCACCCTAAATGCAAAAGTGCGGTTGATTTTTCAACCGCACTTTTTTGTTTCTTTAATCTGTCTTTTTTAATTCTTTTAAAAAGGCAACAAGCATTGTTTTTTGTGGTGTCGTTAATTCCTGCCAATATCTATCTAGTTCATCATGATTCCATTCCGCCAACTCCATACAATCTGCAAAAAAGTAGCTAATCGGTGTTTTTAGAAAAGTAGCAATCGCGACTAAATGAGACATGTTGATTTTGTTTGTACCGCGTTCATAGCGGGAGAATTGGGGTTGTGAGATATTTACAAACTCCGATAATTTTTCAACCGTATAACCTAATTCCTTTCTTTTGCGCTGTATGCGTTGTCCGATCAATCGATCCACATTTGTGGGAACAAACTTTGCCATTCACTTCTTACTCTACTTCATGCGATAAACGCATATTTTTAAGGATCTTTATTCTTGTAAAAAGAAACATAAAAGGATAGAATTTAGATAAATTATTCACTTATGTAATAAAAAGACATTAAGGAGATCTATGAATGAATAGAAAACAGTATATAAAATTTGCACTTATCTACTATCCTCTTTCACTTGTAGCTTGGGTTTTTTGGGTATATTTATACACTTTAGGTCAAAAGCCAGGAATGAGTATATTGAGCCATGTAGGAATATTTATAATGAGCTTAAATATACTCATAAGATTTATATATGGTAAAAAACGTCTAATTTATCTTGGTAAATCAACATGGTGGTTAATCTTTTCTCTATTTGCATTAACTGAACCATTCTTTCATATTGCTATGTGCGTCATAAAAGATAAACAAAAAGAAAATTCATTATTAGAATGATAAAATTTTGTGATGAGGGTTATATGTTTCAATATAAAATACTTAAAGCAAAGCAGCCATTTCTCTATTCGGTAGAAAAGAATGAATGGACAGATTTTAAAAAAGAGCTATTAGATTTACTCAATACTGGTTATGAGCTAATTCATAGTGATAATTTAGCTTTAGAAAATGAATTCGGAGATAATGAAAGTTCTTTTAAAATTTTTATTTTAAGAAAGCTTATTAAATAAGAATTTAGGCAAATATGAAAGTAAAAAATTTATTAACTATTTTAGTATTAAGTATTCTGGTTTATGCTTGCAAAGATGAAAAAGAGCGATTTTTTCCTGAAGAGAAATTTATTGATACTTATACAGAAAAGACAAGAACGATACTTAGACAAAATAGTATGTTTAGAAATGCTTTTGTAGATTTAGGGATATTTTCTGAATTAGATTATTATGATTTTGTAAATTGTACAGCAGATACATATACAGCTCTAACTGAAGATATGGATTGGATGAAGAAAGTTGTCAATGAAGATATTAGTCTAAATACTAAAGAGGTGGAGGAAAAATCTCGCGATCTATCATATAGAGCCTCAAAAATTTGCATGTCAGAATTAACGAAAAGAAAACTATGTAATAAAAAAGAAGTTATATCAGGATTTTCCAAAGGAAATTACTCTCTTTCTATGCCGGATGGACAAGGAAATATAGTTAAGTTAACTAAGGCGGAATGTGGTTATATTTCACCATATAAACTAGATGTTTTAGGTAATGGCTATATGTGTGCTATTTCATTTGGCTCAAGAGTTGATAATCTTGTTGTGTCTGGTTTAGAAGTAAATGGTACTTTTTTACATAACTTTAAAGCCCATAAAACTTTACAACGTAGTTTTATCGTGAATAAGGGAGAATATAAAGAGTTTCAAGATAATAGTGGACCTTGTAATATTAAAGAATTAGTGATTCACACTAATAAAGGAATTTTCGTCGAAAGAAAATAGAGGTAAATATGTTTTTAAATATCATTCGTTGGATTTTGCTGCCATTTGCTTGTGTTCTAGCTTGGTTTTTAGCTGGCATCATTGTAAATTTTTTTATAGGGAGAGAAGGTCAAACTATATTTGCAGGTAGATATACCTATACAGTCGGTTTTTTTGAAGTTTATTGGTATGGTTTAGTTAAGAATGCTCTGATGAGTGTAGCCCTTGTTTATGCAGCTTTCTTTGTTGCACCAATCTACAAGATTAAGGCAGCAAAAATCATTGCTATAGTAATGATGATAGTCTATTTGGGATTGTTTATCTATGGAATATCTAATCTAAATTTAGGCTTTTGGAGCTTTCTTGCATTTGCTGGAGAAATTATTGCCTTTTGTGCAGGATTATTTGCTTACAAAAAATTTAATGAATATTAATTAAAACTAAAAGTGTGGTGTTCCATCCGTTGAATAAAAACAACATTCGCGCTATTGCGGAAATTCAGTTAAAACGCTTAATCAACCGCATGGAAAGCCGTGGCTATGTGTTGCACTTTACGGATGCGACCCTCGATTTCATCAGCGAAATCGGCTATGACCCGATTTATGGTGCGCGTCCGTTAAAACGTGCGATTCAGCAAGAAATTGAGAACCCGTTAGCGCAACAAATCCTTTCCGGCAGTTTGCTACCGGAAAAACCGATTAGCGTGGATTACGTTGACGGCAAGATTGTGGCAAAACAATAGTCACCCTAAATGCAAAAGTGCGGTTGATTTTGTTTGTACCGCGTTCATAGCGAGAAAGTTGTGGTTGAGAGATATCGACATATTCAGACAATCTTTCTGCTGTGTAACCCAGTTCTTTACGTTTTTGTTGGATGCGTTGTCCGACTGCGCGATCCACATCACTTGAGATTGGTTGAGCCATAAATTCTTTTGCTATTTTATTCATTTATAGCATTATTTTTGATATTTTTTGCATTGAATGAATATCTTAGTGAGCATATAATTTCATTGAATATGCGTAAATCGCATATTCAATGAAATTTAGAATACTAACAGAGGTAATTTATGATTAACCTAAAGAAAATAACCATTTTATTTACTGGATTAGCTAGTGCTTCTCAAGCATTTGCTGATTGGGAATCTGCTAACTTAGAAGAAGAAATTCAAAGTAGCGGTATATATCGTACCTGCATATATGAAAGTATCTCAGGTTATAGATTTTCAATTCAGAACAAAGGATTTTGTCTAGGCATTGTCCAAGTAGATCCTGAAACAGGAAGAGTAAAAAAATATCTATGAGAACCTATAATCCAATACTAAGATTCATTTGTAATAATGAAGAAAAACATGCTCATATGATAGAAAGTATGGCTTCTAAAGGATACATTTTTCTAGAAACAAAAAAAGAATTGGTAAACAATCAAGATGTAAGAATAATCTTAGTCTTTTCTAAATTAGATCTTATAAATGATAAGTTGGATCAATTTAAATCTAAAATATCGGAAGATTTGGAGGATATTAAAGATTGTTTTTCAGATTATGAGATTAAAGTAATTATCTAATAAATAGTAGATCAGAAATGGTCTACTATTTTTTCTATATCTCTTAAAATTTATTTAAAAAATTATTATCAATAATTGAAATCCCTCTAAAATTAGAAGATGACATAATAAGGTTCAGAAAATGAAAATTAACGAAATAGTAGATATAAAAGACACAGCCATATCTTTTTGGGAAGATGTTTATAACGAATATAAAGATATTGATTTATCAATGCTTGATATTTTAGATATTGTTGATCATTTAAATGAAACATTTAAACTTTACTTTCCTACTATAAGTATTGGTTTTAGATATTATCCTGAAATAACAGGAAGAATATTCCTGATAAACTTGGATTATTATAATATTGATAATCTCATTTATCTGTGGTTTTTAGATAGAATAAAATTTAATTTTGGTATAGAAATATCTCTAATTGAAGAGGATACGATAAATCAATATAAATTAGATTTTGCGGATTCCTATAATATTCAATTTAAATTATCAAAAAATCAAAGTTTGATTGATCTTGAGTTTTTTTCTGAAAACATAAGTGAAGATAGATTTGATATTGCCTTTGTAATTATTAGATTTGTTTTAGGTGAATGGAGTATGTACAGCAAAATAAATTCAATAAGAATGTTAGAGTACATGCCAGAAAATCCTATACCTCTATCTAAACTATACGATACATTTAATAATATATGGATTAATGAGCTAGGACATTCTGGCATAAATGAAGGATATCATTTTGATAGATATCTTCTCCCAGCATTATCAGGTGAAGAGGTAGGGATAATGAATGGCTTTATCCCTATGCGAAATAAGTTGGCAAATCACTTAGTTGGCTCTATTGATTATCCGTTTTCTTTTTTTATGTTTGTAACATTAGAGAATGGGTACAATGAAGATGATATCGATACATTTGAAAGCTCCATTTTTGATATCTATGAAAAAGGTAAAGGAGTTATAACTGTAAGAACAAGGCAACCAAGTGAAAATAGATATAGTGTATATGGATATTGTGCTCAGCCTGAACTAATTTATAAACATCTTATATCATTATTAAAAAACTACCCAAAATTTAATGCTGAAACAAATATATTATTTGATCAGAACTGGTATGGTTACCGACATTGGGTATTAGATAAGAACATAAGGATGGATTTATCTGAGATAAATGAATTAATAACTTCATCTAAACAAAATTCTACTGAACAACCAATCAATAAACAGCCCAAAAAATCATTTTTTCAAAGATTATTTAAGCGATAAAGAAAAGCCATTTAGTAAACACTAAATGGCTTTTTTGTTATCTGATCAACCTCAAAGTGTGGTCGCTTTTTTATGTGTTTTCAACGCAGTTATTCGCTGTGTTGCTCAAACCAGCTTTCTAAAATTAAGCAAGCGGAAATGCCATCCACTTTGCTTTTATTTAAAGCACGGTAACCGCCGCGGCTGAAAATTTCACTGCGAGCTTCCGTGGTTGTGAGGCGTTCATCCTGTAATTCCACCGGTAAATTAAAGCGTCCGTTCAAGCGATTGGCAAATTTTTTAGCGCGTAAGGTCAGTTCTTGTTCGGTGCCATCCATATTCAGCGGCAAACCAACGACGATTCGTGCCGGCTGCCATTCTTTGATGACTTTACCGATAGCGTCCCAATCAGGAATGCCGTCTTGCGCTTTAAATGCCGGCAGTGACTGTGCTGTGCCGGTGATGCTTTGCCCCACTGCACAACCAATGCTTTTTGTGCCGAAATCAAAGGCTAAAACCGTAATGCCCATTAACAATGTCCCACTTGGCCGACAAAATTATGCATATCAATGCCGAGCAATTGATTGGCCGCCAACCAGCGTTGATCGCATGGCAAATCAAACAGGATTTGTTCCGTTGCCGGCACGACCAGCCAAGAATCATGGGCGATTTCTTGCTCTAACTGATTGGCTTCCCAACTGGCACAACCTAAAGCAACCAAATATTTCTCCGGTTCTTCAAAGGTGCCAAATGTATCTACCACATCGGCAGACGTTGTCAGGACAAGATTATCATTCACTTTATAACTGTGATTAAATACTTTTGGAACAGGCGTATGCAAAATGAAACCGCGATCGACGTTCACCGGCCCACCGGCAAGCACCAATTTATTGTTATAAGTGCGGTCGGTTACCATCATGAAATTCATTTTTGCACTCAGTTCTGCAATGGTTAAGTCGGTAGGCTGATTAATCACCAATCCCATAGACCCTTTTTCATTATGCTCACAAATATAAATGACCGTCCGATAAAAATAACTGTCCTCTAAATTTGGCATAGCAATGAGCAAATGATCTTGTAAATCCATCATAATGTTTCCCCCAAATCACCAAAACAAACTTGTAACGCGGTTATTGCTGCCATCGCTGCCGTTTCGGTGCGTAATACTCGTTTTCCTAATAACACTTCCACAAAACCTTGTTGTTCGGTTTGTGCAATTTCTTGCGCTGATAAGCCACCTTCAGAACCAATTAATAAGCGCACGCCGGCAGTGGGTATCGTTGGCAACGTGCGAATGGAATGGGTTGCTCTCGGATGAAGATTTAATTTCAGTGCGCCATCTTGTTCGGCGCACCATTGTTGTAATTTCATTAATGGGCGAATTTCCGGAATTTTATTCCGGCCACATTGTTCACACGCCGCAATGGCAATTTTTTGCCACTGTTGGATTTTTTTTTCCATACGATCACCGTCTAATTTCACGCCACAACGTTCCGACCACAGCGGTGTAATCACGTTCACGCCTAATTCGACGGATTTTTGAATGGTAAATTCCATACGTTCACCACGCGAAATCACTTGCCCAAGATGAATAAACAATGGGCTTTCCCGATCGTCAAATTGCTGGCTTAAAATTTCTACATCGACGCTTTTTTTACTCACCTGCGTAATCATCGCTTGGTATGTCTGGTTACTGCCATCAAAAAGTTCGAGATGGTCGCCGGGTTGCATACGCAAAACACGCCCCACATGATTTGCACCATCTTCAGACAAGGTGCAAAAAGTGAGATGATTCAACGATGTAGGATGATAAATTCTAGGTACTCGCATAATAGAACATTAACTAAAAATCATGGTTCTATCATAACAGAAAAGAAGAGGGCAAAGAGAGAAATTAATATTCCCATTTGGTCGGATCAATACCTAACTCACGCATAATCACTTTCGCTTCTTCAGGAATTTCATCGCTGCGCTCTTTGAGCAAATCTTCATCTGTTGGCAAAGGCTGGCCGGTAAAGGCGTGTAAGAAAGCTTCACAAAGCAATTCACTGTTTGTTGCGTGGCGTAAATTACGAATTTGGCGACGAGTGCGTTCATTTGTCAAAATTTCAAGCACTTTAATTGGAATGGAAACCGTAATTTTTTTTACTTGTTCGCTTTTTTTGCCATGTTCTGCATAAGGGCTAATGTATTGTCCGTTCCAATTCGCCATAATTGATTCCTGAAATAACCTTAGTAATTGTCTCAATATTCTAATAAAAAAGAATAAAAATAACAATCTAGCCGTGAAGACTGCTAGATTTCCATGAATGCGTCTGCCCTAGACGGACTGACGTCTTCATCAACTCAAAAGTGCGGTCAGTTTTTCCTGCCTCATGGCGAATTTTTAAGAAAATTCCCTTTACAGAGGAGGACTAGCCCCATGAATTAACAGATAATGCGATTCTTTGCTTTAATAAAATCAATTAAGTCGGTAGAATACCTCTACTTTTTATCCATTTTTTAGAGGAAATCACTATGTCATTAGAAGTTTTAGATCAGTTAGAAAACAAAATTAAACAAGCCGTTGAAACCATTCAACTCCTTCAACTCGAAGTGGATGAATTAAAAGAAAAAAACGGCAGATCACAACAAGAAAACGATGCGTTACGCAGTGAAAACGAACAATTAAGAAGCGAACATCAAAATATTCAAGAACGTTTACGCTCACTTTTAGGCATCACTGACAGTATCTAATGATTCTTTATTAAACCAAGGCTTAGTTAATCTAAGCCTTCTTTTTTGGGAGAAAAAATGCAACCTCACATTTGCTTAATCACCGGCAGCACTTTAGGCGGTGCCGAATATGTTGCCGAACACATAGAAAGCCGATTACAACAACAAGGTTTCAGTACTGAATTGCACCACGGCCCGGCATTAAATGATGTAATCAATGAAAAATTATGGCTAGTGATAACTTCCACTCATGGCGCAGGCGAATTACCGGATAACCTCAAACCGTTATTTGAAGCTCTGGATGCAAGTGATAACGACCTTTCCCACTTAAGATTTGCGGTGATCGGTTTAGGAAATTCTGATTACGATACCTTTTGCTTTGCCGTGGACAAAGTAGAACAAAGTTTATTGGCAAAAAGTGCGGTCAAAATAACCGATTCTTTACGCATTGATGTCTTAACAGAATCTGATCAAGAACAATGCGCAGAAGACTGGTTACCTAATTTTACGCATAATATTTAATCAATAAAAAAGAAAACAGCGTGTGGATAACTTCGTTGATTATTGTTAAAAATCTGTTTTTATATGATGAATAAATTCTGATGCTAATCAACCTGTGGATAAATAAGGAAGTTATACACAAGAATTAACGGTATCGATCGGGAAGATCTTAACACGTTTGAAAATGATCTATGTGTTTCATTTACAACGTAAAAACGATCTTATTCAACGGTTTTGATGATCCTTATAATAGTAATAATAAAAGATCTCTATATAAAGATCTTATTTCTTATTAGCGAAGATCCTTCTCCCGATCCCTCTTTCTTCTTTCACTGAAACGCATCTTTTAACCACCTAAGATTTTCAGTAAAATAGCGACCAATTTTTTTCAAGGATCAACAGATCCGTACCTCATTTAAAATAGAGATCATTCATAATCATGTTTTATACTGAAACCTATGATGTCATCGTGATCGGTGGCGGTCATGCAGGAACAGAAGCCGCATTGGCACCTGCACGTATGGGATTAAAAACCCTATTACTTACTCATAATGTAGATACTCTCGGACAAATGTCTTGTAACCCAGCGATTGGGGGAATTGGCAAAGGGCATTTAGTAAAAGAAGTGGATGCCATGGGCGGATTAATGGCGAATGCCGCCGATAAAGCCGGTATTCAATTTCGTACATTAAACAGCAGTAAAGGCCCGGCCGTACGCGCAACACGTGCGCAAGCGGATCGTGTGTTATATCGTCAAGCCGTCAGAATCGCCCTTGAAAATCAACCGAATTTAGATATTTTCCAACAAGAAGCCACAGATATCTTAATTGAACAAGATCGTGTAACTGGTGTTACAACGAAAATGGGGCTTACGTTTCATGCAAAATCTGTGATCTTAACCGCCGGCACCTTCTTAGCCGGTAAGATCCATATTGGTTTACAAAATTATGAAGGAGGACGTGCAGGTGATCCGGCTTCGGTTACACTTTCTCATCGTTTAAGAGATCTTGGTTTACGTGTGGATCGCTTAAAAACCGGAACACCGCCACGTATTGATGCACGTACGATCAATTTTGAAGTCTTAGCTAAACAACATGGCGATGCAGTATTGCCGGTGTTCTCTTTTATGGGATCCGTTTCTGATCACCCGCAACAAATTCCTTGTTATATCACCCACACCAACGAACAAACCCATGATGTGATCCGTAATAACTTGGATCGTAGCCCGATGTATACCGGTGTCATTGAAGGGATCGGGCCACGTTATTGCCCATCGATCGAAGATAAAGTAATGCGCTTTGCGGATCGTAATTCGCACCAAATTTATTTAGAACCGGAAGGCTTAACCAGCAATGAAGTGTATCCGAATGGGATTTCAACCAGTTTACCTTTTGACGTGCAAATGGGTATCGTCAATTCCATGAAAGGGTTGGAAAATGCCCGCATTGTGAAACCGGGTTATGCCATTGAATATGATTATTTTGATCCACGTGATTTAAAACCCACCTTAGAAACCAAATCCATTCAAGGTTTATTCTTTGCCGGTCAAATTAATGGTACGACCGGTTATGAAGAAGCGGCAGCACAAGGCTTATTGGCTGGGATTAATGCAGGTCTTTACGTACAAGAGAAGGAGGCATGGTATCCTCGTCGGGATCAGGCTTACACCGGTGTGTTGGTGGATGACCTTTGTACATTAGGAACAAAAGAACCCTATCGTGTGTTTACTTCTCGTGCGGAATACCGTTTGTTATTGCGTGAAGATAATGCCGATATTCGTTTAACACCAATTGCCCATGAATTAGGATTAATTGATGACGCACGTTGGGCTCGTTTTAACCAAAAAATGGAAAATATCGAGCAAGAGCGTCAACGCTTACGCAGTATTTGGTTGCATCCACGTTCTGAATACCTAGAAGAAGCCAATAAAGTATTGAATAGTCCATTAGTGCGTGAAGCCAGTGGTGAAGATTTATTACGCCGTCCGGAAATAACTTACGATATTTTGACTTCCTTAACGCCATATCAACCGGCAATGGAAGATAAAGAAGCGGTAGAACAAGTAGAAATCGCCATTAAATATCAAGGCTATATCGAGCATCAACAAGAGGAAATCGAAAAACAAAAACGCCACGAAAATACAGCTATTCCGGCTCACTTTGATTACAGCAAAGTTTCCGGTTTATCTAACGAAGTGCGGGCAAAATTGGAACAACATCGTCCGGTCTCTATCGGACAAGCGAGCCGTATTTCCGGTATTACGCCGGCAGCGATTTCCATCATTCTGGTTAATTTGAAAAAGCAAGGCATGCTAAAACGTGGTGAATAATGACTAATTTAGAACTTCAATTAACGGATAAGCTAAAAACATTGTTAAAACAGACCGCACTTTCTGTGACAGAACAACAGCAACAACAGTTAGTGAAGCTGGTTTTGCTGCTGAATAAATGGAACAAGGCTTATAATCTAACATCTGTGCGTGATCCGCAGGAAATGATGGTTAAACATATTTTAGACAGTCTTGTGGTGAGCCCTTATTTACAAGGTGATCGTTTTATTGATGTCGGTACCGGTCCGGGCTTGCCCGGCTTGCCTTTAGCTATCATTAATCCACAAAAACACTTTGTTTTGTTAGATAGCTTGGGTAAACGGATCAGTTTTATTCGCAATGCGGTATGTGAGTTAGAGCTTACCAATGTTGAAGCAGTGTTGAGTCGCGCGGAAGAATATCAACCCGATCACCAATTTGACGGGGTGTTAAGTCGTGCTTTTGCGTCGTTAAAAGAGATGACCGACTGGTGCCATCATTTACCGAAAAAAGAGGGGCATTTTTATGCCTTAAAAGGCCTCTATCACGATGAGGAAGTTCAAGCCTTGGAGGGGAAATTTATGGTTAAAGAGGTGATTAAACTCCATGTTCCTGAGCTTGTAGGTGAACGACATTTAATCATTCTGCATTAAATTTCTAAAAGTGTGATTTATTTAACAGTTTTTCCCTTTTTTTAAGTTGAATCTCTCTGTGCTAAATGTATAATTAGCCAGTTTTTGCATACTAAAAAATAATGTGATGTCTAGGGTTTTAACGCAAGCGAAGCATTGTTACCAAAAATCAATATGGATTGAAATGGGTATTTTACTCATTATCGGTGCGTTAATTTCACTTTGGCAGTGGAAAAGTGCGGTTGATTTCTGTCTTGGATTTTTCTGTGCTTTTCTGCCTTTTTGTGCTTTTGTGTATCTTATTTTTTATCGTAAACAGCATTTATCAACAAAATTGACCGCACTTTATCGTGGGGAAGCGGTAAAGTTTGCATTAACGATACTATGTATTATTGCTGCGTTTAAAGGATTTCATGTAAGTGAATTCATTTTATTTTTTGCAGGTTTTTTCGTGGCATTAGTGTTGAACAATGTCGTTCCATTTTTGCTGAACAGGTCTTAATTTTAAGTTCTATATAAAGGGTCAACTATGTCCGGACAAACAACCTCTGAGTATATCGGCCACCATTTGTCTTTTTTAAAGACCGGTG
>ERZ773077.2645-NODE-2645-length-11405-cov-10.104758_pt1 | contig 11405 bp, 13 predicted proteins | sample MGYA00580612_ERZ773077 | MGnify/ENA primary metagenome ERZ773077 (study PRJEB29015, sample SAMEA2737971) | human oral metagenome | biome: human oral; feature: human-associated habitat; material: dental | place: China | collected 2021 ...
CGTGATCTGCTTCGCCCTGTCCGTGGCCTACAGCCGGCTGAGCGCCCACCTGAGCGGCGCCTCGGAGGAAACGGAGGATCTCGACTAGCTGTACTGACCGGAGACGTTGATCGGGTGGTCAGCCGCGGTTGATTCTCACGCTCGTAGCAGTGGGTGGGGGTGTGCCGCTCTCAGCTACGGTGTGACCCGTGCACGGTTCGCGGGTGACGCTTGCCCGTCGGATCCTGCTGACCAAGAACCAGCGCACGGCATCGCGCAGGCGGCACCATCCAATGAGGTACCAGGTGCCGTTGGTGTTGGCGAACAGGATCGGTTCGACATCGCGCCGGGTTACAGCGCCATCGGCGGCGACGTAGTCGATGCGCAGTACGCGCTGCTCAGTCATGGCCTGCTCACAGGCAGAACGGATGACTCTCGAGACGGTGGCTGCTGGGTTCACCCACACGCGTGAAGCGAGCTGATCGACCCGCGCTCGCGTGTGTGGATCGAGGACATCCATGATCTTGCGGACCGCGGCAGCGGCAAGATCGGAGTAGGGCGCATCCGGGGCTGCCGCGACGGCAGCGAGGAGCGACAGGGCTTGAGCATCAGTGAGGGTCACCGGCGGTAGTGCTCCGCCGCTGAGTAGCCCGTAACCGCCGCCGGGGCCAGGCCGCGACCAGAGCGGCAACCCGGACGCCTCAAGGGCGACCAGGTCTCTCTTGATCGTGCGGACCGACACCTCGAACTCGATCGCCAACTGCTCGGCGGTCCGCCCACGATTTCCGCTCCGGCGCAGCGACTCGGTCAGCGCGTGGAGCCGCTCCGATCGCCTCACCACCCGACCCCAGTGACATTCATGCCACAAATAGTGACACCCCGCTGACCGTGCTCCTTGCAAGACTCTCTGCATGACATCGACATCGCTTTCGGCACGGCAACCGCACATCGTCCTTATCCCCGGCTACTGGCTTGGCGCCTGGGCCTGGGACGAGGTGATCGAGAAGTTGACCTCCGCAGGTGCCCTGGCCACGGCCCTGACCTTGCCTGGTCTCGACCCGCGGGACCCCCAGCGCGCGGCGCGGACACTCGACGATCAGGCCGAGGCCATTGCCGGCGTGCTGGACCAGCTGGGTGGCGATGTCGTTCTGGTGGGGCACAGCGGCGCCAATGGGCCCGTGAGCCTTGTCCTGGACAGGCACCCGGAGCTGATCCGCCGCGTGATCTGGGTCGACTCCGGCCCGATGGCCAACGACGGCGCGTTCGCACCCGACCTGCCGGCAGCGGTCCTCGAGCTGCCGCTACCTGACTTCGACACGCTGGGCCAGCAAGCGAGCATTGAAGGTCTCAACGACCAGCACCTCACCCGATTCCGCTCCAAGGCCGTGCCCGAACCCGCCGGAGTCGCTCGCGCGTCCGTCGAGCTGACCAATGCTGCACGCCACGACGTGGCCACTACCCTCATCTGTTGCTCCCTGCCCAGTGCCCAGGTCCTCGAACTGGCCACGCAAGGACACCCCATGTTCAGCGCCGTAGCCCAGCTCACCCAGCTGGACGTGGTCGACCTGCCGACCGGCCACTGGCCGATGTGGAGTCGCCCACAAGAGCTCGCCAACGCCATTCGCGCCGCAGCCAGCCTGACCGATTCCAGGTCTCCTGGCCTACCGTGAAGCGCTGGGCTGAGCGCTACCGGGTCGTCAGGACGAGGATCTTCTCCTCGATCATCCGGAACAGGGGGAACCAGGTGATCAGCCAGCTCCGGGGCTGGATCCGTCGCATTCCCTCGGACAACCTGACGTCGCGTTCGGCCCGGAAACCGGGCGCCACGGTGCGGCAGAACTCCTTGCCGTCACGGCATCCGTAGGTGAACCTCGCCCCGGACCTGACGACGGACTTCTCCCGCCCGAAGCGTTGGAACAGGGGCGCCATGACCTCCACCAAGGCCGTCGCGCCGGGGAAGGAGTCGTGGATGATCCCCATCAGGATGCGCAGGTCATCGGAGCTCAGGTACATGGTCAGGCCCTCGACGACGACCAGCACCTCGCCCGTCACCTCCACTTCCCCGGGCCATCGCGGATCCATTGCCGAGGCGGCGATCGTCCGGACCCGGTCCACCGGGGCGATGAGTCGCCGGCGGACGTCGATCACCTGCGGTAGATCGAGGTCGTACCAGCGCGTCTTCCCGTCGTCGACGCGATGGAAGCGGGTGTCCAGCCCGCAGCCAACGTTGACGACGGTGCAACCGGGATGCCGGGCGATGAAGTCGCGGACGAGGTCGTCGAACAGCAGGGTACGGGCCGCGGTCCCGAAGGACATGAGCTGATCGGATCGAGCGGCCGTGAAGTCGTAATCGATGCGGGAGACCAGCTCGACCGCCTGCGGATCGGACAGCAGCTGCGGGTGGGACAGCGTGTACTGGGCCCTGGCGTGAAGGGTCTGCAACATGGTTTCCGGGACCCCGGCGAGTTCGACTTTCTCCATGCCCTCCAGTCTTCCCCCGCGCGCCGCATCCCCGGGAGGGTCTCACGACACGACGGGCCCGTTCTCACCACACGTCGATGGACCACGAGTAGACCGGAATTCCCTCCTCGGTCGCCATGCCCTCCAGCCGGAATGGTATGACGCTCCCGTCGCGGTATTCGGGGGTGCAGGAGTAGCCATCCGCCTTGTGGTCCTTGACGAGACCCTCGATCGTCTCGTCGTGATGCTCCTTGCGTTCAACGACGGATGCCGGGACGAAGACCCGGTTCATGGGCATGTCCTGCCCGCCGAAACGCAGCGGAACGAGGTGCAGCGGTGCCAATTTCCCCTCGGCGGCCAGGGCTTCGGCCTTCAGAACAGAGTCGACCTTCGTGAAATCAAGCTTCTTGGCCCACTTCCTGCCCAGCCAGTCGAGAAATCCCATCGTCACCTCCGTCTGCACGCGCGCCCCGTGTTCCCCGTCCGCGCGTCATGGCTCAGTTCCCCTGCGACCACAGTAACCAGCCGATGGGGGCAGCACCCCGGAACGTGCCCCGGGTCGTCCGAAAGACCGACAGGAGACAGGTCGCGGGGCCTCACACCTCCACTCGAAGGTCCCCGACGGTCTCGCCCTCGTGGACTCCGGTCCCCCGCGAGGTTGCCAGCTGTTCCTTGAGATTGTCCTCGAGGACCCGGATGGCCCTGACCCGGGGCGTGACCACCGCGATGAGGATCAGCAGGATCCCGACGAGCCCGAACATCAGCCCGATGCCCCGGGACTGTCCGACACCGATGATGCCACCCAGGCCATCGACCAGCGCCCCTCCGGGGCGCAGCAGCGGGTTGAACACGTTGTCGGCGAGCGGCCCTGCGATGCAGTACGCGGCCAGGAAGCCGAGCTGGGACACCAGACCCATCAGTCCCCAGATCTTGCCCTGGGTCTCGTTGGGAATCCACGACCGGGTGAGCACCTCGACGCTCGTGTTCAACGGTGGCAGGACCATGAAGAACAGGAACGTGGCGGCCCCGATCAGCACCACGTCGGTGGTCATTCCCAGACCGATCACGACGACCCCACCGAACGCCAGCGCGATCGCCAGGTAGCGGATGTGGTTGTTGCCCATGTTGAACACCCCGATGGCCAGGCTGGCCACGACCATGCCGATGGCGGCCACCGAGCGCACCAGCCCGAGGGTCTGTTCGTCGGCGAGGTCGAGCATCATCGGCGTCAGGAGGGTCTGCAGGAATCCCATGCAGAAGGTCATCAGGGTCACCAGCAGCATCAACACCACGATCCCACGGTTGCGGGCGAAGTAGGCCAGCCCGCTGCGGAAATCCTCCCAGAAACCCTGCTCGACCGGTTTCGGTTCCGCCTTGATCGTGCGCCACACGATCACCGTGAACGACACGGTCGTCACCATCGTCGCGACATCGATCATCAGGACCGCGTTGATGCCGAACTGCACCATCACCAGGCCCGCGACCGCCGGGGATATGAGGTACTGCGCAGCAGCTGCCAGCTGGGTCATGCCGGAGGCCCGGGCGTATTGTTCGGGCGTCAGCAGGTCGGTTACGGTGGCGCGGTAGGCCGGGTCCAGCAGCGCCTCGAAGACCGAGCTGAACGCCACACAGGCGCAGATCACCCAGACCTCCCGGAACCCTAGGTGGAAGGCCCCCAGCAGAGCAACCAGCCCGATCGCCGACAAAGTGTCGCTGAGGATCATCATCAGGCGTCGATCGAACCGGTCCACCAGGACCCCGGCGAGCGGCGCCAGCAGCAGGCCCGGGAGGAATGCGGCGAGCATGATGAGTGCGCCGGGGGTCGTCTGCCCCGTCTCCTGGTACACGAAAACCCCAAGCCCAAAGGCGGTCATGCCGTTGCCGACCCGGGCGATGAGCTGCGTGAGCCATATCAGTTGAAAGGCACGAAGATTCCGGGTGGCCTGTGGGTTCTCGGCAACCTTCGTGACGTTTTTCTTCATCATCATCGTCTCCCCATGTCTCTGGGGCCGCGTCACCGCACCACCCCGAAACGTCGTTGCACAGGCGTCGAGAACGTTTCCGCTCTCGCACCAGAAGGTGTGTTGTGATTCATCGTAGGTCGACGGAGACGGGAGAGCGGCAGGAATACACCCAAAGTTGATTCGGGCCGTGGGCGCTGCACCCACGGCCCGAATCAGTCGGTCCGGTGTTTTCAGAACTGGATGTCGTCGGCGATCCCGGGACCGGTCCGGGACGCGATCCGGGCGGCGATCTCCCGCTGCTTGGCCTGCTGCAAGGTGATGAGGGAATCGGCGTTGCGCAGGTCCATCATCCAGTTCACCCCGGCGCTGCCGACCTGGGCGACGGTGACCCCGTAGTTGGACTCGAGGTAGCCGCCCGCGTCGAGACCCGCCTCGGTGGCGGCAGCCGCGGCGGCTGCGCACTCGATGTAGAAGTCACGGTCGGTGGACAGCCGGGCCGCATTCGACGGCGCCCCACCTGCGGAGCCCGCCGCGTCGAACTTCGGGTGGGGACGGGACATGAGGTTCGCGTACTCCATCCCGACCGTCATCGGGAACATCTGGACGCGCTGGGTCCATTCCGCCGACGCCTGATCCCACTGGGGACGTTCGACGCCGAGGATACGCGCGATCTCGTCGCCCGGGACCCCGGCGTGCATCTTCGCCGACGCTGCAACCCAGTCGTGCAGGGAAACCCCGAGCACCGGCTGGAGTTCGGGGGCAGCCGGGTTGACCTGTCGCATCGCCTCGATGGGCGCGAAGGCGGCGTTCTCGGCGGCGCGGGCAGCGGCGCCGGAGGGGTCGTGGTAGAACCCGAGCAGCGCATTGTTCATCGAGGTGTGGATCGACACCACCCGGGTGATCGCCCCGGTGGCGTGCTCCATCGCGTCCTGACCGGAGATGCGCAACCCGATGTACTCGCGCACCTCCTCAACCATGGCCCCCAGCGTGGTGTGGATGTCCGAGTTGGCCAGCAGCAGATGACGGTTGCCCCGGAACTCACCAAGCCGCGCCTGTTCCACGTCGGCCTGCGCCAGCTGCGCCTCCCACTGGGCCAGCGCCTGCTGTGCCCCCGCGACGTCACCGGCCTCGACGGCCTGCACCGGCGCGACATGCCCGTCGCGCACCCGCGCCCAGATCCCGTACCAGGCATCGGCGTACTGAACGGCAGCCGGGTCGAGACCAGCCGGGGGAAGGGGACGCGAGAGGTCGCGGGCCTCGTCGACGTCCATCAGCATCTCGAGGCTGTACGGGAAGGCATGGGTGATCCAGTCGACGTGCTCCACGCCGCGCACGGCGTCGCTGATCCCGGAGACGGTCTCCTTGGCCTTCTTGAAGAATTTTCCCAGCATGTTTCCTGCTCTCTTGATTTCGTGGAACCGATCAGTTTCCGATATGGGCGGGACCGGCCACCCACGGGTCATCAGGGCGTCTCCTGGCGGTGACGCGTGTCGCCGCGACCATGGTCGAGGACGGCGTGAAGGTGGCGCGGGAACCGCATCCCTGGCACGCCAGGTAGACCGCGACGGGGTACAGGTACGGAACCGGCACGGGCGCCCCGCACTGGGAGCATGTGAGCCGGATCGCGCGCCACTCGGCGACGGCCTGCTCCCAGATGGCCTGGTCGTGGTCGACCTCAGGGGCGGCGAAGGCCTCCTCGGCAATGGCTTCGAGGCTGTCCTCCCACGCCTCGAACCGCTCCTCGAGGCGTTCGTAGGCGGCCTCGGTCGCGGGGTCGTCGATCGTCTCGAACACTTTGAACTGTTGCTCGAAGACCTCGCGACCCTTGTTCGCCAGTCCTGTGATCTGGGAGGTCACCCCGGCCTGGAGGGTGTGGGCCGCGACGCGGGTGTCCTCGTCGCCGGAGGCCTGCATTTCCGCGAAGGCGGCAGCCGCCTCGGCGGCCACCTCGCGGGCGCGGGCCGTCAGTTTGCCCAGGAACGTCTCGAGGCGCGGGATGAGGGCGTTGAGCTGGTCGCTGGAGTGACTCACGGGCACTCCTGCGGGTTTCGGGCGTATTCGGTGGCGAGGGCGGCGACGAAGACGTGCCCGCAGTAGCTGCACTCCCCGACCCCGTCGGCCTCGGACCGCGGCGCACCGCAGTCGGGGCAGGTACGGGTCTCGGCGCGTGTCTTCTCTTCCTCGAACTGGATCGATGACCTGGGCGCGGAAACGGCCTGGCGGCGCATCCTCTCGACGAACGACTCGGCCATCACAGGGCCTCGATGATCTGCGATTTCTTGGCGTTGAACTCGTCCGCGGTGATGAGCCCGGCCTCGAACATCTTCTTCAGCTTCGCGAGTCGCTCGACGGGATCATCCGTCCCCGCGGACGGTGCGGACGGCACGGACGGCGCGGGCGCTGCCGGTTGCGCCGGCTGCATCGGCTGGGCGGGGAAACCCTGCTGGGCCGGGGCGCCGAGCTGCTGCTGCACCTGCCCCATCGCGATGCCCATGGCCATTCCTCCTTGGACGCCCTGCCCGGCTGCGGTGTTGGGGTTGGCGGTCGCGATGGCGGTGTTGAAGGCCTGGAACCGCGACATGTCACCGATCATGTTCATGCTGGTGACTTTGTCGTAGTACTCGTTGACCTCGTCGGGCAGCGTCACTGAGGTCACGGTGAACTGGGTGAGCGTCACCCCGAGGTCCAGGAAATAGGGAGCGATGGCGGGTAGCAGGCGCGCGTTGACCGCCGACAGGTTCGCGGCGACGTCGAGGACGGAGATCTGCTGGGTGGCCAGCACCTCACCGAACTTCGCGGCGATGTAGTCGCGGAGCTGGACCTCGAGGTCGCGGATCGTCAGCACCGGATAGGCGCCGGCGTACTCCCGGAAGAACCGGGGAATGTCGGTGATGCGCGCGGAGTAGGACCCGAACGCACGCACCCGGACCTGGCCGAACTTCTCGTCGGCCATCATCACCGGAGCCGGGGTTCCCCACTTGAGATCGACGAACTGGCGGGTCGCGATGTAGAAGATGTCGTAGATGTGCGGCGACGCGAACCCGTACTTCCACCCCGCGAGGTTGGACAGGATCGGGATGTTGCCGGTCGGGAGGCTGTAGGTGCCGGGCAGGTAGACGCCGGCTGCCTGACCCTTCGCCAGCAGCAGGGCGTTCTGGTTCTCCCGGACGATCAACTTCGCCCCGGACTTGATCCGCCCGTCGGGATCCGGGTAGCGCCACAGCACGAGCTGCGGGTCCGGGTCGAGACATTCAACAATTTCGATCCAGGGCAGTGCCACGTTCAAACTCCTTGTGACCAAGCTGATCGTCAGCGGTGATCAGCGGGAGGAGTCTAGCAAGCCACACACGACACAGTTCAAACCCCCGGACACCAGCCGTCACTGCTCTGACAAGGGGTGATGCGCCCAGGTTCGCGGGAAGCCCTTCCCGGCCTCCACGCGGAACGACCACGCAGCGAGCCCCACCCGGGCATTCAGCATGTGTAGCCGGCAGACCGCCACGGCCCTTACTTCACCCGTTGGCCGCGCCAGCGGAAGGCGAGGACCGCCAGGACGCCGCCCACCACCGTCCAGGCGATCAGGACGATCGCCACCAGACCCAGGTCCCAGGACCCGCTCGGCTCGGATGACGCCAAGAAGTCCGGCAGGAAAACGAAGCGCAGTCCCTTGGCCATCCACAGCAGAGGGAAGGCGTAGCCGACGTAGGCCAGCACAGCAGGGATCATCCCAAGCGGGAAGAACACTCCTGAGACGAACTGCAGAATCATGAACGGAGGAGTGGTGGCGCCGGGGGCGGCCCGGGAGTTGGGGATGAGTGCCGTGTACGCGATACCGAGCAGCGAGCAGGAACTCACCCCGAGCAGCACCACCCACACCAGGGTCAGCCAGCGCACGGCGTCGGACGGCATCGGAAGGCCGTAGAGCACCATTCCCAGAAGCATCAGAATGATGACCTCGAACACGGTGGTGATGAGCGCTTTCACCGTGATCCCGACAAAATAGGCAACCCTCGGCATCGGGGACGCGGCCAATCGGCGGATGATCCCCTCATCCCGGTCGCTGGTGACGCTGAGCGCTAGCGACTGGAACGTGGTGCTCATCACACCGACACCGATCATTCCGGATATGAACAGCAACCGGTAATCGACGTCGGTGCCCGGGATTTTTTGATTGAACACAGCGCCGAAAACAAGCATCATCAAGACCGGTAGGGCCATGTTGAAGATCAGGGATAACCAGTTGCGGAAAAATGTCAGCAGCTCCACCCGTGACCGCGCCAGGCTTGCCGCCGCCAAACCGGGAAGGCGTTTGCGCACCGCATCATCAGCCTCGTGTGCCGCCGAAGCCTGCGTCACTTCGCTCATCGCTGCTCCTTGGTTTGTTCAATCATGTCCATGTAGATCTGCTCGAGGCTGGGCTGGGTGACCTGCAGCCCGGGTATTTCTGCAATGCCCTGCCGTTGCGCGGCGTCCAGCAGCAGCCGCAGCAGCGCCGTCGGCTCATCGGTGGCGTAGAGGCAGCTGTGGGGTTGGCTCTCCAGCCTCGTCGCCAGGCCCGGCGGCACCTCGGCCAGGGGATCGAGATCGTAAGAGACCCGCTGCTGGCTGCCGGTCAGCTGGGCCAGCTGGTCCAGGGTGCCGACGTGCAGCATCCTGCCGCCCGCGATGACACCGATTCGCTGGGCCAGTTCCTGCGCCTCGTCCAGGTAGTGGGTGGTCAGCACCGTCGTCATTCCCTCGCCGGTGAGCAGGCGCACCAGTTCCCACGCCTCGCGCCGGGCCTCTGGATCGAGCCCGGTGGTCGGTTCGTCCAGGAAGAGGAGCCGGGGCCGGCCGACCACACCCACCGCCACGTCCAGGCGGCGGCGTTGCCCGCCCGAGAGTTTGGTGCTGTAGGTTGTGGCCTTGGCTCCGAGACCGACCATGTCGATGAGCTGGCGGGTCGGGAAGGGATCGGGGTAGAACGTGGCGAAGTGGTCGATGACCTCGCGCACGGTGAGTTCCTGATAATCCGCCGTGCCCTGCGGCACCACCCCCACCTGGGCGCGCCACTCGCGTTCGTCGTCCTGGGGGTCGCGTCCCAGTACGCTCACCGTGCCGCTGGTGCGCCGTTGCGCGCCTGTGAGGATGTCGATGGTGGTCGTCTTGCCGGCGCCGTTGGGCCCCAGGAAGGCGAATACCTCCCCAGTGCCCACCTGCAGGTCAACGTCGTCAACTGCTACAAAGCTCCCGTATGTTTTTCTCAGTCCGCTGACGGTGATGGCACTCGACATCACCTGTCCTCCTTCCCAACCGTCACTCACGTCAGGTGAGCCGGGTGGAGCCGCTTCGCTCCATCCGTCGAACAAACTCGGTGGAGAGGTCTGGGGAACGGCCAGCGATCATGGCCTTGCTCACCGAACTCTCCTCGGGAGTCAGGGTAGTCCGATTCCGAGCGGCCCGGAAGGTCCTCCAGCTACGCGATACCCACTTCGGGGAGAATTGCGCATCGAATCCGGCTTGAATACACACGAATCGTGGCGCTGAAAGCATCGCCCACCGCCAGCCATTCGCCTCCGAGGAGACCGCCAAACACTCATCAGCCACGTGGTCCTCGGGAAAGAACGTCGATCATCGCGCCGCCCTCCCGGGAAGGGCCCATGCTCGGGCTCGAACCTGCCTCGCCCGCTGGCACGCACCCACCACTCGCAGCGTCCTCGCCACTCATCCGGCTCGAACTGCGCCCGGCCGGCACTGCGCAGAAGCTCACACCAGGCAAACTGCGTCGACGCACGTCACTCTTCCTCCAATCGCTCCCTCAGTCGACACCGGCCATGAATTTGTACTTCTCAAGCTCCTCTGGAGTCAATGAATTGATGAACCCGCGCCCAGCTTCGCGCGCTTCCTTCTCAACAGGTTGATTTCCGTAAGCTTCCACCCCATATTCCTCAGCGGTCTCACAGTTATTATAATTCTCTTCCCACGTCTCCACTTCTTTGCAAGTAACCTTACGCTCTTTTAATCTAATGCCTTCTCTCGACGCCTCAGCTCCTCCTCAAGACGAGAACGGAAGCGATCCGCCGCCTTACCCACCTGATCGAAACCCTCGGAACACGTCTTCATGATTGCAACACACCCAGGAATCCCCGATGGATTCCCCACAATGACGAACTCCGATTCCCCCGATACCGCACACCCATCACAGCCCTCTCATCAGCGGCGCAACGGACAGAGAATCCGCTACTTCCTTCACAGGATTCACCTTCTGCCCCAGCACGGTCTCGTATCTGGCGTAATTGACTACGACCCTGCCCAGGCGCCTCGCCATCTCGCCAACATCCTCACTCATCGACGCAACAGCACGCTCCCAACGACCCCGGAACTCATCAACCATCCCGGTCAAACCGTCATTGGCCGGGTCCTGACCCGCAGGAACAGAACCGCCGATGCTGTTTCCGCGATCTGTTGTGCAGTGGCTTTCAATGCCCCGTGATCGACCTCGAAATCCTGACCAGCCATACCAGAAATCCCCTGGGTCAACCCACAATGGCGACGTTCTCTGTTTCCGCCCAAGAGGCCAGCGAATGAATCTCCTTCACCACCGCCACGACCCGATCCATCACCTGCACCAACACTCAGCACGCTCCTGCAGCTGCCCGGCCTTCCGCTCCTGCGCCTGACGCGGTTCCGCACCAGATTCCCACGCAGCAACCTCGACGCGCACGTCCTCCCCCGTCCCACTGATCCGCGTCGGTGTGCGCGGCATCACGATCAACAGCCACCAAAGCATCCGCATATCCCTGAAGATCAGCAGTGAACACCCTCAAAGAATCCGCCCATCCGGATACCACATCACCGCCCCACCGGCCGAACGGGTCACACACCACCACGGCAAAATGGTGTCGCCACGGGCTGCTCCTTCGTCACGGCCCGGCTCAACCAGCCACATCCCCCGGTCCCGGTGGGCGTCCACACAGCACCGGGGCCGCCCTTCCTTCAGGGCGGCCCCGGTGAGAGATTCAG
>ERZ773077.2652-NODE-2652-length-11386-cov-3.376842_pt1 | contig 11386 bp, 6 predicted proteins | sample MGYA00580612_ERZ773077 | MGnify/ENA primary metagenome ERZ773077 (study PRJEB29015, sample SAMEA2737971) | human oral metagenome | biome: human oral; feature: human-associated habitat; material: dental | place: China | collected 2021 ...
GGTGTCGATGTCATCGGGTCGCATCTCAAGTGCCTGGCACTTCGTTCGCACTTGCTCACCAGTGATCGACACCCAACGGGGCAGGTAGAGCGCGGAGAAGCGTGAGTTCCACCAGGGACCCACTCCAGGCAGTTACGGTCTTTGACGCGCCTTCTGGCGCCTGGGCACCTTGGCGACGGGAACCACTCCGCGACGCTGCCGAAGCAGGTTTTCGTCCTTCTTATTCTCGCGAATTTCTAGTCGGCTAAGGATCCGATTCTGAGTATCTGGCGTCCAGTAGACCTCAAGATGCTTCCGAGCCCGCGTAATCGCTGTGTAGAAGATGCTGTGTGAGATGTTCTCCTCGTTGGCTTCCGTGATGACGACCTTCACCGAGTCGAACTCGAGACCCTGCGCCTTGTGGATCGAGACCGCGTAGGCGATCTGGAATGGCACGATGGTCGTCGTAGAGTCATCATCCTCATCCGTGTCTGGGCGCTCGATGACGTCGAACTGAACCACGGAGTCTCCGACGACGCGGAGGTTCGAGAGCATCGCCTCCATCGCTGTCACGTAGCGCCCGAGCTCAAGGTCGACGTCGAAGGTGATCTTCCCGGACACCTTGCTGATCCCGACAATAGTGCCCTTCATGTTGTTGAAGATCAGCGGACGGAAGCGATCCGTCTCATTGAACAGCACGGGATCGCCAACCTTGTAGACAGCTTCACCCCAGAGGTAGGCCGGGTTCGGGTTGCTAGCTTGAAGGAACCGGTTCACGTTGTTGATCCCGTAAAGGCCGTCATAGTTGAGACAGAGCACGATCTCATCGTCGCCATGTCGCGTGAACAGTGACTCGCCCAATACCTTCGAGTACCCGTTCTTGGCGAGTGACTCCTCAATGGTGTCGTCAAGTTTGCGCACGCGATCCCAGAGGGTCAGCAGTGACTGGTCGGTCGTGCGGTAGGGGTGCGTCAGTTCGTGTACGGACTCCTGTGGGATGTACGAGCGAATCGTGCCGAACCAGTTGCCGAACTCAATGGACTCGATCTGATACACATCGCCGACAAGAACGAGCAGATCGAACGACGCATTCTCGAGGACTTTCAGGATGGCGGAGTTGCTTACCGTGCTGCACTCATCGATGACGAGCACTCCAAAGTGTCCTGATGTCGCCCCGTCCCTTCTAAGATACTTCGTGATCGTGCTGAAGTGTGCGCCAGGCGCGTCCACGCGGCGCTTCAGGTTGTCGACGGCTGGATTGGTGTGCGCCAGGAAGAGCTTCCGTTCGCTCGCGAAGTAGTTGGCGATGTGATTGACCATTGTGGACTTGCCAGTGCCAGCAGCACCGTAGATCAGGGCCACTTTCGATTCGGCGAAGAGTCCCTTTAGGGCTTCGGCCTTCAGCTCGTCATCGATCTTTTTCGGGTCGCCGTTAGGGAGCTGGGAGTTGACGTCGAGCCATGCCTGGACGTCAACGGTGTAATTGTCCACGCCTGTGGAAGCCACTTCCTGAAGCTTCTCGATGATGGCGACGGTGTCATCTTCGTATCCGGTGATGAAGACATGGCCGTTCGCGTGCTGCAGTTTCCGGGGGGCATGGCTACGTGTTGGGGGCAGGGCGTTGTTGTGCCGACGGATGAGATCGTCGATGTCCCCAAGGTCCTCGAGGTCGCCTTCGGGGGTGTAGATGACGCCTCGCTGCTCGACATTGTTGCGCACACGCCGGGCAAGAAGCTCGTGTTTCCGTGTTGACGAGTCGATGCTCTCGGCGAGGTCGGCGAACCTCGGATTGTGCCCACGCGGCGAGGTGCAGAACGGCATCGCATCGAAAGGTCGGCAACTGTGAGAGACATGCATACCGGAGAGCGGGTCGCATGGGTTAACGTCGTACTGCGCTTTTAGGACTTGGTTGTTCATTCGTAGCATGAGGTAGCGCAGTAGTTGTGTGCCGGGACGGTTGTGTCGGATAATCTCGCGTGCGGCATCAAGCGCAGGGAATATGATGGGCGTTAGCTGTGCGGTGCTGAGCACCCGTGCCTTTACGTCGTTGTACGCGGTATCGGATGAATCGATGAGGTCGAGCAGACTGTGACGCGTCAGCGTTAGGTACTGCATCAGGTTGCGGTACTCAACTTGACCTGACTGCACCTTGGTCTGCTGGCCAAGGAGTCGAGCGAAGTTGTCGAACTCGCACGGACGGATCGACACCGACCAGTCACGCACAATGATGATCGGCATCGTCTGACCAAGCACGTCGATCGAGTCGTTCGCAAGCTCGAGCTGCGCAGCGTAGTAGTCGCTCACATCAATGGCGGTAAAGCCGATGATCCGATCGAACTTGCTCGTCCGATTGTGCGCGAGACTAAAGGTGACCTCGTAGTAGATTCGGCCACCAATGAAGAAGGGTCGAGAGCTGTTGATGTAGTAGCGCTCGGTCTTGCCAGTCAGCAGGTCGTGCTTTGATGCCTCGATCCGACCAGCGATCTTCTCGTAGTAAGCACGGAGTGCCGGATCCTCGCGAAGCGTGAACTGCTCAAGATTCCGGAGGATGTCCAGGCCAAGGTGCTGCTTCGCGAGGTCGCGCGTGCGTAGCAGGTACTCATAGTACTTGAGCATCAGGCGCTCAGAGGGATCCCGATCGAGGGTGTAGTGCGAGACACTGATCTGGAGCAGGCCGTGGAAGCGGGTCAGCAGTCGATAACGGGCATCGCCGTTCACTGCGTCCCGGGCAGCATCAAACTGCGTCTGGTAGTTGTACGTTACCGACCGATCCGGGACGTGCGCGTAGACGATCAGGCCCTCAACCAAGTGGCGCAGGTATTGCAGCAGGTTCTGTGACAGGAACCCGCGGTCGGTTGTGATCACCGAGATGTTCTGGTCGATCGCGTTGCTCGAGTCCAGAACCTGCTGCTCTACCGTGGCCATACTGAACGACCTTCAGATAGGAAGTGCGTCGCTGACGTGCTGAGCGATCGCGGTCGCTTCCAGCGAGCGGTGCGTGACCTCACTCGACGGCCTCCTCCATAGCCAAGATCTGACGTGCGACAGCTGTCAAGTCGCGATTCCCCGCCACGACCACTTCGATCTCTCCTGTATAGACATCGTTGTGGTCGCGAGCGGTGAGCTCCCAGGTACCGCGAATCGACGTAAGCGAACAATCGGCGACGACCAGCACGATCTCCTCGTCTTCGGACTCATATGTTCCGCGCGGCCGTAGCTCACCCACATCCAGGTTGAGGTCGACCGATCCGCCGTTCTTGTAGCTAATCGAGGGCGGGACGTACGGCATCACACTCGGCGTGTAGAGATTGCTCATGTTCGCGTAGTTCAGGATGCCAAGTGATCGCTTCGTTGGTCCCCACTTGCGCGGTGGATGAGGCAACTTGAGGTCAGAGAAGTCGTCCGCCCACTCGGGTTTGCTGTAGTCGAAGGCAATGATGTCCCCTTCGAGGTGAAGGTTTACCTCGACATCGTGGAAGAACGTCGTCGTTCGGTTTGTGATCCTGACGGTGGCTGGGCGAAGCTGGCTTGCTGCGATCTTGAGGAGCGCCGTCGTCCAGGCCGCACGGAACCTGGATTCCCAACGGTCGATCGACTCGATGTACTCCTCCTCAGAACGTTGCTCAGGTTCCATCAGAGCACTCACTACTGGTGACAAGCCATCGAGGGCGGCCCTGGACGCAGATAGTCCAGCGAGACCAGCTCTCAGAGAAGCCGCATCCGTCGATCGCGGTTCAGGCCTCGGCATCGCATCGATGAGACGCGCACGCATCTTGCTCAAGTACTCGTCGACGGTGCTTTCCTTGTCGACGGCTACGGAGGCAATCTCACCGAGTACCTCGACTGCGAAGTCAACTTCGACTTGTGCTCCTGCTGAGCCACGCTGAATCAGAAGATCGAGCTCTTCAGAGTTCGCTTCCCGTGTTTCACCATCAGCGCGGATGTAGACGCGGCCATCTGTCAGAGAGTCACCACTCGCGCGGCACGGGAACGGACCCTGTCCGAGCTTCGGCGGATCCACGATGATCACGAGCACTTGGTTTGTCGATCCCTCTACAGGCACCCAAACGATGTCCCAGCGAGGTCCGGCTGCGCCGATGTACTTCTGGATAACCTTCGAGATCTCCATCATTTCGACTGGCGGTATGCCCGTGACAGCGCCCTGTGCCACGCCGATGATCATGACGCCGTACCCCTCGAAAGCCGTGGCCGCCACGTCCGGCATGCGATTTGCTGCGCCGAGGATGAACTTCGCGATCTTTTCCTTGTCCTTCTTCGTCGATAGATTGAGCGTGCTCTTCAGTTCGAGGTAGTGCCGCTCGGCAAGGTCACCTTGTTCTGCAACTGTGGCGACAAGTGCTTGGGCTGCCAGAACGCCTCGCGGCGCACGGGTTGTGTCCAGCTCAGGCATCAGTCGGCCTCCCCCCTAGCGAACAGTTCTGCCTGCTCAAGCACCAGTTCGACCGCCTTAGCCTCAGCGTCCGGCGGATAGTCGTAGCGCGCTAGCAGGCGACGTACCTTGGAGCGCATGGTGGCGCGGACGGAATCCTTCAGGTTCCAGTCGATTGTGACGGACTCGCGCACCGCTTTGACCAGCTTCTGGGCGATCTCCTTGAGTACCTCGTCGCCAAGCTCGAGCACGGCGGCATCATTCTGCACGATGGCGTCGTAGAAGGCGACCTCGTCCTCGCGAAGTCCCAGTGCATCGTGACGCTTCTGGTCGTCACGCATTTGTTTGGCGAGCTTGACCAGTTCAGCGATGATCTCCGCCGTCGTCAGCGAGCGGTTCGTGTACCGGTTGATCGCCTCGTCGAGCAGCTCGGAAAACTTCCGTGCCTGTACGAGGTTCGTGCGCTGCACGGTGCGGATCTGGTCGTTGAGCAGTCGCCGCAACAGTCCCATCTGCAGGTTCGGCTTATCCTTCTCCGCGAGTGAGTCGAGGAACTCGTCACTGAGAATGGACAGCTCGGGCGTCTCGACACCGGCGAGCTTGTAGATGTCGACGACCTGGTCGGCGGCGACCGCCTCATTGAGTAGCTGCCCCAACGCGGTGTCGATCTCGACCGCACCGGAGCCGCCACGCCCCGAGTCGGGGTTCTGGATCTTCAAGATGGCCGCACGCACGTCGGTGAACAGGCGCACATCGTTGCGGATCGCGGCCGCCTCGTCACGTGCTCCCGTCAAAGCGAAGGCCCTGGCAAGTGCGAGCACCTGGTCGTTGAACCGCTTCGTGCGGTCGGGGTCGGCCATGACGAAGTCGAGCACCTTGGCGCACTCCGCCAGGCGCTGGGAGGCGGTAAACGACGGCGAGGAGTCGCAGTCGACGCCGTGCAGGAGCCCTCGGATGATGTCGTGCTTCTCCAGCATGATGGCAACCATCTCGTCGATCGGCACGCCGGCCTGGTCCCGATCGGAGGGTGAGTACTCCTGGAGCGCCGCCTGGAGATTGGTGAAGACACCGATGTAGTCGACGATGAGGCCACCGGGCTTGTCGCGGAAGGTGCGGTTGACGCGGGCGATGGCCTGCATCAGCCCGGCGCCCTGCATGGTCTTATCGACGTACATCGTGTGCATGCTGGGCGCATCGAATCCTGTGAGCCACATGTCCCGGACGATCACCAGCTCGAGCTCGTCATCGGGATTCTTCGCGCGCAGCTTGAGATCCTTGCGGACATCCTTGGAGTGGATGTGCGGCTGGAACTCAGCAGGGTCGGCCGCCGACCCCGTCATGACGACCTTGATCTTGCCCCTGGCAGGATCATCCGAGTGCCAGTCCGGGCGAAGCGCCACGATTTTCTCGTAGAGCCGCACCGCAATGCGGCGGCTCATCGTGACGATCATGGCCTTACCGAACAGCGCTTCGCGTCGCTTCTCCCAGTGCTCGACGATATCGCGAGCGATCAAGTCAAGTCGCGAATCCGCACCGACGATAGCCTCCAGTCGCGACCAGCGAGACTTCGCAGCCGTGGCGGCATCCTCCTCGACGGTCTCAGTGATCTCGTCCGCCAGCTCGTCGAGCGCGGCAAGGTCGTCGTCGGACAGATCGATCTTCGCCAGACGCGACTCGTAGAAGATCTTGACAGTCGCGCCGTCCTCGACCGCACGAGTGAGGTCGTACACGTCGATGTAATCCCCGAACACCGAGCGCGTGGACTTGTCACCAGACTCGATCGGCGTGCCAGTGAACCCTAGGTACGTAGCACCCGGCAGCGCATCGCGCATGTGCTTCGCCAAACCCGAACGCAAACGTCCGTGGCGATCCAAGGTTTCCCCAAAACCGTACTGGCTGCGGTGTGCCTCGTCGGCCACGACCACTACATTGCGGCGATCAGTCAGCACCGGGGTGGCATCGCCATCCTCACCGGGAGCGAACTTCTGCAGCGTCGTGAACACGATGCCGCCCGACGCTCGCTTCAACTTCGCCCGCAGATCGGTACGGGTCGAGGCCTGTACGGGCGTCTCCGGCAGGATGCGGGCCGGAGCGAAGGTCTCACCGAAAAGCTGATCGTCGAGGTCGTTACGGTCAGTAATGAAGACGAGCGTCGGGTTCGCCATGCGAGGATCACGCATGATCTTCGCGGCATAGAACACCATCTCGAAGCTCTTGCCTGACCCTTGGGTATGCCAGACGACACCACCACGACGATCGCCATCCGGCCGTGACGCCTGCACGGTCGACTCGACGGCGGCGTTCACCGCCCAGTACTGGTGGTATTTCGCCACACGCTTGACGAGGACCCGCGTCGGCTGCCCGGTGGTCTTGTCCGTGGCGGTCTCATCGCTGAAGACAATGAAGTTCTGCATCAGATCAAGGAACCGTTTCGACTCGAACACCCCCTTGATAAGCACCTCAAGAGCGGGGTGATCGCCCACGACCTCACGCCCCTCAATCGTCTTCCACGGCGCGTAGTGTTCGAACGCCCCGACATAGCTACTCATCGCCGCCGAAGTGCCATCGGAGATCACCGTCACGGCGTTCGGCACGAAAACCGACGGGATGTCGTGGCGGTATGTCTGCACCTGGTTCCACGCTGACTTCAACGTCGCGTACTCAGCAGCCGGGTTCTTCAGCTCCAGCAACGCCAGCGGCATGCCGTTCACCAGCACCAGGACATCAGGCCTGCGATTCTTATTATTTTCGACAATCGTGAACTGGTTGACCGCCACCCAGTCGTTGTTCTCCGGAAACTCGAAGTCGACCAGCCACAGCCGCATCGTGCGCAGCGCACCATCCGCATCCCGGTGCTCGACGGGAACACCCTCGGTGATGAGCTGGTGCAGGCGGTAGTTCTCATCGATCGGGCTCTGCGACTCAGTCCGGCGCACCCGCTTGACCGCCTCATCGATCAGGGCAGGGGCAGTCCCTGGATTGATCCGTCGGATCGCCTCACGCAGTCGACCCCACAGGAAGACCTCCTCGTAGGAGTCACGCTCCGCTCCTGGCTCACCCGGCGCGATATCGGGGCCGTGCAGGGTGCGGTAGCCCAGCTCCGCGAAGTACTCCAACGCCGCCAGCTCGACGATGTTCTCGTTAAACGCGTTCACGATGCAACCTCCAACGTCGATTCATCCACCCAACGCGCCAACACACTCAGCACGGCCAAGTACTCCAAAGCTTGCTGCTCAGACATCTCCTTATCAGCTTCATGCGCAAGCGGATTACGGATGCCAGCGAAAACACCCTCGGCAAACATACGAGCGCCCCGCTGCACGGACTTGAACGTGCTGCTGCCGTCGTTCTTCATGCGGTAGAGACGGGGCTTACCTGCTGCAGGCGCTTGCTCGCTGAACGCCTGGTTGAATAGATCCGTCTCGCTCACATCGCGGCGACCGAGCTTATTCTGCGTCTCGGCATTTAGCTTGCGAATCGCCCCTTCGACCGCCTCACGGTAGTGTCCCGAACGCCACAGAGACGAGGCACCGTCCCAGATCCATGAATGCAACTTTGCGGCCGACAGCTCTGGTGCGTCATCCCCAAGGTTTTGCTCAATCTCGGCCTTGCGTTCCAGTAGAGATTTCGCGCGTAAGCAAAGCGGACGCACTTGCTTCCATTCACCCGTAGCGCTGCTCAGTAACGCCAAGTTGGAGAGTACACCGATTGGGAGTACTCGACGAACGATCATTTCTACAACTTGTAGCTGCTGGGTGATCTCCTCGGAAGAGGCTGCCGTCTCGTAGAAGTCGATGAGTCCGGCCTCATCTACATGTCTCTCGGCCGTCATTCCAATGAAGCGATCAAGTTCTTGAATGGCCCATTCGGTGTTGAGGCTGGTCATGATGTGGCCTCTTCGTTCGGTATACGTATACGCCCGGAGAGCAGTTCGGGAAGAAGGACGCCACGGAGCGCAGTCAGACGCTCCGACTCGACGCGCAGGCGCTCGGCACGCATCAGCAGCGCGAGCGTCGCTTTCTTTACTTCTGGGGCAACACTTCCGAAATCAGGCACTTCGATCGCAAGCACGTCATCAGGCCTCACCCTCTGATGGCTTCCCGATGTACCAGTCACACGCTTCGGTAGTTCTTCGCGGAAGAACGGATCACGAAGCGCAAGCCATACTGCCGCTAGCTCCAGCTCGCTCTCAGCCGTCACGACCAGAAACTCGGTAGATGCAAGCGCCGGGACCTCTGACGCACCGGAAACCCACCACGTTCGATTGAATCGCGGGTTGAGCCGTGAAAGGAGAATTGCGCACTGCGGCACTCTGAGCTTGTTGCTCATGATGGTTGATGCAGCGACCCGCTCGGGTCGAGCCCTGGAGTCGAACGCCGGAAGGCTGAAATGCTCAACAACCGCATCGCCCAGCTTGGACGGATTCACCGATTCCTTGAACGAGATTGCGATGGTTTCCAGCGGGGCGATCGGAAACTCTCCGCCGAGCTTCTCTGAGTGCGCATCGATCAGATCAGATATAAAAGCAATGGCGCGCCGGTTCGACTCGATCTTATCGTCGAGCGCACCGAGCGTCGCGGCGATGGCGCGCTGCTCGGAGAGCGGCGGCACAGGCACTTGGATCGCCGCAAGGGATGCCTGGCTTAGCTTTGGCTGCGCCGAACCGGTGACGTAGCCCGAAATATCGGACGCCTCAAGTGCATAGGACAAGTATCGCGTGTCATTATCGTCGTTTCCGCGAAGCACGTGCGCATGGTTATTGACCCAAAATCTCCCATCGACCAAGAACGCAATGGGGGTATTCCGACTCCGAAGATTCTCATCATCCTCTGCGACAAGCAGATGAAGACCTTCAAACAGATATTCGTCAACATAATCCACAACACCACTAGCGCCGTAATACGGATAGGGCCCAGCGTGGCGATCAGATGCCTTGATTGATCGGTAATGGAGCCGTGTCATGAGTCCAGCGCCCCCAGCCTTCGTTGAACCTCGTCCTCCAGCTCGCGCCCACGCTTGAACTCCGCGAACAGCTCGTTGGTGAGGCGTTCAATCTTCTCGTCGATCGGTTCGTCGTCGACCTCGGCCTCGGCGGCACCGACGTAGCGGCCAGGCGTGAGGATAAAGTCATGCTCGGCGATCTCTGCCAGCGAGGCGGCTTTCGCGAAACCGGGCACATCCTCGTATCCACCATCGTGGTTGCGCCAAGCGTGGTAAGTATCCGCGATTTTCGCAATGTCGTCATCCGGCAGCACGCGTAGGCGGCGCGACTCCATCGTGCCAAGTTTGCGGGCGTCGATAAACAGTACCTCGCCGCGCCGCTCGCGGTGGCCGTTGCCGTGCCGGGCCCTGGAGACGAACCACAGCGAGACGGGAATGCCGGTGTTGAAGAAGAGCTTGTCAGGCATCGCGACGATACAGTCCACGAGGTCGGCTTCGACGAGTTTGCGGCGAATCTCACCCTCGCCACCGCTCTTCGACGACAAAGAGCCGTTCGCAAGAACGAAACCCGCCGTGCCCCTCGGGCTCAGGTGGTGAATGAAGTGCTGCACCCAGGCGAAATTGGCATTTCTCTGCGGCGGCGTGCCATATTTCCAACGATGATCGTCCGCCAGTTTGGGGGCCCACCAGTCAGAGATATTGAAGGGCGGGTTGGCGATGACAAAGTCCGCGCGCAGGTCCGGGTGCAGGTCGTCTGTGAATGAATCAGCTGAGCGCGACCCCATGTCCGCCTCAATGCCCCGCAGCGCGAGGTTCATCTTTGCAAGCTTCCACGTGGTGTCTGTGAACTCCTGGCCATAGACGGAGATATCGGTGCGCTTACCACCGTGCGCCTTCACGAATTCCGCCGACTGCACGAACATTCCGCCAGAGCCCGCTGCGGGGTCGTAAACCCGGCCCTTGTACGGCTCGAGCATCTCGACCAGCGTCTTCACCACCGAACGCGGCGTGTAGAACACTCCAGCATCCTTGCCGGTCTCCTTACCGGCGAACTGACCGAGGAAGTACTCGTACACCCGGCCGAGCACATCGTCGGCACCGTGGTCGTCCGTCTCCGTGAAACCGATAGATCCGATCAGGTCGACCAGCTCACCCAGGCGACGCTTGTCGAGACCGTCGCGCCCGTAGTTGCGCGGAAGCACACCACGCAGTGACTGGTTCTCCTTCTCGATGAGATCCATCGCCTGGTCGATTTGTTGCCCGATCTCGGGCTGCTTTGCCACGGACTGGATGTAGCCCCAGCGCGCCAACTCCGGCACCCAGAACACGTTGTGACTGGTGTACTCATCGCGGTCTTCAAGGAAGTCCGGTAGCCGTTCCAGTTTGATGCCGTCGACGACCAACTCGGCTTCCAGTGTCACTCGTCGCTCTTCGAAGCGGTCGGAGATGTACTTTAGGAACACCAGCCCCAGCACGACATGCTTGTACTCGCTCGGCTCCTGGTTGCCGCGCAGCTTGTCGGCAGCCTCCCAGAGGGTCTGCTCGAGTGTCTTCGTCAGTTTCGACTTAGCGGCTCGTGCCATGCTGTGGGTCTCCTCTGCGCCGCAGGGCGCGTCTTAATTTGTGCTCTCGGGGCGTGCCCTACGCCACCGACGACCACTGACGGGACTGCCCCTTGTTGTTGGACACGGAGTTGGTTTATGCGACAGTTGCCAGCATAGTGGTTTGGGTTTGTTTCTCGTAGTTGGTCGAGGGTAGGTGGCGGCGCACGGTGTTGTAGCGGGTCAGCCATTTTAAGCTCTGGCGGCGGCAGGTGACCTCGTCGGGCCAGTCCCTAAGCTGATGACCAGGTCGGGGTGTTTCACACAGGTTTGATCCGGCACGGCGGTGCGTACCCTGCATTCCCGCCGGTAGCCGGTGATACCCGCAACACGCATCAGGCGAGCGACCCGTTTACGGTTCACCCATCGGGAGGGCTCCCGGAGCCTGTCGTTGAGTTCAGCGGTGATCCTGGGTGCCCCCATGGCCGGGTCGGTTTCGTGGACCGCACGTATCTGCTCGGTCAGGGCCGCATCG
>ERZ773077.2655-NODE-2655-length-11381-cov-82.183560_pt1 | contig 11381 bp, 10 predicted proteins | sample MGYA00580612_ERZ773077 | MGnify/ENA primary metagenome ERZ773077 (study PRJEB29015, sample SAMEA2737971) | human oral metagenome | biome: human oral; feature: human-associated habitat; material: dental | place: China | collected 2021 ...
AAACAGGGCGTGAAAGAGCTGGATACCAAGTTTGCGAAATTGGAAGAGATGTAAAAGGGAGATGGCAGAGGTCGTCTGAAACCCGTAGCGTGGGCTTTGCCCACGAATCGAACCTAAAATTTCAGACGGCCTCTTTTACCCAACATTATCGTGGGCAAAGCCCACGCTACAATGTACTCCGACGAGGCAAAAGGCCGTCTGAAAACGAGAGCAACGAACTTTGCCGAAACCTCCGCCGTCATTCCCGCGCAGGCGGGAATCCAGAAGTTTGAAGTTGCAGCAGCCTTGAAATATTTTCCAAATGCCGAGGTCTGGATTCCCGCCTGCGCGGGAATGACGAACGGAAAACGCAGGTGGGTCGGACATTCATGCCCGACCTACGGCTTAGGCTAGTGAATTACCTGCTTAAGTCAATCCAACGATTATGGTTAATTTAGAGAAAAACAATGGAACAAACATACAAGAAGATAGACATGGACACCGCAGTATCCATGCTGAAAGACCATCAGTTATGGCTTTCAAGTGGTGGTAAAGAAGGTAAACAAGCTGTTTTTACGGGATATGATTTAAGAGGGTTGGATTCAGATTATAGAGAGGCAGGATACATAGATCCTCCTTTTTGGAAGAAGAGGCTCTCAAAAATAGATTTAAGTAATTCAAATTTGAGTGGGTTATATTTTAGAGGAGTAGACCTAGTTCAAGCTAATTTTTGCGGTGCTAACCTGAGAAATGCTAAATTTGATCAGGCGATATTATATAAAGCCGATTTCAGCGGGGCGGATATTAGTGAAGCATACATTGAAGGAAGCTCACTAAAACAAGCAAATTTGACGAAAGCAGATCTCTCTAAAACATACATAGCCTATTCATATCTAGAAGATGCAAACCTTCAAGATGCAAACTGTCAAGAAACGAATTTTCAGCGGACACAATTACAAGGAGCAAATTTGTATGGAGCTAATTTTTATGGAGCAAGATTTGTAGCCACAACCATAGAAGAAAATCAATTCATTCATATCAGATTTCCGGAAAGTATCGAGTCCCCCTATTGGGATACAGGTCTTGTTTCTTTGCAAGCTCAAATAGCTGAATCTGAAAACAAGATTCGACAACTAGAGAAAGAGCTAGAACAAGCAAAATCAGTAGCCGACCAAGAAAGCCAAGAGGAAATCAATCGACTAGAAAATCAGCTTAAACAAGAAAGAGAAGAGAAGAACCGATTTTCAGAAAGATTAAAAGACGTTTCGAAAAAAGAATTGAATAGTCGAATTCGGGATGCCATAAATTCATTAGCTCACGCTTTAAAAAATACAGATAAGCAAATCCAAAATAACGAAAGTGCGGCCTGTTTGTTTAAATGGTCGGGCATCATTTTGTTTGGTATTGCCATCGTTTTGTTGATAACTTTTAGCATATCGGTTTTATTACGGCCTGACTTTTTCCTTGCCCAAAATCTAAATATCCTGTTTTACACATTTCCTATTATTACCCTAATGCTAATCGGTACAACCTGTCTGCGACATCAGAAAAATCTGTTGGGGGAAATCCGCCATTTTTCCAATATGAAACACCAAATCGAGCTGTATAGCGGTTTGCTTGAAGCCTCTCAGCATGCCGCTGCCAGTTTCAATAATCCGGAAAAAGCAAACGAATATGTACAAGAAACCTTTACTCAAATCCGCAATCGTCTGCTCAATAGCCAATACCTGCCTGACAATTCATCGGTAGACAAGCAGTCTGACAATGATTCGGGAACGGATAAGGTGTTTGATTCGTTAAATAAGATTGCCGATTTGTCCGGCAAGAAATCTATGGGGAATTAGCCAAGAGACAGTTGTTACCCGAAAGGTCGTCTGAAAACGTTTTCAGACGACCTTTCTGATGCTTTGTTATTTTAAAACCGCACAATTGATTGTGCGGTTTGTCATGGTCAGTATTTGAAATCAGTATTTGAAGTTTTCGCCGAGATAGACGGAGCGGACTTGTTCGTTGTTGACCAAGTCGTCGGGCTTGCCGGAGGCGAGGACGGTGCCGTCGCTGATGATGTAGGCTCTGTCGCAGATGCTGAGGGTTTCGCGTACGTTGTGGTCAGTAATGAGTACGCCGATGCCGCGCGATTTGAGGAAGTCGATGATTTTTTGGATGTCGATGACGGCGATGGGGTCAACGCCGGCGAAGGGTTCGTCCAAGAGGATGAAGCGCGGCTGCATGGCGAGTACGCGGGCGATTTCGACGCGTCGGCGTTCGCCGCCGGACAGGGAGGGGGCGGGGTTGTGGCGCAGGTGGCCGATGTTGAGGTCGGCCAGCAGTTTTTCGACTTCGCCGTCGATGCGGCTTTTGTCTTTGGTGCTGATTTCTAAAATGGCGCGGATGTTTTGTTCGACGGTCATTTTGCGGAAAATCGAGGCTTCTTGGGGCAGGTAGCCGACGCCGAGGCGGGCGCGTTCGTGTATGGGCAGGTGGCGCAGTTCTTGTCCGTCGAGGGTAACGCTGCCTGCATCGGCGGCGATGAGTCCGACAATCATGTAGAAGCTGGTGGTTTTGCCTGCGCCGTTGGGGCCGAGCAGGCCGATGACTTCGCCGCTTTCGATTTCGAGGGAGAAGCTTTTGACGACTTGGCGTTTTTTGAAACTTTTTTGCAGGTTTTGAACGACGAGGCGGCTGGTGTTTTCGCTCATAAATGACTCTTGGTTCGGAGGTCGTCTGAAAAGGTGTTTTGGGAACTTGCTATGTTGGTTTTCAGACGACCTTTTGTGTTGTCAGATATTGGTTATTTGGTTTTTTGGGTGCTGGACGGCTGGATGACGACGCTGACCCTGCCGGATTTGGCGGCGGATTTGGCGCCTGATTTGGAGCTGCCGTTGATGGTATAGACTTCGGTTTTGGTGTTGTAGGTGATGACTGCGCCTTCGGCAACGTCGCCGCCGCGTTGGACTTTGGCATTGCCGGTCAGGGTAACGAGGTTGATGGCGGAGGAGTAGGTTACGTTGTTGGCTTGTCCGTTAACCGTGCCTTTGTTGTCGTCGAGCGTCTGGCTGAAGCGGACGGGCGAGCCGCTGGCTTTCATAAACTGTTCGCCTTTGTCGTTGCGGGAGACGTTGACGCTGCCGGCGCGGATGTTGAGCGTGCCTTGTTTGATGATGACGTTGCCGGTGAAGGTGGTGCTTTGGTTGTTTTGGTCGAGCGAGCCTTGGTCGGCTTCAATCTGTATCGGCTGCTTGCTGTCGCTTTGCAGGGCGTAGGCGGGGGCGGTGGCGAAAAATGCGGTTAAAACACATGCCTTACATATTTTTTGTATCATAAATCGTGGCTTTCACTCTGGATGGGAAGTTCAACAAACCTTTTTTGTGGTCATACGTCAGACCTTCGGCGTTGCCGCTCGATTCGCCGTATTGGAAGGTAACGGGCGTGTCGGTTTGGGCGTATTGCGATTCGGTATCGACGTGCAGGAGATCGGTTTTGACGACGCCCGCCTGCCGCTTGGCATCGGCGGCTTTGGTCAGGACGACGTTGTGTTTGAACAGGAGTTGTTTGGTTTGGGTGTTGTACACGGCCTCGTCGCTGCCGACGTCGTAAAGCCGGCTGCCTTCTTGGAAGAAGACGAGGTGCGGCAGCTCAAAATGGACGTCGTTGCTTTCGGGAAATTGTTTCGCTCCTCTTGCGCTCAGATGCTCTTTCAGACGACCTTGTTGGTCAAACCGCCGCCCGTCTATGCCGTCCATCGTATATTGCGGCTGGTTGGGGTTGAGTTTGACTTCTTCAATGTCGATTTCGCTGATGCGCCCCAGCCATGCCGACAATCCGCCGAGCGCGACCGCCAGCACCAAAGGGAATGCGATTCCGTACCGCCATCTTACTTTCATTTGATGTACTCGTTCAAAGCCGCGCCCAGCGTACCTTTCGCGCGCATAATCAGGTCGCACACTTCGCGCACCGCGCCCGCGCCGCCCGCGTGTTTCGTAATATAGGCGGCGTGTTGCAGCGCAAACCAATGCGCGTCGGGGACGGCAACCGGTAATCCGCAGCGCACCATCACCGGCAAATCGACCACGTCGTCGCCGACAAAGGCGCACTCGGCTTCTTCTACGCCCGCTTTCGCACGCAATTCTTCATAAGCAGCACGTTTGTCCGAAATGCCTTTGAAGTAGTAATTTATGCCCAACTGTTTGACGCGGATGCCGACGGAGGGCGCGTCCCGACCTGTGATAACCGCAGCCTGCACGCCGCTTGCCTGAAGCATCTTCAAGCCGTGTCCGTCCAGGGTGTGGAACGATTTGATTTCTTCGCCGTCGTCGCGGATAAAGATGCGGCCGTCGGTCAAAACGCCGTCCACATCCAATATCAGCAGCTTGATATGCGCCGCGCGTTGTTGCAGCTCGGGGTCTAAGGTTTGCATAGTGTTTCCTTGCGGATTGCTAGGTTTCAGACGACCTATTCTAACATAAAGGTCGTCTGAAAACGGTTAGCCCGCCTTTACACAATCCGCGCCATCAGTAAATCGTGCATATTCAGCGCGCCGGTCAGCACGCCGTCGGCATCGGTTACCAAAAGCCCGTTCACATGGTTTGCCTGCATGACTTTCAGGGCTTCGGTGGCGAGGCGTTCGGCGGGGATGGTTTTGGGGGAGGGGTGCATGATTTCATCGACGGTCAGCCCGTCAAAGCGGTCGCGCTGTTGGAACAGGCGGCGCAAATCGCCGTCGGTAAACACGCCTTTCAGACGACCTTTGTTGTCTGTTACCGCCAGCATGCCCAAGCCTTTTTCGCTCATGCTGACGATGGCTTCTTTTAAGGGCGTGCCGAGTCGGACGGCGGGCAGCGCGTCGTCTTGGTGCATGATGTCCGCAACGCGTAAAAGCAGTCGTTTGCCGAGGCTGCCCGCGGGGTGGCTCAAGGCGAAATCGTCGGGCGTGAACGCGCGTGCGCGCAAAAGGACAACTGCCAATGCGTCGCCCAAAGCCATAACAGCGGTGGTGCTGGTGGTCGGGGCAAGTCCCAGCGGGCAGGCTTCTTTGGAAACTGACGCTGTGATGTGGATGTCGGCATGGCGCGCCATGGTCGAATCGGGGCGGGCGGTAATGCAGATGAGGGTAATGTTTTTGCGTTTGAGCGCAGGGATGATGGCGGCGATTTCGTCGCTTTCGCCGGAATTGGAAATTGCGACGACGACGTCGTTGTCCACAATCATGCCCAAGTCGCCGTGCGCCGCTTCCGCAGGATGGACGAAAAACGCGGGTGTGCCGGTTGAAGCCATGGTCGCCGCTATTTTGCGCCCGATATGTCCCGACTTGCCCATGCCTGTGATGACGACCCTGCCTTTGCAGTGCAACAGCGCGTCTGCCGCGTGGACAAAGTTTTCGTCCAATTCCGCCGCAATTTCACGCAAGCCTTCCGCTTCGGTGTGCAACACTTCGCGCGCCCAATCGAGATATTGACCGTTTCCTGCCATAATTTCATGCCTTTTTGTGTTCGTTTTATATCGTTTTGGACATCATTAAATGCCCTAATATAGTGGTTTAACTTTAAACCAGTACAGCGTTGCCTCGCCTTGCCGTACTATCTGTACTGTCTGCGGCTTCGTCGCCTTGTCCTGATTTAAATTTAATCCACTATAATCTATCCAAATTTTCCGAATAGGGGTAGCATTACCGCCTGCTTCGCAAATAACCTATATTTAAAGGAATCAGAGATGACTATTTTATCGGACGTTAAAGCATTAGGACAACAAATCTGGCTGGACAACCTTTCCCGCTCGCTCGTACAAAGCGGCGAATTGGCGCAAATGCTGAAACAAGGCGTGTGCGGCGTCACTTCCAATCCCGCCATCTTCCAAAAAGCCTTCGCCGGCGACGCGCTTTACGCCGATGAAGTCGCCGCCCTCAAACAACAAGACCTCAGCCCCAAACAACGCTACGAAACCATGGCGATTGCCGACGTACAGGCAACCTGCGACGTTTGCCTTGCCGAACACGAATCCACCGGCGGCAAAACCGGTTTCGTCAGCCTCGAAGTCTCCCCCGAGCTTGCCAAAGACGCGCAAGGCACGGTAGACGAAGCCCGCCGCCTCCATGCCGCCATCGCGCGTAAAAACGCTATGATTAAAGTCCCCGCCACCGACGCAGGCATCGAAGCACTCGAAACCCTCATCGCCGACGGCATCAGCGTGAACCTGACCCTGCTGTTTTCACGCGCCCAAACCCTCAAAGCCTACGCAGCCTACGCGCGCGGCATCGCCAAACGCTTGGCAGCTGGACAAAGCGTTGCCCATATCCAAACCGTCGCCAGCTTCTTCATCTCCCGCGTGGACGGCGCGCTGGACGCCACGCTGCCCGACCACCTCAAAGGCAAAATCGCCATCGCCCTTGCCAAAGCCGCCTACCAAGACTGGGCGCAATACTTCGGCAGCCCCGAATTTGCCGCGCTGGAAGCCAAAGGCGCAAACCGCGTGCAACTCTTATGGGCATCCACAGGCGTCAAAAACCCCGCCTATCCCGACACGCTCTACGTTGACAGCCTGATCGGCGCACACACCGTCAACACCGTCCCCGACGCCACCCTCAAAGCCTTCATCGACCACGGCACAGCCAAAGCCACGCTGACCGAAGGCGTAGAAGAAGCACAAGCGCAGCTTGCCGAAACCGCCGCGCTCGGCATAGACGTAGAAACCCTCGCCAACCGCTTGCAGGAAGACGGTTTGAAACAATTTGAAGAAGCCTTCGACAAACTGCTCATCCCGCTGGCTTGATGGTCAAAACTCAAGCCAGCCTTAGCAATCTGGTTTCTAAGCTTCACCGATAAAACAAACTCAAAAGGTCGTCTGAAAACCTCAATTCGAGATTTTCAGACGACCTTTTGCTGTTTCCATCATCTATATATAGATTCAAATAAATGCCAAACATCATCACAGTGATTATTTCAATACTGGCAGAATCTGCCAAAAATAATGTGCAAAATCGAACAAGGGCAGGACGGGTATCCCTATCGGTTATCCCCTTTTTAGAAGAGGCTTCGAGCGCTGAAAGCAACCATTCAAAATTAAATTAATTTCCATAAATTCCTATTTAGAATTACCGCTTATCTCAAATAAATACCAAATATCAAAGTATCATATTAAAAATATTCGAAAAATCAATATATTGAAAATATTTAAATTTTAAAGATACCGTTTATCTAAAAAATAATACCGCTTGTCTAAATATTCAAATATTATTAAAAACGGCTTTCAAAAGTGACGAAACACGGCACGTGACACAAAACGTCTTCTTCACTTCCCCCAAAAAAATCAAAAAATGACAAAACACGTCATATCCCCTAAAAAATCCTACGTCATAAAAAAGCCCAAATCTGCCCGAAAAACCCTTCAAAACAAATTTAAACCTATTAAAAACATAAAATTACAAAATATTTTCACAAAAAATCCAAAAAAATCCAGACTTGGCATATCCCCTGCTTGATACATTACGTCCGGCAAGGGAAACGAAGCCCGAACCGGGAAGCTGTATATTCCTTCTACTTGATGGTTTTACTCATAAACAAGCAGAGCCAAACACATTACGGATTTTTTAACAACAAACATTTTTTTATTCACAACACTTTTTAAACTGGAGTTTATTAAATGAAAGCAATCCAAAAAGGTTTCACCCTGATCGAATTGATGATCGTCGTAGCAATTATCGGTATCCTGGCAGCTATCGCCCTGCCTGCTTACCAAGACTATACTGCCCGCGCCCAAATCTCTGAAGCGATCACTTTGTCCGATGGTCAAAAAGCAGCCGTTACTGAATACTATGCTGATAAAGGCGCATTTCCTACGAGCAATGCAGAAGCTGGTGTTGCTAACGCATCTACCATTAAAGGTAAGTACGTTAAATCTGTTACTATTGGTGCGAATGGCGTAATTACTGCATTGATGAATGCAAGTGGCGTAGCTGATGGTGTTAAATCTGCATCTATTATTTTGACTCCAGCAGCTCAGAGTGGTGCGGTAACTTGGGTATGTACTGCTAAAAAAGGTGCCACAGGTGGTGGTGCTGGAGCTGCATTAGAAGCCAAATATATCCCTGCAGCTTGCCGTTGATAAGCTAAATCTTTGATTAGGGTGTGTCCTGTTATATTAAGGATGCACCCTTCTTTGGTATGGATATCCTAAAAAATCTTATTAAACAATCTCATAGGGGAAATGTATATGGTACAAAAGGGTTTTACCTTGATTGAGTTATTGGTTGTCATGGCGATCATCGGTATTTTAGCTGCAATTTCTTTCCCAATTTACAATAATTATGTTGCCCGTTCGCAGGTAGTTGAAGCATTGCTGTTCGCCAGTACGGCGAAAACCGATGTCAGTACGGCTTATTTCGGTCAGGGCTGGGTTCCGGTTGGGAATTACAAGGGTTCAAATAATATACACGGGCGGTATATCAAGTCGCTTCATGTTGCTGCTACCGGAAAAATTACTGTAACAATGAATGATGAAGCAAATATTGCCATTAGAGGGAAAACGATTACTTTAGTCCCCAAAGTCGGTGCATCAGGTAATGCAGAGAGTGTTATTGAATGGAGCTGTGATTCCTCTGATGCCAATGCGATTTCTAGGAATTTTTTACCTACACCATGCCGATAAATTGCATGTAGCAAACCATAAGCTTGTATCTACCGCTAACCTGTCCTAAATACTTTTGGTTAAATACAACGCGTAGTAAGGTGCACTCACGGCGGTTTGGTCTTTAGTTTGTAGATTGGATTGGTACTCAATGAAATCTGAATGATCTGCAATCTTGGATTTGGTAAACCTACCTATCATGTAAGAAGTCGTCTGAAAATGTTTTCAGCGGCGTAGCGTGGGCTTTGCCCACGGATGATATCAGTGAAAAGGTCGTCTGAAATTTTCGGCATGATTCGTGGGCAAAGCCCACGCTACAGTTGAGGTACGCGGATTGGATGCTGCCCAACAAAATTTGAATGTCCGCAATGTTGGGTTTGAAAACTAATCTGCTTAAAGGTCGTCTGAAAGTGTTTTCAGACGACCTTTTACATGGTTGAGGATGCTTCTTATTCCCTGTTTTATTGTTTGGCATGGCGTTTGCTTAGTTTTTTCATCATTATTTATTTTCTAGGGGTTTGCTGATGGAGCCTTCTTCTCTTTTATCGAAGCAAATTAGATTGCCGTCGTTGCGGCTGAAGTATTTTGCTTATGCGCTATTGCTCGTTGTATTGCCGAATCTGCTTTTTTGGATTTTGGCAGGGCTTACAGGAACGGCGCGTCCGATTATCAATTTGGATTATATTGCGGCGGCGGCTTTGTTTGTGCTCGGATGGAAACCTGCAAAATGGGCGGGGGTACTGCTTTTTTGGGCTGCGTTGCTGTTTGATGTGTTGATGCTGGTGATGCAGCAGTTCCCGTTTATGGATTTGCTGGGGGCTATATACCTTGCGCCCTTTATTATGAAGGCGCCTTTGCTTTATCAGGTATTGACGGGCAGTTTGCTGCTGTATCTTTTACTGATGCCTTTGATATTGTCCAAAACGGCCGATAAAACCGATTTTTTCCATGTTTCGGTATTGGTTGCTCCGCTTTTGATTGCGGCTTATTTTACCGGGCATTTGCAGTATTACGAGCGTTCGGCGCAGTTTAATCTTTTCGGGGCGAATAATTTTTATTATGCGAAAAGTCAGTATCTGCTTTATTCTGACAGTCAAAATGCCGACTTTATCAAGCAGGGGTTTCAGAGTCCTGTATTTATGCCTCTGAAGAATCAGCAAAGGGCGGCATCGCATTTGCTGAAGCCCCAATCGGACAAGATTCTCATGATAGTTGCAGAATCTTGGGGACAGCCCGACAAGCAGGCTTTGCAGGATGCAGTACTTGCTAAGTTGTCGGAGCAAAAAGACCGTTTTTCGGTTTGGGAAGGCGGCAGTTTTAATTTTATCGGAGCGACTGTGGAGGGCGAGATGCGGGAGCTTTGTTCTTACAGCAGGGTACATGGTTTTGGGTTGCGCCGTGCACCGGATGAGAAGTTTGCCCAATGCCTGCCTAATCTTATGAAGAAAGAAGGCTATCGGACCTTTGCCCTGCATGGGGCGAGCAGCGCGCTTTATGACCGCTTCAGTTGGTACCCGAAAGCGGGCTTTGAGGAAGTAAAAACAGCCGAGAATATGATCGGTAAAAAAACTTGCTCCGCATTTGGCGGGGTATGCGACAGTGTGTTGTTTGATGAGGTTTCATCATTCTTTGGAAAATATAACAAAGGGTTATTCTATTGGATGACACTGACCAGCCATGCGGATTATCCTGAATCGGATTTGTTTGACCATCGTTTGCAGTGTGATCAATATGGCCTGCCTACCGATACGGATTTATGCCGTAATTTCAGTTTGCATACTCAATTTTTCGACGGCTTGGCAGAATTGGTCAAACGCCCGGAGATGAAGGGTGTAGAAGTCATTGTTGTCGGCGACCATCCGCCTCCTGTCAAGAATATTGGTGAAACAATCAAATATTTGGAACAGGGGCGAGTTGCCTGGTTACATTTTAAAGTGAAGGATTGAGTTGTTTAATGTGATATGAGAAAGGTCGTCTGAAAAGCATTTTCAGACGACCTTTTGCCTTGATGGCGTAGACGGTAGCGTGGGCTTTGCCCACGAAAATGGCGGGTAAAAGAGGTCGTCTGAAATTTTGGGTTTGGTTCGTGGGCAAAGCCCACGCTACGGGTTTGCGGTGATTTGTAGGTAGTAGAATCCACGCTATGCAGCTAATGACTTAATCCCCCCTTCGTAATACCTGCTTTACCCGAACTTCGCTTCCTCCCCGAACACTTCCCACCACAATTTCCTGACATCGCCGTAATGTGCCAGTAATTCGTCGGTTACTTCGGTTTTTTCCGCGTCACGCAGTTTGGTGTTGTGTTGCTGCTGGCGGTAGAAGCGGTAGGCGGTGCGGCTTTGTTCGGCGAGGGTTTTGTCGATGAGGCCGCAGTCGGCGGCGATGTTCAAGAGGGCGATGTTGCCGTAGTTGTCGAGGAGTTGCGGATATTTTTGGGCATAGGCAAGGATGAGGTATTGGACGATAAATTCGACGTCGACCACGCCGCCGCGTGCGTATTTGACGTTGCTGTCAACCGGCGGATGGGTGGGGAACATTTTTTCGCGCATTTCGATGATTTCGCCTGCCAAGGCGGTTTGGTCGCGCTCGGCGGTGAGGATTTCGGTGCGGATGCGGTCGAAGGCCGTCTGAATTTCGGGTGTGCCGCAGATGAAGCGGGCGCGGGTGAGGGATTGGTGTTCCCATGTCCATGCGTTTTCGCGCTGGTATTTTTCGAAGGCGGCGATGCTGTGGGCGAGGAAGCCGGCGTCGCCGTTGGGGCGCAGGCGCAGGTCGGTTTCGTA
>ERZ773077.2656-NODE-2656-length-11380-cov-10.480000_pt1 | contig 11380 bp, 9 predicted proteins | sample MGYA00580612_ERZ773077 | MGnify/ENA primary metagenome ERZ773077 (study PRJEB29015, sample SAMEA2737971) | human oral metagenome | biome: human oral; feature: human-associated habitat; material: dental | place: China | collected 2021 ...
GCGGCAACCCCGCCATGAGCGTGCCGCTTTACCGGCATAACGGGCTGCCCGTCGGTACCCAGTTCGCCGCCGCACACGGGCGCGAAGACACGCTGCTCCGCCTCGCCGCGCAGTTGGAACAGATACAGCCGTGGGCGGAAATACCGCAGTTGGCTTAAGGGTTTGCATTGTATAAAAAGCAGCCTGCACTTGATAAACACCCTGCGCAGCCTTGGTAGGTTGGGTTGCAAACCCAACATTTCCGGTTGCGCAACTGTGTTGGGTCTCGACCCAACCTACGCTTACAGCCTGTTGTTACAGGCAGCCTGAAAACCGTATCGGCGGCGTTTAGCGCGGCGGTGCTTGCAGCTGCCGATGCCATTGCAGCAGCCGCGTGATGCTGTCGTTTTGGGCGAGCAGCTGTTGTTGCCAGCGCTCGGCGCTGCGCTGCCAGGCGGGGAAGTTTTGCAGCAGGTATCGCCAGTATTCGGTGCGGGTGTTATCGTTTAGGGCGCCGCCGCCGTTGAGTTCTTGCGACAGCGCGGTAAAGGCAGCCTGAAAGCCGCTATCGGGCATCAGTGCGGCGGGGAAGCGCCAGAAGGCGGCGAGTTTGTCGAGATGGGCGTTTTCGTCCTGCGGGTAGATGTGCCAGAAAAACGGCTTGGCGGCGTATTGGGCGCGGACAAAGCTGTCTTCGCCGCGCACCAGCAGCATATCGGCCAGCCACAGGACTTGGTCGAACTCGTGCTGCGGCACAAAGGGGATGCGGATCAATTCAAGGCAGCCTGAAAGGTGGCGCGAGCCGGCATCAAGCAGGGCATCGGCGGGGATGCGGCCGGCTTCACGCAGGCTGTCGGCGATTTGGCTGCCGGCCAGCCACAGGCTTATGGGCTGCTGCAGGCTGCACCAGCTGTCGAACCATTGCGCCCAGATTCCGCTGCGGTAGCCGAAGGCGAAACATTCGCGGTGGCGGCTGTTTTTGTCCGGCAACCCCAAGCGGCGGCGCAGGGCGTTTTGCGCGGCGACATCGGCGGCAAACGCCTGCCGCGCCTGCTCGTAGCCGGCTTCGCGCAGCAGGCCGCCGCTCTCGGGGCTAAAGCCCATCTGCCAGAAGTATTTTCGGCTGCCGTCGGCCTGCAGCGACGGCATGGCGTGGCTTTTGAGCGCCCAGTCTTCGGCGCTCAGGTATTCCCAGTTCAGCCACAGCGGCCGCGCGCGGCGGATGGTGTCGCGCACGCTTGCGGGCAGGGCGCAGGCGAAGGTTTCGATCAGGATGTCCGGCGCGGGGGCGCCTGCCAGATCGGCGCTGACTCCTTCCCGCCAGCGGCGCAGCACAATGCCGCGGTGGCGGCAGGGCAGGGCGGGGACGTCGGGGACGATGGCGCGCAGCGCGGCTTCGTTATCCAGCCACAGCCATACTTCGCCGCCGCTGCGCCGGTGCAATTCCTGCGCCAGCCGCCACGACACACCGATGTCGCCGAAATTGTCGATAACGGTGCAAAACAGCCAGCAGACCGGTGCCGCCATTTTCAGGCTGCCTGTACGGCGCCGGCCGGCCGGATAACGGCGTTGGCGCCGGCGGTTTGCGCCAGCTGCTGCAGTAAATTGGCGCCGAGATAGGGGCGGCTTAGGTGGCGCAGGTCGGCCAGCACCGGCAGGTGGCTGAGCGCTTTGGCTTCGGCGATGGCTTCAATGTCCAGCCGCAGCCCGCCGCCAAGGGCCAGCGTGCCGGCCTCGCCCAAAATCAGATGCGGGTTGCCGTGCAAAAAAGTGCGCTCAGCGGCCATCAGCCAGTCGCGCACGCTGTCGCCGCGGCCTTTGCACAGCACCAGCGGCAGATTCAGGCTGCCGGCCAGCTGCTGCAGATGGCGGTCGGCCAGCATTTCGCCGCCCAGATACAGCATGTCGGCGTCGGCCGAGAGCGCCGCTTCGATTTGCGCGGCGGCGCGGATGCGCACCACGGCGGCTTTGCCGGCGGCACGGCAGGCGGCGGTGGCGCGGGATAAGGCGCGTTCGGCGGTTTTGCTGTCATGCGCGGCATCGGGGGCGTAGGGGTTGGGATTGAGCCGGAAGGGGTCGAACAGCAGCGCGTCGGCATCGGCCGGCCATGCCGTTTCGCTGCCGCCATCGCCATTATCGGCTTTCAGGCTGCCGGCATCGGCTTCGGCGAGGATTTTCAGGCTGCCATCGCCAAAGCGCACGCCGTTGGCGCTGACCACGGTGCCTTGCGGCCGCACTTCGCGGCTGACCAGCCGCCAGTCGTGGACGATGCGGATGGCTTTTTCCACCTGCGCCATGCTTTCAAACCAGGCGGGGTCGAACACGCGCTCGTCGCCCACCGCGCCGATAATCACCCGCTCGCTGCCGCGCGACAAATGCTCGCTCAGCCCGCGGCTGCGAATGGCGGAAACCACGGCCTGCACCGATGCTTCGTCGGCGCCGGCCTGCATAACGATAATCATGGCTGGCCTCGTAATAATGCGCTTGGGATGCTTTCAGGCTGCCTGTGTTCAGGCAGCCTGAAAGCGCTTTGTGCCAACGGCAGGCGCGCGGCCTGCCATTGGAAGCAAAACGGGCCGGCGGCGCAGCCTGCGCGGCTGCCGTCGGCCCGTTCGGGCTTAGAAGGGGATGAAACGCGTGGGATCGATGGGAACGGCTTTGTCATTGTTATTGACTTTGCTTTTTTCCCGTATTTCAAGATGCAGCTTGCCTTTGCTGCCGGTTACCGCGATTTTCTGGCCGCGTTTGACCCGCTGGCCTTCTTTTACCAGCAGTTTTTCGTTGTAACCGTAGGCGGAAAGATATTGCGGGGAGTGCTGGATGATAACCAGCTGCTCGAAGTCGCGCGGGCCTTTGGTGCCGTAAATCACCGTGCCGTCGGCGGCGGCCAGCACGCTTTGGCCACGGCTGCTGCCCACTTCGATGCCGCGCGCTTCGGTGCTGAACGCTTTAATCACGCGGCCGCCCGGTACCGGCGACTGCCAGGTGATGCCGCCGTATTTGCCGGTGTTGGCCGAAGGCGTTACGCTGGCGTGGCTTTCAGGCTGCGGTTGCGGTTGCGGTTGCGGGCGCACGCTGGCGGAACTGCCGCCGCCGCCCACGCGCAGCACCTGGCCGATTTGGATGTTGTCGCCGGCAAGGTTGTTCCACTCGCGCAAATCGTTTTGGCTGATGCCGTAGCGTTTGGAGATGTTGTAAACGGTGTCGCCGGCGGCCACGCGGTGGGTGCCGCTGCCGGAGACGCTGCCGCCGGCGGAACTGCCGCCGCTGTAGCTGCCGGCTGCGCCGTGCGGTTTCACCCGCAGCACCTGGCCGACATTGATGTTGTCGCCGGCAAGGTTGTTCCACTCGCGCAGGTTGTTTTGGCTGATGCCGTAGCGTTTGGAGATATTGTAGATGGTGTCGCCGGCGACCACGCGGTGGGTGCTGGCGTTTACGTCCACCGGCGCGTAGTTGGGCACAAACGTGCCGCCGGTGCGGGCGGGCGGGGTGTAAACGCTGCCGTTATCGCTCTGGCCGGTGCTGCCGCTACCGCTGGGGGTGTAGGGCGTGGTCTCGTAGGGGGTTTGCGTGTTGTTTTGCACGGTGTCGCCGCCCGGCGGCGTGTAAACCGAGCCGTCGTTGCTGCCGACGGTGGCGGTGCTGCCGCCGCTCATGGTGCCGTCGGTAACCGGGGCGGGCGGCTGGGTGTTGGTACAGGCGGCCAGAAGCGCTGCGGCGGCGGCCGGCAGCATCAGGCGGAACGCGCGGGCTGTTTTCATGGTGTCGGTCTCTTGGTCTGTCGTTGTTCGGAAAGGCCGGAAAGTGCAGGGCGGCATCATACCGTTTGAGGCCGGGTGCTTCAAGCGGCGGCGGCGTGCAGGCAGCCTGAAAAAACGCGTAGCCGGCGCGGTTCAGGAAAAATCGCTGCCGTGCCAGAAACGCTGCAAATCCTGCATTTGCGCGTAGGCGCTCAAATCGACCTGCAGCGGCGTGATGCTGACAAAACCGGCTTCGCAGGCGGCAAAGTCGGTGCCTTCGTCGCTGTCGGCCACCGCGCCGGCCGGGCCGATCCAGTAAAGCTGCTCGCCGCGCGGGCTGGTGGCGGGCATCACGCTTTGCTGGTGGTGGCGGCGGCCGAGGCGGGTGATTTTGTGCCCCTGCAGATCGCCGGCGGCGACGGCGGGAATATTGACGTTCCACAACACCGGCGCGCGCGGCGGTTCGGCAGTCAGCCGCTCCAAAAGCGGCCACAGCGCCTTTTCGGCGGTTTCGCCGTAGCGGGCGAAATCGGCGGACACCAGCGAAAAGGCCACCGCCGGAATATTCATCAGAAAGGCTTCGGTGGCGGCGGCAACGGTGCCGGAATAAAGCGTGTCGTCGCCCATATTGGCGCCGTGGTTGACGCCGGAAATCACCAGATCGGGCGTGAAATCGGGCAGCGCGTGCAGCGCCAGATGGATGCAGTCGGTGGGCGTGCCGTTGACAAAATAAAAGCCGTTGTCGGCGGCGCGGATGTGCAGCGGCCGGTCGAGCGTGAGCGAATTGCTGGCGGCGCTGCGGTTCTGCTCGGGCGCAACCACGCGCACATTGGCAAACTCGCCCGCCACCCGCGCCAGCAGCGCAATGCCGGGCGCCAGATAGCCGTCGTCGTTGGAAATCAGGATATTCATGTTTTTCAGGCTGCCTGAAAGGGAAAGGGGCAGATTGTAGCGAAAGCGAGGGGGATGATAAAGGCAGCCTGAAAACGAGACTTTAACTAATGAAAAGTTATCGATTGTTCTTCTTGCCTTGCGTTAACAAAACACGGCAAAATATCGGCAAATTATTTCGTTTTTGACTTAGTATGTTCACCGTTCGTCAGTATAATCAGCCAGCCAGCCAGCCAGCCAGCCAGCCAGCCAGCCAGCCAGCCAGCCAGCCAGCCTAGGCTGAATTTCGTCTGCGGTTTCCGCCGCCCCTCACTCCCGCGCATCTCTCCCCATTCCCGCGCCTTAGCCGCCTGCCGCATGGAGACCTTCCATGTCGGATAAACAGGTCAAATCCAAAGCGCGCGTCGCCAAACACGGCGAAGTCTTTACCAACCCCCGCGAAGTCAATGCCATGCTTGATTTGGTGCAAGACCAAATCACGCGCATCGATGCCACGTTTCTCGAACCCGCCTGCGGTTCGGGCAATTTCCTCGTGGAGATTCTGCGCCGCCGCATGGCGTATCTCAACCAAAAATACAAAACCAGCCTAATCCAATACCAGCCCGCCACGGTGCAAGCCGTGTGCGGGCTGTACGGCATCGAGCTTTTGAGCGACAACGCCGCCGAATGCCGCGAGCGGCTGTTGGCAACCTTCGCACAACACTATCTCCCCCCGTTTCAGGCTGCCGAAGACTATCCGCGCCTGCTTGATGCCGTGCGCCGCGTTTTGGCGAAAAACATTGTTTGCGGCGATGCGCTCAATTATCGCGATTCAGACGGCCTGCCGATTGTCTTTATCCAATGGCAGTTCAGCCCTAAGCCGGGCGGCATGATTCCGATTTTTGTGATGCCCAAGGCCTATGAATTTCAAGACACCGTGCAGACCAAAGGGGGCGAACACTCGGATGCCAACTTGTTTGCAGAACGGCAAACCGCCGACAACGGGCAGATTCCCCGCATCGTAAAACCATTAAAAACATTCCCTCGAACACACTACTTGGAGATAGGCAATGAAACCGTTTGACCACAATCCCGACGTACTGTCTTGCCTTGCCAATTTGAGCAACGACGAAGTCTTCACCCCGCCGCAAATCGCCCGCCAGATGCTTGATTTGTTGCCCGCAAGCCTGTGGCGCAACCCCGAAGCTAGATTTTTAGACCCCTGCACCAAATCCGGCGTATTCCTGCGCGAAATCGCCACCCGCCTGATAGACGGCTTGGCCGACTGGCAGCCCGATTTGCAAAAGCGCATCGACCATATCTTAGGCAAACAGCTTTACGGCATCGCCATTACCGAGCTGACCGCGCTCATTTCCCGACGCACGCTTTACTGCTGCAAAACCGCTGACAGCGAGCTTTCCATTGCCACCGTGTTTGACAACGCCGACGGCAATATCCGCTTCAACTGGCAATCGCAACACGAATGGGCAGGCGCGTGGAACGCCGAAAACCAAAAATGCCGCTACTGCGGCGCAAGCAAAAAACAATATGACAAAGGCGGCGAAGCGGAAAACCACGCCTACGAATTTATCCACACCGAACACCCCGAAAAGATTTGGAACAATATGAAATTTGACGTGATTATCGGCAACCCGCCGTATCAGATTGGCGACAAGAAAAATGACGAAACCGATGATGAGACAAATGAAGAAATTGGAAAGAAAAAACGTAAAAACAACGGAGGCAGCGCATCGCCGATTTACCATAAATTTATCCGACAAGCCCAAAAATTACAGCCGCATTATCTGGTGATGATTACTCCGAGCCGCTGGTTTGCAGGCGGCAAAGGCTTGGACGATTTTCGTGATGAAATGCTGGGCGACACACGCTTGCGCCAGATTCACGATTTCCCGAATGCAGCGGATTGTTTCCCCGGAATTGAGATTAAAGGCGGTGTCAATTATTTTCTTTGGGATAGAGATGATAGGGGCGATTGCCTGATACGGAACTACGAAGGCGGTGTATGTACATCGGAAAGTGTGCGCCCGCTCCGTGAAGACGGCATGAATACGCTGGTGCGTTACAACAATGCAATCAGTATTTTGAGGAAAGTAACCGCCAAAAAAGAAAAGAAATTTAGCGAATTGGTTAGTTCGCAAAAACCTTTTGGATTAAGAACTTTTGTAAAAGGGAAAAATAATCCGTTTCCTAACTCAATCAAACTATATCGGAATAATGGGGTTGGTTATATTGAACAGGATGATATCGCACAAGGATCTGAATGGTTAGATAAATATAAGGTACTGATTACGATGGCTTATGGCGCAGGTGAATCTTTCCCTCATCAGATTTTGAATACGCCTTTTATTGCTGAAAAAGGTGCTGCCTGCTCGGAAACTTATTTAGTTATTGCACCATCAACAAGTTTGTCCGAATGCCAAAACGTTATTTCTTATATTAAAACCAGATTTTTCCGTTTCTTAGTTTTATTAAATAAACCGACACAACACGCATCACAAAAAGTTTACCAATTCGTCCCCATCCAAGACTTCTCTCGCCCGTGGACAGACGCAGACCTGTACGCCAAATACGGTTTAACCGCAGACGAAATTGCCTTTATCGAAAAAATGGTGCGCCCGATGGATTAAGCCGTTCAGACGGCCTTTTCAACAAGCCTGAAAGGCCGTCTGAAACACTTTTCATCAGCACCGTTTCAAAAAATCATTACGGAGCAAGCTTATGGCCGATTTGAACATTCAACCGAAAAATATCCCTACCGTTTATGCTTATACCGACACGCGCTTTTCAGGCTGCCTGAAAATCGGCTACACCGAGCGCGATGCGGCGCAGCGTGTGGCGGAGCAATATCCCGTGAAGCTGCCGCAGCAGTCTTACGAAATTGTGTTCAACGAAACGGCGATGCGCGACAACGGCACATTTTTTGACGACCATGCCATCCACAAACGATTGGCAGCGCAGGGTTTTGTTCGCGAAAACGGCGAGTGGTTCCGATGCAGCCTGAAAGATGTTCAGGCTGCCTTTATCGCGGAAAAGCAGAGCAAACCGCTTTCAGACGGCCTTTCGCGCACGCACGATTTCCCGATGCGTCCCGAACAGCAGGCGGCGGTGGAGAAAACGGCGGCGTATTTCCGCGAGTTTCAGCGCGAAGAGGGCATCACGCCGCATTTTTTATGGAACGCGAAAATGCGCTTCGGTAAGACCTTTGCCGCGTATCAGTTGGCAAAAGAGATGGGCTGGAAGCGGGTGCTGGTGCTGACCTTCAAGCCCGCCGTGTTGTCGGCCTGGCGCGAGGATTTGCTGTCGCATACGGATTTTGCGGGTTGGCAGTTTGTGTCGAATTACGAAGAAGATTTGTCGTTTGATGCGGCGGACAAAACCCGCCCGCTGGTGTTTTTCGGTTCGTTTCAGGATTTGCTCGGCAAGGACAAAAGTGGCGGCATCAAGGCGAAAAACGAGCAGGTGCATACGGTTAATTGGGATTGCGTGATTTTCGACGAATACCACTACGGCGCGTGGCGCGAAAAATCCAAAGATTTGTTCGACAAGGAAGAGCAGGCGGCGATTAAAACCATCGAAGCCGAGCTGGCGGATATGGAGGCGGACAATCCCGATTATTTCGACGAAAAGCTGCTGCCGATTACCACGTCGCACTATCTCTATCTTTCCGGCACGCCGTTTCGCGCGATTTCGTCGGGCGAGTTTATCGAAGAGCAGATTTTTAACTGGACCTATCCCGACGAACAAAAAGCCAAACGCTCATGGCCATCTGAAAACGGCGCAAATCCGTATGCCGCGTTGCCGGGCATGAAGATGTTTACCTACACGCTGCCGGAAAGCATCCGCCACGTTGCGGAGCAGGGCGAGTTTGACGAGTTTGATTTGAACGCGTTTTTCGCTACCGAGGGCAGCGGCGAAGATGCACGTTTTAAAAACGAAGAATATGTGCAGAAATGGCTGGATTTGATACGCGGCAGCTACCGCGACACCATGGTTGACGATTTGAAGCTGGGCAAGGAAAAGCCACCGATGCCGTTTTCCGATGTGCGCCTGTTGGGCGTATTGCAGCATACGTTTTGGTTTCTGCCCAACATTGCCGCCTGCTTTGCGATGCGGAATTTAATCGCGCAAAAGCAAAACCGCTTCTACCACGATTACGAAATCATCGTTTGCGCGGGCATCGGCGCGGGCATCGGCGCGGAAGCCTTAAAGCCCGTTCAGGCTGCCATGAAAGGCGGGCTGGATACCAAAACCATCACGCTATCGTGCGGCAAGCTGACCACGGGCGTGTCGGTTGCGCCGTGGTCTGGCGTATTGATGCTGCGTAATCTTTCCAGCCCCGAAACTTATTTTCAGACGGCCTTCCGCGTGCAAACGCCGTGGGTGTTGAAAAACCCCGCCGCCGATGCCGCGCGGCGCGAAGAAATCGTCAAACACGAATGCTACATTTTCGATTTCGCCCCCAACCGCGCCTTGAAGCAGGTGCAGGAATACGCCTGTAAACTGGATAACGACCCGAATACCAGCCCCGAGCAGAAAGTGAAAGACTTCATCAGCGTACTGCCGATTTTTTCTTACGACGGCAGCGCGATGCGCGAAATCGACGCGGAAGGCGTGCTGGATTATGCGCTAAGCGGCACGACGGCAACGCTGCTTGCCAAACGCTGGGAAAGTGCGTTGCTCGTAAATGTGGACAACGTTACCCTGCAACGGCTGCTTAACAGCAAAGAGGCGATGGAAGCCTTAAGCCGCATTGAAAAATTCCGCTCGCTCAATCAGGATTTGGAAACCATCATCAATCAATCCGAAGCGGTAAAAAACGCCAAAAAACAGGCGGCCGAAGAGGGGCGCGAGTTGACCGCAAAAGAGAAAAAAGAGCTGAGCGACGCGGAAAAAGAATATAAAAGCAAACGCAAAGAAATTCAGGAAAAACTGATTGCTTTTGCCACGCGCGTACCTGTGTTTATGTATCTGAGCGACAAGCGCGAACATACCTTGCAGGATGTAATCACCCAGCTTGAACCCGAACTGTTCCGCAAGGTAACAGGGCTGTATGTGCGGGATTTCCATTTGCTGGAGCGGCTGAATATTTTCAACGGCGCGCTGATGAACGATGCGGTGTTCAAGTTCAAGCGGTATGAAGACAGTAGCCTAGACTATTCGGGGATTAACCGATACGACGGTGAACGGGTTGGTGGGTTCAATACCAGTCTGACGATAGGGGAGCATAGGCGGCATTATTAAGAGTTCTTGCCAGTAACGGCTGTATGGCGGTTATTTATGGAAGTTTACTTTATGTTTACAGAGAAACTGCACTGTTCAGTTTCGGCAAAATCCGTTTTGTCGCAGCTAAGTGCTGAGAGCCGCTCGCAGATACGGGCGAAGGTTTCCTGCATGGCGGGTTCCGGTTTGCCGAAGGCAGCCTGAAAGGGCTTTCAGGCTGCCTTCGGCTGTTTTTATCACACCATCACACCAGTTCGCCGCGCAGGCTGAAGGTGAAGGCTTCGGTGATTTTGAGATCGACCATTTGGTTGATCAGCGCGGCATCGCCGGTGAAGTTCACCACGCGGTTGTTGGCGGTGCGCGCTTGCAGCTGGTCGGGGTCTTTTTTGGAGATGCCTTCCACCAGGCAGCGTTGCACGGTGCCGAGCATGGTTTGGTTGATGCGGGCGGTTTCGGCTTCGATCACTTCGTTCAGCGCTTCCAGGCGGCGCACTTTTTCTTCATGCGGCGTATCGTCGGGCAGGTTGGCGGCGGGGGTGCCGGGGCGCGGGCTGTAGATGAACACGAAGCTCAAATCGAAGGCGATGTCTTTGACCAGCTTTAAGGTCTGCTCAAATTCGCGCTCGGTTTCGCCGGGGAAGCCGACGATAAAGTCGCTGCTCAAACACAAATCGGGGCGAATCGCGCGCAGTTTGCGGATGATGGATTTGTATTCCAGCGCGGTGTAGCCGCGTTTCATCGCGGAGAGCACGCGGTCGGAGCCGCTTTGGATGGGTAGGTGCAGATGCGAAACCAGCTTGGGCAGGTCGCGGTAGCATTCGATGATGGCGTCGGTGAATTCGCGCGGGTGGCTGGTGGTGAAGCGCAGGCGTTCGATGCCGGGGATTTCGTGGACGATGCGCAGCAGGGTGGCGAAATCGCAGGTGCCGCCGTCGTCCATTTCGCCGCGATAGGCGTTGACGTTTTGCCCCAACAGGTTGATTTCTTTTACGCCTTGTTGCGCCAAGCCGGCGATTTCGGTGAGCACGTCGTTCAGCGGGCGCGAAAACTCTTCGCCGCGCGTGTAGGGCACGACGCAGAAGGAGCAGTATTTGGAGCAGCCTTCCATAATGGAGATGAACGCGCTACTGCCGTCGACGCGGGCGGGCGGCAGGTGGTCGAATTTTTCGATTTCGGGGAAGGAAATATCTACTTGCGACAGCCCTGTAGTTTCTTTGTCCACAATCATTTTGGGCAGGCGGTGCAGGGTTTGCGGGCCGAAGACGACATCGACGTAGGGCGCGCGTTTGACGATGTTTTCGCCTTCCTGCGATGCCACGCAGCCGGCCACGCCGATAATCACATTGGGGTTTTTCTCTTTGATGGGCTTGATGCGGCCGAGGTCGGAAAAGACTTTTTCCTGCGCTTTTTCGCGCACGGAGCAGGTGTTGAACAGGATGATGTCGGCATTGTCGGGTTCGGCCACCTGCTCGATGCCGCCGTGTTCTTCTTCCAATACGGCGAGCATTTTTTCGCTGTCGTATTCGTTCATTTGGCAGCCGAAGGTGCGG
>ERZ773077.2659-NODE-2659-length-11379-cov-7.739491_pt1 | contig 11379 bp, 8 predicted proteins | sample MGYA00580612_ERZ773077 | MGnify/ENA primary metagenome ERZ773077 (study PRJEB29015, sample SAMEA2737971) | human oral metagenome | biome: human oral; feature: human-associated habitat; material: dental | place: China | collected 2021 ...
GATATTTGGATTGGGGACTGAAACATGATAAAGATTCAGTCGTTATAACGTACCAAAAAAGGAGAGTGGAAAAATTGACAACAGAAGAGTCAAATGTTGTTGATTATATACGTGAGGTTGATAATGCAAAAATTACTTTTGAAAACGGAGAATATGAAAAAGCTATAGATTTATGGAGTTCTATAATTGAAAAGAATACAGAATATATACCTACTGTTCAAACTGCTGTGGAATATTCTTTTATGTCACACATAAATAAAGGTATATCTAATAGACAAAAAGCTGTCCATTTTTATGTTGATAAGTATATTGGGAACAAGGCTTTTGTCTCTAAGGTGGATACAAGGAAGTTTATGATAGATATTAAGAATTCTAGGTATGATGGGCTTAAAAATGATATTGATTTCTTGATATTTGTATTTTTGAACGCAGAGAATTATCCACAAAAACAGTTCGTACTAGAAAGTTACTGTAAATATGAAAGTGTAGTATATCCATCGGAATTATTGACTAAATTCAGCAGAAAAGACCCAAAGAAGGTTGAGCTTTTTCTACATTTGCTTGTCACGGATGATTTGCTGTATCATCATTACAAACTGAAAAGTACATTAGAGGTGCTTGATGAGAAGATAAAGATAGCTAGTTATCTCAAGAGTTCTTTTCCTGATAATTATCTATATGCCAACATATGTACTGAATTAATGCATGAAATTGTCGCATATAGAGGTATGAAAAAACTTGATGATAGTAAAATATTTGTGAATGAGGATGCAATAATGAAGTATGAACTATGCAAAATTGATGACTTGTATGACAGGTTTAAAAAACAATCAATCTTGGCTCGTAGTAATAGAGTATTTGTCCTAGTTAATGGTACTCATTTTTCACATAATAATGCAGCTGATTTGATAGATGACATTGCAACATACTCAAATAATGCGATAGAAGAAGTAGCACTTCAAATTTTCGATGTAATAAGATTAGCATTCTTGAAAAGTAGATTTGGATTAGGAACCTATTTAAGTACACGAATAAGGCATGGCGTATTTGAGGGAGAGTTAAGGTCTGATTTTGAGAGATTAAATCTTATTCTTAGCCAGTCAGGACAACGATATATGCCTTCTGATTATTGGCGAGTAGAGTATTCTTTAGATTCGGGAATATGTGAAAACTTGTATGATGCACAAGCAAAATTCTCAGATAATATTGACAATCTAATTTCATCATTCAAAGATTCTGTTATTCAAATTCACGTCGATGAAGATAACGAAAAAAAAGGAGAGTTTGATTATACAATAGACACAAAAGAATTATGTGATCGCCTGATGGAAATTGAGTCTAAAACTCATAATCGGGAATCATTTTGTAAAGGTGTAATTGCTTATCTTTGGGAAATAACAGAGGCGCGTCTAGAGATTGTTAGGGCAAGGATATCTAAAGAATTAAAACCAGGAATATTCAAACATCTGCAAACCTTGGAGAAATGTTTTGACTCTCTTTCAGGCCATAACACTTTATGTGCAGATTTGAAAACTGCTGTCAATAATGCTAGAGCTGCACTAACAAAGAAACTAACCAAGGTTGAAAATTGGTTTTATAGGCAGGAAACCAAATTTGAAGATTTTGATATTGAAAACCATATTCGTATGACTATGGAACAAGCAACAAGATATTATCAAGATATTACTTTTGAGATGGATGTGAACATGGTATCTTTGCCTGCTCAAATACGTTCTGAATATAGCTCTTCTATGTTTGACTTATTCTTTATTTTTTTAACAAACATGCTAAGATATAGTAAGAATACAAATCCCAGAATTTTCCAAATTCGTTCTCAAATGATGGATGAAAATATAATAAAAATATCGTTAATTAATGATCTTCAAGATAAGATGCAAGAAGATAGTTTGAATAATATTTTTGCCAAAAAAATGAACGACGTCGCAAAATTGCAGCAAGAAGGAGGTAGTGGACTGGTAAAGGCAATGACTATAGTAAAATACGATTTCGGAAACACCGATAATACTTTTACCATTAGAGCAACTGAAGGGAAATGTGTCGTTGAGATCTTATTTAACATTAAAGACATGTTGATTGATGAAGAGAATATTGTTAGTTGAAGATTATGAAGAGAAGGCGAATAATATACTTGCCTTTTTGAAACAGGATTTTCCTGAGTGTGAAGTTATACAACGTACATCATATAACTCTGCACAAGAAGAGATATTTGAACATGGGAGTGATTACTCACTGATATTGTTGGATATGTCTATGTCTACTTATGACTTGTCAAAAGATGCAAGTGGTGGACTACCAGAACCGTCTGCAGGTCAATATATCCTTGAAGGAATGTTCCTTAGACAAATCATGACTCCAGTCATTGTTGTTACAATGTATAACGTATTTGGTCGTAAACAGTTGGATGCTTTCGATCTTGATCTTAAAAAGGACTATCCTCAGAATTATAAATCATATGTCTATTATTCTTCACAAAAAAATGATTGGAAAAATCATTTAAAAAAACAAATAAAAGAAATTCTATCATGATACAGATTTTATTATTAGATGACAGTAACGATAAGAGAGAGTCTCTTAAATCTGTTATTTTGCCATTATTCCCTTACGGTGAAATATTAATAGAAGAAGCTTACTGTCTAGTAGATGGGCGAGAAATGCTTCAGAAAAAAACGTACGACATGCTTATCCTTGACATGGTGCTTCCTGAGCATAGGGGGGATCAAGAGATTGAGATGAACAGGCGTGGAGGTGTTGAGTTATTAGAAGAAATATATATTAATCAAAGTATAAAGAAACCAATCCAAATAATTGGCCTAACAGAATTTGAGGATGAGTTTTCTGGACAACAGAAAGAATTTAAGGATAAGTTGTGGTATTTGTTATTTTACTCACGTAAGAATAATGACTGGAAAACACAGCTTAAGGATAAAGTCTGTCAGTTAGGACAAATGAAGAAGGACATAGAAATGTCTATTAAAAACTGCTATAAATTTGACTTGGGAATCATCTGTGCATTGAATGAAGAATTCATAATGATGCAAAAAGCATTCGTTAGTTGTAAATGGGAATTTATACAAATAGAAGGACTTCCGTATGTATTTAAGACAACCAAGATTACAAGCAGTCATATGAAAGATTATAGCATTATAGCTGCATGTGCAAATAAACCAGGCATTTGTGCAACGTCAATTCTCGCATCTACCATGTATAATCGTTTTGATGTCGATACAATTTTTATGACTGGCATCACTGCAGGTATAAATAATGGCGATGTCAACTTAGATGATATCATAATTGCAGATGCTATACACGACTATGCATCTGGGAAACTCAAAGAGGAAGTATCAGGAGATATTAAATTTTTAAAAGAAATGAATCAGATATCTGCAAATCGTAGTTTAATTGCATTGGTGGCTGAATTCATCTCTGACCCTGAACATTTAAGAACAATAAATGATTCTATTCATAATGCCAACCTAAAAGATGAGAAAGATAATGTATCTGCTTGTATAGCCAAAACTGTGTGTGGCCCTTTTGTTATTGCTTCTTCTGGAGTTGTCGAAAAACTACAGGAAGATGAACGTAAATTACAAGCACTTGATATGGAAGGCTTTGCTCTCTATGCAACAGCTCATACTCTTGATAAAAAGGCACTATGGATTAAAGCTGTGTCAGATTTCGCAGATATAAAAAAAGCAGATAATCATCATAGGACTTGTTGTTTTGCTAGTGGTACTTTTTTGTACAAATTCATTAGAGAAATGCTATAATATATGACTCATAGGTTAATAATCATATTCTTTGAGCTAAAAATAAAATGTTCTTTTATAGAGCATTGGTATTTAATGAGTCGATAGATAATTCAAGTTTTTTATTAACAAAGAAAAGAAATACAAATAGGTAATTATTCTCAATATAAGAAAAGAGTTAAAAACTAATTGATTGATCAGTTTCAACCATAAGGAATACAATAGACTTTATCTTCAGTAGAATAGAAAAGTATTACTCTTATAAGCTGCTTCTGTTCACTAGTGTCCACTAAAAAATGACATTAATCAAAATTAAATAATAGTGGTTCAATTGAACTATTTCATTCTTTTTCATTATTGAATATAGTGTTGTCAAAAAGTTCTCTCAAAAGAGTTTTATCAGTCAACGAGATACTGAGTCTCCTATCAGGTAACGAAGATTTTCATGATTACTAAGTTGACCAAACATGAGTGTAAGTAACTGATTCCAAAAGCTAAAGGAATTCATATACTTATCATCCTCATACTTACAAACTAGATAATTAAAATGATTTTTGTTAAGAAATGAGACTAACTGAGCGAAAACAAATTTATCTTGATACATATGCAAAATCTTATGATGTTCTGTAAAGATGCGAAATCAAATCCATTGACTCAAAAATACTATATAACTAACTATATTTCAATTATTTCAAAGAAAAGTTGTTAATTTTAAGTGGACAGTAGTGACTTGGTATAATAAATAGAACTAAATATTCCCAATACAACGAATGCAATAGATAGTCATCTTACGGACTTAAAGAATAAACTAAGAAATCATAATGACTTGTCCTTGGAAAGAAAAAAGAAGTTTATTGATGGGTTTTTAAAGGCATAGAGTTACCAAAATATTGATAAAAAAGGTTGTCCTAAAAAGAAACAACCTCTGATCAACATTTTGTATAACATCTGTATTATCCCTGATAGGTTGCTCCCCAGCAGAGCCTATTTCCGTTTATACAGATAGGACAAAGGTAAGCTAGTTTTTGTATTATCCAAATACCTACCTAAAAAAGAGCAACACTTTTGTCCATTATACCAAACCTTTTGGGCTAAAAAGTACAAACAATTAATTTTTAATAATGTTCATTTTAAAGAAAGTAAAAAACCACTCTTTTTGAGTGGTTTCTTATTTTTCAATATTCACTATTCACTTTTCATTTTTCACTCCAAAGACTTCCGCCAGCATACAGCGGGCACTACCGCCACCGCATACCTCTATGGTAGAGAGGTCGCTATAGAGTATTTGGGTATGTTTCTCTATGGCTTCTATCTGCTGAGGGGTCAGTGCTTTATAGGCAGTCTCACTCATCACCAAGTACTTACCATCTTTCCCTTTCACTTGGAGCATATTACCTACAAAGTGATCCACTTGTTGGGGGCTTATAGTGATAACCTCTTTTTTATCTTCCTTAAGGTGGTGGAGTACATTCTTTCGTTCACTCTTATCCTCTATTGTATCTAGGCAGATAATAGCAAAAGTCTCTCCGAGTGCCATCATCACATTGGTATGATAGATAGGTTTAAACTCTTCTCCCGCTCTTTGAAAAGCCTTGAAGATAACAGGAGTATATTCAAAATCCTCACAGAACTCAATGAATAACTCCTCACTAGCTCTGGCAGAGAGGGCACAATAGGCCTTACGATGGATTCTGTCCAATACCATCGCCCCTGTCCCTTCCAAGTAGAGTCCTTCGTTCTCTGCTTCTGTATAGTCATATACATTCTCTATCTCAAAGCCTTCTGCTTCTACTATATCCAAGATATCCTCGCGGCGTTCTCTACGTCTGTTTTCTGCAAACATAGGGTAAAAAGCCACATCTTTGTTATTGTGAAAGCTAATCCAGTTATTCGGAAATATAGAATCGGGCGTATCCTGCTCATAGATATCATCTACCACGATAACATGAACCCCCACCGCTCTTAGCTTACCTACCAAGGCATCAAACTCTTGCTGTGCTTTTAGGTTAATCTCCTCATTGGTTATATTGATCCCCTTTTGGAAATAATTATTCACTAAGGTTTGCTCATTCGTCCTAAAACGAACAGGGCGTATCATCAGTACCGTATCAGTGATTTGTTTTTTCATATTATTTTAGTTTAATGATTAATGTCAATACTAATTAACGTGAGTTCGACATAAGCAAGTTATTATTTTTTTCTTTATTAACTCCTACAAAGCCAGCACACACAGCCGGGTTACGTGAAACACGGGCTTTTGCTATACCGAACTCACATTAATTAATGCCTAGCTAACAATTAACCTTTGATTATTGATTAAGTATATAGGCAAATATAAGTGGTGCCACGATCGTAGCATCGGATTCCACTATGAACTTAGGAGTATCTATATCCAATTTTCCCCAAGTAATCTTCTCATTAGGCACTGCTCCTGAGTAAGATCCATAGCTGGTGGTGGAGTCAGAGATCTGACAGAAGTAAGACCAGAAAGGTACATCTTCCCATTCCAAGTCTTGGTACATCATTGGCACTACACAGATAGGGAAATCACCTGCTATACCACCTCCTATCTGGAAGAAGCCTACCCCCTTACCAGCGGAGTTATTGCGATACCATTCTGTAAGGTATATCATATACTCTATTCCTGTTTTTACCGTATGTGCCTTTAGGTTTCCTTTGATTACGTTAGCTGCAAAGATGTTCCCTGTGGTGGAGTCCTCCCATCCTGGGCATATAATAGGAATATTCTTTTCAGCAGCGGCAAGTATCCAAGAGTTTTTAGGGTCTATTTCGTAGTATTGTTCTAGTACCCCAGAGCGTACCACTTGATAAAGAAATTCATGTGGAAAATAGCGTTCCCCCTTTTCTTCTGCCTTGTGCCATACCTCTTCCAAGTGTTTTTGCAAGCGACGGAAGGCCTCTTCCTCTGGAATACAAGTATCAGTTACTCGGTTATAATGACCGTCCAAGAGTTCGCGTTCTTGCTCTGGAGTAAGATCTCTATAATGAGGCACACGTTTGTAGTGAGAGTGAGCCACAAGGTTCATCACATCTTCCTCTAGGTTAGCCCCAGTACAAGAGATAATATCTACCTTTCCTTGGCGTATCATCTCTGCCAAAGAAATACCCAACTCGGCAGTACTCATCGCACCTGCAAGTGCTACAAGCATCTTTCCTCCTTCTTGTAGGTGAGTTTCATAGCCCTTAGCGGCATCCACTAAGGCTGCTGCATTAAAATGTAGAAAATTCTTCTCAATAAATTGAGAAATGGGTCCTTTATTCATCTTAAAAGTATTTAATTAATTGTTATACAATTCATTAGAATGGATAATTAATCCCTATGTTGAAAACAAAATTAGAGAGTTTCAGCTTATTAGTCCAGTGTGGTGTCACCAGCTTGGAAGGGTTGTATAACTTCATACCAAAATCCCCACGTATGACAAAATAGTTCAGGTCATAGCGCAACCCAAAGCCTGTCGCCAAGGCTATATCCGATATATCTGATAAGCGATCCAGCATGGCCTCTGTTCGCTCCTCACTATCCAAGAGGTGCCATACATTCCCCGCATCTAGGAAAAGTGCCCCTTTTAGTGCATTGGCTATGGTAAAGCGGTATTCCGCATTGGCGGCCAACTTGAAATTGGCTTCGTTAAATTCCAAAGCCGAACCTGAAGAACCTGGTCCCAGAGAGTAGGCGCGCCAACCTCGGTTGTCATTAGCTCCCCCTGCAAAATAACTACGAGAGAAAGGAATATTCTTCCCATTTCCATAGGGCATCGCAAAACCGATGAATCCACGCAGGGCTAAAACTTCTCCACTATTTTTCCTTGTCGATAGCGGAAAGTGCTTGATGTATTCTAGCTCTGCCTTAGCATATTGCGCATAAGCTACATCCAAGAACTTGCGTTGACCTTGATCATCGGTAGGTAGCTTGCGTATAATATTCAGCAGCTGAGGGAAATTCCCCGCCGTCTCTACCTTTACACGGAATTGCTCATAAGTCGGCTCATAGTAATTCAGCGTATTATTGGACATATAGGTAAAGCTCGTAGCTAGGATAAGGTCATTGCGTGTAAGGTGATAAAAACGTTCATAGAGGTTGAGCAACTCCAAATTTCGCTGAGCAGGATTCGTCCAATCCCTGTGGAACATATCATAGATGAAATAATCATAGGCAATTCTCCTGTCCAAGTTGCCATGAGCGTCTAAGTACTGAGAGGGGGCAGAACCTTCTTTCCTTACAATTCCATTGAGAATTTCGTAGGAACTCTCATATACATTGAAATAATTTTGAGGATTTTTGTTATGTACAAACTCTACATCCAAGAGTTCCAATATATTTCGATTGGTCATATTAGGACTCCAAGTATAGCGAAGTACTCCTGTGGTTTTCTGTCTATCCAAACCTATATTTTCTTGGGTACTAGTGGAGAATTGCAATATGGTCTGTGGCGTTTTGGAATAAGGAATAAGTGATTCTATCCTACCAAAGAACCATATACGTGGAATGGTCAGGCGCAAGCCTCCTCCGTATTCAAAGATATTAAAGAATGCTGAGCTCCCATCCAAGAATTGCTGAGCTCCCATGGTAATTCGTGGAGTTACTTCCAAAGTTTCCGCCCCTCGGAAAACGTTCCTCGCTATAAAAGAAGTGCTAAAACCTATCCCAAACTCTTGTATAGAGGAACGTGATAGCTCCAAACTTGTCTCTATCGAAAAGCGCTTAAGGGGTTCCAGATATATATCCGCCTCCAAAACCCTTTGCAAGGTATCATTCTTGGCATAGCGGTATTGTATATTGGGATACTTGAAGGCTCTAAGGTTGTTGATCTGTCTATAAGCATTGTTGCGGTCTATATCTCGGTAAAGACTCTCTGAACGTAAGGCAATAGCATCATAGAGCGTTTGCTTACGATAGCGCAACTTGTTGCGGTAGTAATAAGTAATCCCTTTGTATTCTAACGAATCATAGGTAGTATTCTGAAAAGAGGAATCATAATCAGTATATAGGCGCACCTTCCTTATCTTATGGGATTTGTAAGGCTTCTCCGTAGGAGGGTCAGTGGAGCGGTCTATATAGTTGGCAATGGTAGTGGTTACATTGATCAGCGAATCGTTGTTATAGACTACTGTATCTCGTGCTATGGTAAAATCTATCGCACTTTGCTGAAAGTTATAGAATCCATTATTGCGCAATAGGCTAGTAATACGTGCTCTTTCATTATTGAATTTCTCCAAGTGATAGAAAGTGCGCGGCTTAATAATACGTTCATTAATACGCTTTTTGTAGAGGGAATCAATCTCTGGAGAAAGGATCTGAGTATCCAATGAGTCTATGTAATAGCGTCTGCCCCTATCTATGAGATAGGTTACCGAAGCCTGTTTTTCTTTATCTGTGGGAGTTATCTCATAGTGGCTTTTATTATTAAAATAGCCTACACTGTTGTAATAAGCATTGAGGGTATGTGCCGATTTACGGATCTCTACTGTATCTATAATTACAGGTGCCTGTCCCATTCGCTGAAGCATTCTATCCTTGCCCGATACCAAGAAAGATTTCCCTAAGCGTTGGGTCTGCTTTTTAGAGAGGAAACCATCCAAGAACCGATGCCACTTAGGATGTCTCTCAAGCCATTTTTGGTAGTTCTCCTCTGCATGATCATCGGCTAAGTTATAGATAAGCAACCCCAGTGGAATACCCAATAATCGTGAATTGGGTTCCTGACGCAGATAGCCATAGATATTGGCATTCTTAGGTTTTTTATCATTAACAGAAATTGTATTCTTACGCAGCAAATACGCTCCCTCTGGCACCTTTTTTGTAGGATTACACCCCAGCAGATAAGCTAAAGCAAAGAGTAAGAATAGCGTTTTAGCAACAAATTTATGCTTCATCGGATAGCCTCAAAATTTCGGCTCAAAATTACAAATTTTATACGATAATACAATTATAATTATCAATTGTTAATTGTTAATTATTAATTATCAAAGATACTCTACTTGTTTGATCCTATAATCAAGACGCAATAAATGGCACCTCTACCCTAATGCTAGCTAAGACAATTCTCCACTTAGCATAGTCTTTTGTAGAGACGCAATTTATTGCGCCTTAAAAAATCACTTCTTAATTATTGACTTACATCAATAACCAATCTACTATTGCCAGTTGATACTAACATTACTTATTTCAAGATTTTTGCTCTCTGTTTTCCAATCATCATATGCCCCAAAAGAAGTTACTATAGAAACAAAACTTAGTCCCTTCACACTAGGTAATATTTGTTTAAAAGTAACACTAGCTTTCATTGGTACTTCTGTAGGTATTTTATTACATACTGAAAAAAGAAAGTTTACTTTCTTTCCTATAGAAGCAGTTTTTACAAGATACTCATTTCCTTCAAAATCATATGCTCTTATACCATTTGCAATATAATTAAATGAAGAATTATCGCTATCTACAAAGCAGACATTCTGATGTACTAACTTATGTGAAATTAGAAATTCCAAAGTAACTGTTTGTTCTACTTTATTCCCTATAACAGAAAGTAGTTTTACCTCAAACTTGGGAGAGAAACTCTTGATAGTACCATTTTCCTGATTTGTATTAGTATCTGAAGTTTTCATTTTATCTGCCTCTGTTTGAAAATCAGCTGCTTGAGAGACAACCTCTCCCATACGAAGAGCATCATCTATAGCAATAGCTATTTCCTTTTTATCTGTATATCTAAGTATAGCATATTTGACTGTCTTACCATCAATTGTTTCTTCTCTAAAATTTTTGATTGTTGGTCTGATCAATTTTGAAAGTTCCTTCTTCGTTGCATTTACAAGAGCTTTCTTTTCTGCCTCTGCCCTATTATCTATATAATTACTTATAGTGACAATATCTTTAATAAAGATTGTGCCATACGATTCTCCTCTCGAAGGAGTACCGAAAGAAATGACATCTCCTTTTTTATAAGTGTGATTGTCAACTGCTACATATTCTCTTCTTGAGTTTTTTGAATTTTGCCCTAATAAAGAGCTAAAATTCAATGCCATTAGCAACAAAAGTGCTATTTTTTTTCCTATTTTCATTGTTCTTTTATTTTAATAGGGCAAAGTTACTATTCTTACTCTACACAAAGCTTTCATTTTTTACTAATAGATGAAAAATATTACTAATGATTAAAAATATTTCGTATCTTTGCCTCAAAATACAAATATGTCATTAGGAAAAAAGTTAAAACAAGCCCGCCTTAATAAAAATCTCTCACAAGATTTTATGGCAGAAATGTTGGAAGTTTCACAGAAAACATATTCCAACTTTGAAAATAATAAGACAACCCCCAATTTTTCACAAATTGAAGAGATATCTAAAATTTTGGATATAAGTATTCTAGATTTCTTGGAAGATTCTGAAAAATACAACTTCTACCAAAATAATACGGGTACAAACAATGGTTTCGTTGTCAATAATTTCTCAGAAAAACTTATTGAGCAATACGAACTTCGAATTAAAAAATTAGAAGAAGAAAACGCATATCTGAAATCCCTTTTAGACCGAATGCTAAAATAATTGATGAATAAAAAAGAGCTTAAAAATATTTTTAAGCTCTTTTTTATTCATCAA
>ERZ773077.2661-NODE-2661-length-11376-cov-8.127462_pt1 | contig 11376 bp, 9 predicted proteins | sample MGYA00580612_ERZ773077 | MGnify/ENA primary metagenome ERZ773077 (study PRJEB29015, sample SAMEA2737971) | human oral metagenome | biome: human oral; feature: human-associated habitat; material: dental | place: China | collected 2021 ...
TGTCCGAGCTGGAAAAACCCGGCCGCGACCCGCGCGGCGAGTTTCAGACGGCCTCCTTCGCCGAAGGAATCCACGAAATCAAAGATTTGGAAGTTGGCATGATTTTAGAAGGCGTGGTCTCCAACGTCGCCAACTTTGGTGCGTTTGTCGATATCGGCGTACACCAAGACGGCTTGGTACACATCTCCGCGCTTGCCGACCGTTTCGTACAAGACCCGCGCGAAGTGGTTAAAGCGGGTGATGTGGTCAAAGTGAAAGTGCTGGAAGTCGATGCCGCCCGCAAACGCATCGCCCTGACCATGCGCCTTTCAGACGACCCCGCATCAGGTGTAGCAGGCAAAAGGCCGTCTGAAAGCCGAAATACGCGTTCCGACAACCGAAGCAGCCTGAAAAGCAGCAAAGCCCAACGCGAGAAACAACCGACCAACAGCGCGATGGCGGATGCCTTTGCCAAGTTGAAGCGGTAAGGACGTCTGAATTCCCATTAATAACTGAAAGCCCATTATGCAACTTACCTCCCTACTGAAAGACACCAACTACAATCTTTCCCAATTCAACGAAAAGCAAATCACCGAACTCGAACAGGCTGTTTTTATGAAAGCTGGCAAAAACGGGGATGTGCCGTATGTAAAATGCCTGGTGCGTAAAAAAGACATCCGGCTTACTCCCGAAGAAGCCGTTCGCCAGCTTTACCTGCTGAAACTGCATCAGGATTACAACTATCCCTACGAGCGCATGGAACTGGAATACGCCGTAACTTTCGGGCGCGAAAAGAAACGTGCCGATATCGTAATATTCGAGCGTGACAACCCTACTGTGGTTTACATAATTGTCGAACTGAAAAAACCCAAGCTTAAAGACGGCAAAGAACAACTCAAATCCTACTGCAACGCTACCGGTGCACCCATCGGCGTATGGACCAACGGCGACAGTATTTCCTATTACAACCGCCGCGATCCCAACTATTTCAAAGATATTCCAAATATCCCCAAAGTATCGGAAAAGCTGTCCGACGTATTGGGTGAACGCTGGACAATAGTCGATCTGATCGCCAACGACAAAGTTGCCCACGAGCGCAAATCGCTAAAAGATTTGGTTGTGGAAATGGAAGATGAGGTATTGGCAAACGCAGGCGTGGACGTCTTTGAAGAACTATTCCAACTGATTTTCACCAAGCTGTACGACGAAATGGAAAGCACACGCAACACGCTTCGCCACCTTGAGTTCCGTAACTACGGCGATACCGACATCGAGCTGAAAAGCAAGATTCAAGACCTGTTCGACCGCGCCAAAAAGAAATGGGAAGGCGTGTTTGCCGAGAGCGCGAAAATCAACCTTTCTCCCTCACATTTGGCCGTCTGCGTTTCCTCGCTGGAAGGTGTAAAACTGTTCAACTCCAATTTGGACGTGGTGGACGAAGCGTTTGAATACCTGATTAACAAATCCAGCAAGGGAGAAAAAGGGCAGTATTTCACTCCGCGCTATGTGATTGATATGTGCGTGAAAATGCTTGATCCAAAAGCGCATGAAACCGTAATCGATACCGCGGCAGGTAGCTGTGGATTTCCTGTGCACGCCATTTTCCATGTGTGGGCAAAACAGCTTGCCGAACGCGGCATGGAGCGCAGCCATCTGTTTACGGCCGAAGAAAAGCTACCTGAACAAAAAGATTACGTTGAAGAAAAAGTGTTTGCCATCGACTTTGATGAAAAAGCCGTGCGTGTCGCACGCACGCTCAATCTGATTGCAGGCGACGGGCAGACCAATGTTTTGCATCTCAACACGCTCGACTACGAACGCTGGGACGACAATACCACGGAAGAAAACTGGCTGGATGTATACGGCAACGGCTGGCGTAAGCTAAAAAAACTTCGCCAAAACAAATCACAAAACCGCGATTTCCAATTCGATATTCTGATGGCCAATCCCCCTTTTGCCGGAGAAATCAAAGAAACCCGCATCATTGCCCGTTATGAGTTAGGCAAGAAAAGCAACGGCAAATATCAAAACAAAGTCGGGCGCGATATTTTGTTTATCGAGCGCAATTTGGATTTTCTCAAACCGGGCGGGCGCATGGCAGTGGTGTTGCCGCAAGGACGGTTCAACAACAGCAGTGACAAATATATCCGCGACTATATTGCCGAACGCTGCCGCATCCTTGCCGTAGTCGGATTGCACGGCAACGTGTTCAAACCGCATACCGGTACCAAAACCAGCGTACTGTTTGTGCAGAAATGGGACGACGAGCTCTGCCCCAAACGCGACGACTATCCGATTTTCTTCGCCACCATGCAGGAGCCGAGCAAAGACAACAGCGGCGACAAAATCTACGTTAAAAATTCAGACGGCCTGCCAGTGTTGGATGACCACGGACACCTGATTGTCCGCCACGACTTGTTTAACCACGACGGCAAAACCCAAGACGGTATCGCCGAAGCCTTTTTGGAATTTGCCAAGAAAGAGAGACTGTCGTTTGTGGGAAAGGCCTAAGCCCTTTCAATGAAGCGAGATATAAGGCTTTGTTGGAAGGGTTGGAGATTATGGAAACACATTATTCTAAGTTAGAGCGCACTTTAAGAATTGATGCTGAGTTTTACAGTAAATCGTATTTTTTAATAGATAAAATATTACAGGGGGCATTGCCAATCACTGACTTGGTTTCTGTATCAGACGGAAATCATATGAGTATCAGTGAACATTTCATTGAAAAAGGTATTCCGTATTATAGGGGACAAGATGTCCGCACATTTTTTATTGAGACCTCAAATCCAATGTATATTGGCAAAAGGATATTTGATACTAAGTTGATGCAGCGATCTCATTTAAAAAAAGGGGATGTTTTGTTGTCTATTGTTGGCACTATCGGAAATTTATCATTATTTTATTCTGATATGCTAGCCACATGTAGTTGTAAGTTGGCGATTTTGCGGAAGAAAAATATTAAGCCTGAAATTTTGGCTATATTTTTAATGTCAAAATATGGTCAGATGCAAATTCAACGGTTTACTAGAGGAGCAGTACAGCAAGGGTTGATTTTAGAAGACATGGATCAGATAAAAATACCTAATTTTACTGCTACTTTTCAAAATGAAATAAAGGATATTGTTTTTCAATCATATGAGAATCTTAGATTATCCCAAAAACAATATGTTGAGGCTCAAGATGCATTATTGAATGCTTTAAGTTTCACTGACTTTCAAACGATCTCTCCCTGCCTCAACCTAAAAATCCTTAAAGAAAGCTACCTGAAAACGGGGCGGCTGGATGCGGAGTATTACCAACCCAAGTATGAACATTATTGGAAAACTTTGCAATCTCAGCCACATACTTTTATTCGTAGCGAATACGATCTGATTACCAATAAGCCCTTACTGAAAGGAGCAAGCTGCAATTATGTTGAAATCGGTGATATCGATATTTCAGACGGTTCGTACAAAGCTAATTCAGTTTTGCATGAAGAATTGCCTGCCAATGCCAAAATTTCTGCCCGTAGGGGTGATGTGTTAGTTTCGACTGTCCGTCCGTATCGCGGTGCAGTGGCTATTGTTGAGAATGACGATAATCTAGTAGTTAGCGGTGCATTTACTGTATTGCGACAAAAAGCAGACAGTAATTTTAGGACGGAAATTTTAAAAGTGCTGCTGCGTACCCCGTTGTATAAAGATTGGTTGTTGCAATTTAATGTTGGCACCAGCTATCCGGTTATCAAAAACGAAGATGTTTTAAACCTGCCCATCCCACTTATTGATACCGCCACCCAAACCAAAATTGCCGATTATGTCCAAAAAAGCAACGCGCTGCGCCGTGAAGCAGACGCGCTGCTGCAACAGGCGAAATCGGCGGTTGAAGCAGAAATCGAAAATAAATCAATAATTTCAGAAACTTGCGGGGGGGGGGTAAGCCTTGGAAAACATAGGGAAATTTTGGAACAGGCGCAGCATTTTATGCGCCTGGCCGAATGGGTGCTGCTCGAAGGGCTGGGCGTGTTCAGGCAGCCTGAAAACCGTTTTGCCCATTTGAATACGGCCGTTAAAAACCTCAGCGAATCTTTTCGATCCAGCGGGCGTTTGGATGCCGAATACTACCAGAGCAAATACGACCGTCTGCTTGAGCAAATCCGCAAACGCCCGCATCAGAAATTGGGTAATTTGGTATCCATATGCAAATCGGTCGAACCCGGATCGGAAGCCTACCGCAGCGAAGGCTTGCCTTTTGTCCGAGTGTCCGATTTGTCTGTATTCGGTGTTTCAACACCTGACAAATATCTGGACGAAAATGCTTTCGCCGATGCGCCGCATCCGAAAAAAGACACCATTTTGCTCACGAAAGACGGTACGGTCGGCATTGCTTACAAGGCAGAAGAGGACATTCAGGCGGTTACTTCCGGTGCTATCCTGCATCTGAACATCAAAACCGATACTGTGTTGCCCGATTATCTGACGTTGCTGCTTAATTCCCCAATTGTCCGCCTGCAAGCCGAACGGGATGCGGGGGGATCGGTTATCCAGCACTGGAAGCCGTCTGAAATCGAAAACGTCCTTATCCCGCTGTTGTCTTTGGAAGAGCAAGCTGCCATTGCCGATACTGTGCAGCGCAGCTTTGCGATGAAGCAGCAAAGCGAATCATTATTGGAACAGGCCAAGAGCATGGTAGAAATGGCAGTAAACGTAGGTTAGATTAAGATCCAACAACTCTTTGATCTGTATCGGTGAACAGGTGGTGGTTTTGTACTTTGACAACGGCTTCCGCCGCTGCTCCAATATTGACTCCACCCAACTGCAAACTTTCTGCAACCAAACTGGTCTCGCCTACCTCCCCTATGACGGTACCGAAGCGCAAACCCTGCCCCAAAGCAGCTTGAAAACCGGTAAAACCGAAACCGGTGCCGCAGATTCCAGTGTGGCACCAAGCGGTAGTTTTACCTCCAAAACCCTGCTCGACTACATCTACGCCGTACTGCACAGCTCCGCCTACTGCCGCCGCTACGCCGAATTTCTCAAAACCACCTGCATCCGCAAGGTTCCCGCCGCCGCATGGCAGTTCTATATCGGCGGCTACCAACCCGCCCAAAAATGGCTCAAAGACCGCAAAGGCCAAACCCTCACCGCCGCTGACATCGAACACTACCAAAAAATCATCCTCGCCCTCACCCGCACCGCCGGGCTGATGCAGCAAATCGATCAGGCAGCGCAGCCCGTGTAAAACAGCAGTTTCAGGCAGCCTGAAAAGTTTTCAGGCTGCCCCATCTCCCACCGAAAGCCAAACCCTATGGAAACTCCCGATTTCATCCCCGCCCATCTACTCACCGACACCCCACCCGGCAAGCCCTTGCAGCCTGAAAAAAGCACCGCCACCCCGCCGCTACTGTTCAGCCGCGAGCTGATGGACGAATTGGGCATTGATAAAAACCACTGCGGCATTTTCAGCGTGCACGGCGAAGCCATGAAGCCGACGCTGGACGGGCGTTGCGAATTGCTGGTTGATTTCTCCGATAACAAACTTGCCGATGGCGGCATCTATGCCCTGCAAATCGGCAGCCGCTCCCTTGTCCGCCGCGTAAAACTGCTGCTGCGCCAAATCATCCTTGCCTGCGACAACCCCGAATACCCAGACATGACTATTGAAGGCGAAGACCTGAACTGCCTGAAAGTCATCGGCCGCGTGCGCTATATCGGGCGGCGGGCGTAAGCCAATATAACAAGGCAGCCTGAAAACTTTTCAGGCTGCCTTTGTGTATCCAGTCATTCCTTCCTGTGGTTATGTGCCGACGAGGGGTAGGCGGGAATTTTTTCAGCTGCGGCAATGCCCCTTTCCCCGCCATACGCTGCCGCTCACGCAAGATTTCCGCCTGCGCGGGAATAACGTTGCTTGGCGGACGAATGGGTTTTCAGGCTGCCTTCGGGGTCGTCTGAAAGGCAGTCAGCCAAAACATAAAAAGCAGCCTGAAAAGCCGAATCCGCTTTTCAGGCTGCCTTTTTGTGCGGCCGGTTTATTCAACCCTACTGAAAACCAGCGTGGCATTTGTTCCGCCGAAGCCGAAGCTGTTGGACATGACGGCGTTGAGTTTGGCGGGGCGGTTTTCGCGGACGATGGGCAGGTCGGCGGCCTGTTCGTCGAGCGTTTCGATGTTGGCGCTGGCGCAGATAAAGTCGTTCTGCATCATCAGGATGGAATAAATCGCTTCGTTCGAGCCTGCCGCGCCGAGGGCGTGGCCGGAGAGGGATTTGGTGGAACTGACGGGCGGCACGGCTTGCCCCGCAAAGGCTTCGCGGATGGCGCCGAGTTCTTTGGTGTCGCCGACGGGGGTGGAGGTGCCGTGGGCGTTGATGTAGTCGATGCTGCCGCCGTGTTGCGCCAGCGCCATCTGCATGCAGCGCACGGCGCCTTCGCCGGAGGGCTGCACCATGTCGCAGCCGTCGGAAGTGGCGCCGTAGCCAGTGAGTTCGCACAGGATGTTGGCGCCGCGCGCTTTGGCGTGTTCGTATTCTTCCATCACCAGCATGCTGCCGCCGCCGGAAATCACGAAGCCGTCGCGCGCGGCGTCGTAGGCGCGGCTGGCGCGCTCGGGGGTATCGTTGTATTTGGTGGAGAGCGCGCCCATGGCGTCGAACAGGCTGCTCATCGCCCAATGGACTTCTTCGCCGCCGCCGGCGAAAACGATGTCTTGTTTGCCCAGCTGGATAAGCTCGGCGGCATGGCCGATGCAGTGGGCGGAGGTGGAGCAGGCGGAGCTGATGGAGTAGTTTACGCCTTTGATTTTAAACGGCGTGGCCAGGCAGGCGGCAACGGTGGATGCCATGGTTTTGGTTACGCCGTAGGGGCCGACGCGTTTGACGCCGCTGGCGCGCAGGATGTCGGCGGCTTCGACCTGGCTGGCGGAGGAGGCGCCGCCGCTGCCGGCAACGATGCCGGTGCGGATGTTGGAAACCTGCGCTTCGGTGAGACCGGCGTTGGCGATGGCTTCCTGCATGGCGATGTAGGCATAGGCGGGGGCGTTGCCCATAAAGCGCAGGATTTTGCGGTCGATGTGGTCTTTTGGGTCGATTTTGATATTGCCGGCCACGTGGGAGCGCATGCCCATTTCGCGGTAGCTTTCGTCAAACGAAATGCCGGATTTCAGGTTTTGCAGGGCGGCGAGGACTTCGCGGCAGTTGTTGCCGAGGCTGGAGACGATGCCGATGCCGGTTACGACGACGCGTTTCATGGTTCAAACTCCGGTGGATGGGGCAGCCTGAAAAGTTTTCAGACGGCCTGGGTTGGTGTGGGCGGCTTGCGGGCGGTTTTCAGGCTGCTTTGGGTTGGTTTGGCGCAAAGGGCGTCTGAAAAGCGGGTTTTTGTGTTTTTAGGCTGTCTGTTTTTGGGGATTGGGAGCAGCCTGAAAGTGTTTTAGAAATCGTCGGTGGTGGTGAACAGGCCGACGCGCAGGCCGTTGCCTTCGTAGATGGTACGGCCGTCCACGCTCATTTCGGCGTCGGCGATGCCCAGCACCAGTTTGCTGTTCATCACGCGTTTGATGTGGATGTGGTAGCGCACGGTTTTGTGTTTGGGCAGTACCTGGCCGCTGAATTTCACTTCGCCGCAGCCGAGCGCGCGGCCGCGCCCGGGAGCGCCCGTCCAGCCGAGAAAGAAGCCGACCAGCTGCCACATGGCGTCCAAACCGAGGCAGCCGGGCATCACGGGGTCGCCCTGGAAATGGCAGCCGAAGAACCACAAATCGGGGTTGATGTCGAGTTCGGCGATGATTTCGCCTTTACCGTATTTGCCGCCGGTGTTGTTGATTTCGACGATGCGGTCGATCATCAGCATGTCGGGCAGCGGCAGCTGGGCGTTGCCCGCGCCAAACAGTTCGCCGCGCCCGCAGGCGAGCAGTTCTTCTTTGGTGTAGCTGGATTGGGGGGTGAAGGTGGTCATGGGGTTCCTTAAATAAAGGCCGGCTGGCGGCGGGAAACGCGGTAAACAAACGGCTCGGCAGATTCCGAGCCGGAAATTTAGACTAGTGATTCTAATCTATTCGCCAATACAAGGCAAACCGCGCACCGGCATCTGCCGGGCATTAGGTTAAGCCAGGTTAAAACTGCGTATGGCATTTTGTTTTACAAACGGTTTTACCGTGCAATTTTCAGACTGCTTGGATTGGAGAGCATAAAGAAGCAGCCTGAAAAACCAAAACGGCTTTTCAGGCTGCCTTTGCTTATTCTTTCGTATAAGCGGTTTGGCCTGTATAGCAGGCTTCCAGCACCTGCATATCGGGCAGGCGCACGCGGTAGCGCCATTGCTTGGACGGAAAATTCGGCCCTTCCATTTCGCCTTCTTTGCCGTAGGCGTGCTTGGCGGAAACGATGTTTAGCGTGTTGTCATCGTTGAGACGGATGCTTTCGATAAAGCGCGGGTGGACGACATAGGGATCGTCCACATCGGTGCCTTTTAACTGCACGGCCAACATATCCTGCTCGAGCAGTTGCAGGCGGCCGTTGCGCCGCACCAGCCGCGCCAGAAAATTGCTGCTGCTGGCCGAGCCGCTGATGCAGTGGATTTCTGCCGTGCCGTCTGCCTGCTCGTCACGGTAGTAGCTGCCGGCTGCCTGCCACCACACCAGATAATTGCGCTCGCCCTGATATTGCCAGACAAACACACTTTCTTGCTTATCGCCGCCGACGGGGCCGCCCGCTTCGGCATCGCAGTATTCTTGGGAAACTTCGCGCAGCAGCACATTCCACACTTCGCGGCGTTCCGCTTCGGAGAGCGCTTGCGGCTGTGATGCCGTTGGTGCAGGCGGCGCGGCGTGTTCAGGCTGCCTGCCGTATCCGGCGAAATAAGCAAGCGTGCCGGCGGCGGCCAGCGCAAGGGCGCAGAGCAGGGTGGGGGTTTTGGCAGACATTTTGATTCCTGAATAAAGGTAGTCTGAAAGCGGTTTTCAGGCTGCCTTTGTTCCTTCCCAAAAGCAGCCTGAAAGACGTTTTAGTTCTTCAAGCTCTGCACCGGCGCAGGAATGCGGCCGCCGCGTTTCACAAATGCTTCGCACGAGCCGTCTTTTACCGGCATGATGGGGGCGTAGCCGAGCAGGCCGCCGAATTCCACCGACTCGCCCACGTCTTTGCCGGGCACGGGGATGATGCGCACGGCGGTGGTTTTGCTGTTGATCATGCCGATGGCGGCTTCGTCGGCGATGATGCCGCTGATGGCGGCGGCGCTGGTGTGACCGGGTACGGCGACCATGTCGAGGCCGACGGAGCAGACGGCGGTCATGGCTTCGAGTTTGTCCAGCGTGAGCACGCCCGATTCGGCGGCGGCGATCATGCCTTCGTCTTCGGACACGGGGATAAACGCGCCGGAGAGGCCGCCCACCGCGCTGCTGGCCATCATGCCGCCTTTTTTTACCGCGTCGTTTAACAGCGCGAGCGCAGCGGTAGTGCCGTGCGTGCCGCATACGGACAAGCCCATCGCTTCGAGAATGCGGGCGACGGAATCGCCCACGGCGGGCGTGGGCGCGAGCGACAAGTCCAAAATGCCGAAAGGAATGCCCAGCCGCTTGGCCGCTTCTTGGCCGATTAACTCGCCCACGCGGGTGATTTTAAAGGCGGTTTTTTTCACCGTTTCGGCGATGGCGGTCAAATCCGCGTCGGCCGGGCAGCTTTCCAACGCAGCCTGAACCACGCCCGGGCCGGATACGCCGACATTAAGCATCACATCGCCTTCGCCCGCGCCGTGGAAGGCGCCGGCCATAAAAGGGTTGTCGTCCACCGCGTTGCAAAACACCACGATTTTGGCGCAGCCGAAGCCTTCGGGCGTAATCTCGGCGGTGTGCTTGATGGTTTCGCCCATCAGCCGCACCGCGTCCATATTGATGCCGGCGCGGGTGCTGCCGATGGCCACCGAGCTGCACACGATGTCGGTGGTGCGCATGGCTTCGGGTATCGAGCGGATTAGGGTTTGCGCCGAAGGCGACATGCCTTTTTGCACCAGCGCGGAAAAGCCGCCGATAAAGGATACGCCGATGGCTTTGGCGGCTTTATCCAGCGTTTGGGCGATGGAAACATAGCTTTCCGCGCCGGTGGCTGCGGCGATTTGGGCGATGGGCGTAACCGAAATGCGCTGGTTGACAATCGGCACGCCGTATTTGGCCGACAAAAATTGTGCGGTGGAGACCAAGTCTTTGCCCACGCTGGTGATTTTGTTGTAGATGTTTTGGTTGAGCGTGTCGAGATCGGGCGAGATGCAGTCGTGCAGGTCGATGCCGATGGTGAGCGTGCGCACGTCGAAATTCTGGTCGGCAACCATGCGTACGGTTTCGAGGATTTCGGCGGATTGGAGTTGGGTAGTCATGGCAATCTTTCGGGTTGGGTGGTTGGGAGGCAGCCTGAAAAGTTTTCAGGCTTCTTTCAAACAAGGGTAGCTTGGGTTGAGACCCAACATTTTCGGGAGTTTGTTGGGTTTGCAACCCAACCTACGCAACTGCTTTTCAGGCTGCTGGAAAAGCAGCCTGAAAACATCACAACAGGCTTTCAGGCTGCCTTTGGCCGCCCCGTCAAATCCGGTGCATGGCCTTAAACAATTCTTCGTTCTGCATCCGAATATCCAGCGACAGGCGTTTGCCCGCTTCGGCGAATACATCCAGCATTTCGGCGCGGCTTTGCGGGCATTTTTCGGTGTCCATCAGGATAATCATGGTGAAGTAGTCGTCCATCAGCTGCTGGCTGATGTTGAGAATGCTGATTTGGTGCTCGGCCAGAAGTTTGGCAACGTCGTAAACGATGCCGATGCGGTCTTTGCCGATAACGGTGAGGACGGAGTTTTTAGACATGGCGGTTTCCTTTAATCGCATTTTGGGAAAGGCAGCCTGAACAACGCCCGAGCGGCTTTCAGGCTGCCTGCTGCAGTCGGATTATAAAGGAAAAGGCAGCCTGAAAAAGCGGCAGAGGCAGTTTCAGGCTGCCTGCTGGCTTGTGGTACAATCGCGCCCTTTTTTAACCCTTTCTTTACTTTTCCTGACACTCGGGGTACCCAACATGATTTCCACCAACGGCATCACCATGCAGTTTGGCGCCAAGCCGCTGTTTGAAAACGTATCCGTCAAATTCGGCGAAGGCAACCGCTATGGGCTTATCGGCGCCAACGGCTCGGGCAAGTCCACTTTTATGAAAATCCTCGGCGGCGATTTGGAGCAGACCGCAGGCGAAGTCGCCATCGAACACGGCGTGCGCTTGGGCAAGCTGCGCCAAGACCAGTTTGCCTATGAAGACATGCGCGTGTTGGATGTCGTGTTGATGGGGCACACCGAAATGTGGGCGGCAATGACCGAGCGCGACGCGATTTACGCCAACCCCGAAGCCACCGAAGAAGACTATATGCACGCCGCCGAACTGGAAGCCAAGTTCG
>ERZ773077.2663-NODE-2663-length-11373-cov-16.172999_pt1 | contig 11373 bp, 5 predicted proteins | sample MGYA00580612_ERZ773077 | MGnify/ENA primary metagenome ERZ773077 (study PRJEB29015, sample SAMEA2737971) | human oral metagenome | biome: human oral; feature: human-associated habitat; material: dental | place: China | collected 2021 ...
AGCGCATCGCCCGCGACGTCCATGACCTGCTCGGACACAGCCTCACCGTCATCGCCATGCAGGCAGAGGGCGCCCGCGCCATCCTGGCCACGGACCCGGCCGCCGCAGATGAGGCCCTGGCCGTCATTGGGGAGACTTCCCGTCGCTCGGTGGACGAGGTGCGCGCCCTGGTCGACATCCTGCGCTCCGAGGCCGCAGACTCGGAGGCCTCCGACGGCGTCGCAGCCGCCAGCGCTATTGGTGCGGGCGGTACCGGTGCCGGCGCGGGCCCCGCAGACGAGACTGCTGAAGCGGTTGATGCCGGGACCGGGACCTTTACCGGAACCGGATCTGCGGCGTCGAGTCATGACCATGAGAGGGATCTTCTGCGCGAACCGGTGCACCAGGCGCAGCATGCGGGACTTCCCGTCACCCTGGAGACCGACCCGACCGAGCGGCTCCCCCCGGCGGCGGCGCAGGTCTTCCACCGGGTGGCCCAGGAGTCGCTGACCAACGTCCTGCGCCACGCCCCCGGAGCGACCACGACCGTCTCGCTGAGCACCGGGATCGGCCGCGCCGTCCTCGCCGTCGAGAACGCCCCGGCACCGAAGGCCCGGGCCGCATCATCGGCGCAGGCGGCGGATGCGCCGGAGGGGAGCGAGGGGGACGGAGAAAACGGACCCGTGCACCGCGGCTTCGGCCTGATCGGGATGCGCGACCGGGTCGCCGAACTCGGCGGCTCCTTCACCGCCGGGCCCACGCCCGAGGGCGGCTGGCGGGTGATGGCGGAGCTCCCCGTCGTCCCAGAGTGAGGTCCAATCGTGCTCATATGATGAACTTCGCAGGAGGCCATCGGTACTTCGCCAGCACGAAATCGCACAGTGAGACCCTGGAGAGCGGATACTTCCCGTGAGAAGACGTCAAGAAGGGGGGGGCGCCTGTGATCCGCCTGGGTCTGGCCGATGACGAGCCGCTGTTCACCATGGGGCTGGCCATGCTGCTGGGGGCGCAGCCGGACATGGAAGTCGTCTGGCGGGCCGTCGACGGCAACGACGCCCTCATGCGCAACGCCGCAGACCCCGTCGACGTGCTCCTGCTCGACGTGCAGATGCCGGGCCTGGACGGGCTGGCCGCCACCCGCGAGCTCATGGCCCGCGGCACCACCGGGCGGGTCGTCATCCTGACCACCTTCGACACCGATGGCTACGTCATGGGGGCCATCGAGGCCGGTGCGGCCGGCTTCCTGCTCAAGAACACCCCGCCACAGGACCTCATCACCGCGATCCACACCGTCCACGACGGCGACTCGGTCATCTCCCCGGGGCCCACGCGCCGGTTGCTCACAGCAGTGCGCACCGGCCAGGTCAGTGGAGCCGGCGTGGGAAACGAGGCCGGTACCGGACGCCACGCCTCTGAGGACTCGGTCGAGGAGGTCCGAGCGGCGGAGGCCTCCCAGCAGGTCGCCGCCCTGACCCAGCGCGAGCGCGAGATCCTGGCGCTCATCGCCCTGGGCCTGACCAACCAGGAGATCTGCGACCGGGAGTGGCTGTCCATGCCCACGGTCAAGACCCACGTGAGCCACCTGCTGTCCAAGACCGGCTGCCGCGACCGGGTCCAGCTGGTGCTGCTGGCCCTGCGCGGCGGCGTCATCGACCTCGCCGACGTCCTGGGCCGGGCCTGAATCGCGCAGAACCGGACCGGAACACACCCGGGACTGGATGAAACAATACGACGGCAATCGCCGCGGCGGGTAATGCAGTCAGGGGTAGCAAACAGCGTGAGACTGTCCGGTAAATGGTATGTGAAGTTCGGCAGATCTTATTAAATGGCGCTCCTGGAACTGGCTTTGGGGTTTGCTTGGGGGTGTTTCGTGCTGGTGTTTATTCTGATCCTTCAGTCTGCCCGACAGGTGGCTCCGAGTGGGATCAAGGAATCATGTTACCGACCCCTGGATACAATCCCACCCACAGCACCGGCAACAACGGCGCCCAGCCCAGCTCAGTCAGTCGATGAAAGATCGAGGTTGGGTCTTGAACTCCTTCGAGTATTTCACTGCCGGCATGGAATCTATTCCATCGACTTGCGGGAAGAAAAACTCCCCTGTCCGAGAAGCGCCGCACACTCCATACACCCTGCAGTCGGAGGACTGTCACAGAAGGAAATTTGCAGATAACGCCCCAACACTTCTCCAAGGCGATCCAGGGTCACTGGACTGCCGACGAGAGATGGTTTTCAAGCCATCCCCAGGAAATCGTTAAAACGAATACTACGAGGAGCGGAAAGCAGTACACGACGAAAAACGCCCACAAACCTCGCGTACTGCAATTCAAAAACATCTGCACCACCTTATGGGCTCGCCGCCACCCTCGAAAGCACCCCTCATCTAGGCCAAAGCACTTTTCTATAGCCGCCTCAAATCTGCATGTGATTAACTCAGGGTCGGTGCGATGGACGTCGATAAACAATCCCATTGAGATCACCCACAGCCCCAACATCGCCACAATTGCTGCCGGATGCAGTACTGCTGTCCAACCGACACTCAAGGCTCCCTGTGTTCCAGAAGATTTCAATGCATTGCTGACATCAATCGACACAAGCGCTCCCCAGAATGCACCAACACCAAACATGACAGCACTCAACACCGCGCGAAAGTATTGATGCAAGCGGTTGAATAAAGAGTGGCGCTCGGTGAGTGGCTCAGGTGGCGGTATCAAATGTCCTACCACCAGTAGGGTTATTGCTGACACAAACATGAAGATCAGAAGCAGTGCACCCACACAGAACAATAACTTAGAGGTGTGAAATACATGGGCTTCCAGCGTTGCCAAAAGAAAAATGGCAGCTGGCACAACAACTACCCATCCCCTCCACCGCCTAGCCAACTTTGTCGTGAACTTAAGTGAACCTTCGCCTCGCACCTGCGTGGTCTGATCGATGCTCACAGCCTCTCCTTCCGCACGTGAAACCCTGTCGTTCAGGGCTACGAAACACGGTACGACGGGGGTACGACATCTATTCCCGCCTCTTAACGCTGTCAGGTGAGCATCCCAAAATTCCGCGGTTCTCCGCAAAGCATGTTAGGCGCAGGGGGAGCCATGTCCGCTGTGCGGACACTGAGCCGCTCCCTCGCCATGGAAGAAGAGAAGCTCCGACCTCCACCCACCACCCGGGCGGAGCCTGCTGGCCGGTCGTTCCGGTCAACCCCTGGGTCTTCCAAGGCTCACGAACATATGTCCAGGTCAGGGTGGTTTTCTGGTTGTAGCAGGGTGCTGAGGGTCTGCGAATGGTCGCCGAGAGTGGCAGTTTCCCCTGATGAGCCACTACTACCGGGTGCTGACACGCTATCTAGCTGTTGTGGTTCTGCGGCTGCACCAGGACGGCCACGGTGCGCGCGGGCACCGAGATCGTCCCGCTGGCGCGGTCGAAGCCGGTGCGGCGCACCACTTCGTCGGCGCCCTCGGCCTGGATGGGGGAGAGGCGGAAGTCCCGGCCCGTCAGCTCGGGCAGCGGCTGGGTGAGCGTCTGCCCGGAGGCGTTGATGACCACCAGGACGGCGTCGAGCTCGGGGTCCACGTCCTGGCCGCCCCGGGTGTCGTCGATGAGCATGACGACCACACCGGCCGGCGCGCCGAAGCCCGCCCCCGGGAAGGTCAGCTTGTCCTGGATGAGGCGCGTGGAGCCCAGGCTGAACAGCGGCGTCGAGGCGCGCAGCCGCAGCAGGTCCAGGGCTTGGGAGCGAGCCGCCGCGATCTCCTCGGGCGATGGCCGCAGCCAGGCGTCCTGCAGCAGCGGCCCCTGGATGGCCCAGGAGCCCTCGTTGCGGCTGGCCGGCGGCAGGCCCCGTCCGAAGCCGTTGGACTGCCCCGTGAAGTCGATGGCGTTGAACCAGTCCCCCGAGTTGTAGGAGTCCCGGTCCAGGGACTTGGAACGGAGCAGCTCGGTGCCCGCGCTCCAGAAGGACGGCGACTGCGCCAGTGTCACCGTGGCCAGGCACACCGTGTTCATCCGCACCCGCTCGGCCACCGGCATGCCCTGGGGCAACTTGTAGGCCAGCAGGTCGTAGAGCGTCTCGTTGTCGTGGGCGTCGACGTAGTTGACGTTCTCCTGGGGCTGGGAGGCGAAGGCCGCCGGCGCCCCGTTGTGGATGAGGTCGATCCCGCGGCGCACCGTCCCGTCCGAGATCGTCATGACATAGTCCTTGAGGTTGCCCACCAGGCCTAAGCGCACCAGGTCGGTGCGGTGGGCCAGGTCCGCCGACTGCTCGTTCCAGCTGCGGTGATCCAGGCCGCTGGGCTGGGTGAGCAGACCGGTGCCGAAGCCCTGGAAGACGCGGTGGTCGGGGTCGAAGGCGCCCCCGCCGTGGACGGCGTCGCGCAGGCGGTCGTTGAAGGCGCCGATCCCGGTGCCGTCGAGCTGGCCCTGGGTGGCCTGCACGAACAGGGCGTTGCCCGCGACCTCCCCGAAGTTCCAGCCCTCCCCGTACAGGTAGATCGAGCGGCCGTCGACGCCGTCGTCGGCCATGGTCAGCTCATCCAGGGCCGCCCGCACGCGCTCCATGACGGCGCGCGGGTGGTGGCCCATGAGGTCGAAGCGGAAGCCGTCGACCCGGTACCAGCGGGCCCAGCGCACCACCGAGTCGACCATGAGGCGCTCGCACAGGGCGTTCTCGGTGGCCGTGTTGGCGCAGCAGGTCGAGCTCGTCACCCGCCCGACGGCGTCGAGCCGGTGGTAGTAGCCGGGAACCACCCGGTCCAGGACGCTGCGCGGGTCCTGCCCGCAGGCGGCCGTGTGGTTGTAGACCTGGTCGAGGACCACCTGGAGGCCCAGGGCGTGCAGGGCCCCGACCATCTCACGGAACTCGATGATGCGCGCCCCGCCGTCCTGGTGGCCCTCGGTCGCGTAGGAGCCCTCGGGTGCGCCCCAGTGGAGGGGGTCGTAGCCCCAGTTGTAGGCGTCGTCGTCGGCCACCTCCTCGACGGCCGCCTGCTGGTCAGCCGAGGCCGGGTGCGCCTCGGAGGGGATCCGCGGGGAACGCTGGGAGCCGCGGTGCTCTGGGATAGTGGCGATGTCGAAGGTGGGCAGCAGATGGATCGTGGTCATGCCGGCCTGTGCCAGCTCGGCCAGGTGGCGCACGCCCGCGGAGCCGGCAACAGTGAAGGCCCGGTAGGTGCCGCGCAGCTCGGGCGGGACGGTCTCGTCGGCGGCGGAGAAGTCCCGCAGGTGGAGCTCGTAGATGCTGCGGGCCGAGTCGTTGCGCACTGTTGGTGCCGGGGCCTGGTCCCACTGCTCGGGGGCCAGGCGCGCCTCTGCCAGGTCGACGGCGACCGAGCGGGTCGAGTCCGTCGTCAGGGCCGTCGAGTAGGGGTCGGTGACGATGTTGGTCTCCACCCGCAGAGTGGAGGGCACGTAGACTCGCACCTCCCACAGGTATTGGCAGCCGGCCGTGATGGGGGAGCCTGGCCGGCCCAGGTCCGACTCGTTCGCTCCGGCGTCGTCCGGTTGGCCGGGCCGGTTGTCCACGACCCAGCGGCCGTCGTCGGTGCGCACGGCCGCAGTGCGGGTCGGCGGGCCGGGAACTTCCGGCACCGAGCCCAGCGGGTCGCCGGTCTCCCAGGTCAGGAGGGTGACGGCCTGGGCGGTGGGCGCCCACAGAGCGAAGGATGGGCGGCCATCGCGGAAAGTGACGCCCAGCTCGGCGTGGGTAGCGGCTTCGGCGTAGAGATGGTCCAGGAGGATCGCGGTCTGCACGCCGGTGAAGGCGTCGAGCCGGGCGCCGCCGACGTCGGCGACCTCGGTGGGGTCGGGGGCCCCGACGTACTGGGCGATCGCGACCTGTCCGGTCAGGGCCGCGGCGACGGCATCTTCGTCGAGCAAGGGGGCGCCGGTGGCATCGGTCGCGCTCAGGGCGATGTAGCCCTCCAGGTGGGGGCGAGCGGCGAGGACGTCACCGGGCAGGTTCCCGACGACGCGCAAGGGCGTCACCGTCGGGGCGGGCATACCCTCCGCGCCCAGGATCCGCCCGTGGACGGCAGCTGCGCCTCCGTCGGGTGCCGTGATGAGACGCAGGGCGAGGCCGGAGCCGGGGACGGGGTCGCCCGCGTCGGTGACGACGCCGGCGCGGTCCATCCCCATGGGCAGCAGGGACAGCGGCCACGCCAGGAGGGTGGGGGTGACCCAGTAGGCGCGCTGCTCCTCGCTGCCCGCCACGGGTGGGAAGGCCGCGGTGGCGTCGAGCGTGCAGGTGATCGAGTAGGTGAAGGTCATGGTGGTGTCCTCCCGAACGGAGACGCCGCGAAGGGGCGTCGCCGGTCCTGCCGGGCGTGTCGCGTGCGGCCCCGTGGGGTGAGGGCCGCGAGTGGGTCCGTTCACCTCATAGTCTCCCCTGGGCCATGGGCCCCTGTCACCCTAATGGCGGGGCTTGTTCTCCCCAGCCTCCGGCTCGCCGCCCGCCCCTGCGCAGGGAACGCCCCCGTATCCGACCGAGTGGTTCGGGCTCCCCATTGTCCGCCGTGTCTTGGGAATTCGAGACTGGCTCCATGAGTGACGAGGAGACAAGATGGTTCGATGATCCCGACGAGCAGCCGGATCCGTCCGATGCTGATTCCCGACGACCGTCAGGGCGCAGGTGGCTGGTCTTCAGTCTTCTCATCGGCATCAGTCTGGCGGCGGGGATCGCGGTCTTTGTCTTGGCGCTCAGGGGCTTCGTTGGGGCTTTGCGCTCGCCGCTGCCCGTGAGCGACGAGTCATGGTGCATCTGGATGGTACTGATCGCGATGGTCGTCTCGGGCGCCGGCTGGGTGCTGCGTCCGTCTCGGCGGCTGACCGGCGGCAGCTTCTGGGGCGCGGCCATTGTTCTTGCTCTCACCACCGTCATCGCCTACCCCCTCGTCAAGGCCGGCATCGTCAAGATCATGTGGTCGGGCATGAGCATTCCTGGTTTCGTCGGTCAGCTGATCACGGCGTGGGGCTGTTTCACTCTCGCTGTTCTGACCAACATTGCAGGGCGTGCATACGCTCACGCCTCCCTGCCTTCTCCGGAGAGCCGGAATTCTGTCGCCTCTGAGTCCGACGACGATGCGGACTCCGATATCACCGTGAGTAACGTTCTGGCCAGTGCGGCATCCAAACTTCCATTACCCAGAGAAGCTCAGCATGATGAGGGAGGGGAGAGTGACAGTCGGAAGCGCGCGAGCGAGTACGCCTGGCGTCTGGGACTGGGGGTCGTTGGTGTGGCGACTGCTACGGCGCTCGCTGTGGCAGCACCGACGATCATCAACAAACGCCTTGATCCATTCATCCATGTGACGGCAAGCGCCTTGCCTCATCATGAGGGGGTTCCGACTGTGGAGAAGATGGTGGCGGCGAATGCCGGTCGGAATCAGCCGGCTGCCTCAGTCCCGGTCTGGACTGTCTCTTTCGAAGAGAGAAATCTGAAGCAGATCCTTGCCGGAGTGCGCGGTGCGGTCGTCGTCACCGATCGCGGAGTTTATGGCCTGGACTCCGCGACAGGGGAGACCACATGGTCCTTCTCCACAGCGGATCTGAAGGAGTCCTCTCATGAAAGCGACGTCAGATTTCTGAGGGGTGTGGAAATCTATGCTGAGGAGTCCGCCTTCACCTCTCCCAATGGTGCGTGGCTCGCCTACGCCTTCGATGTGACGCCTGAAGGAAGCTCTGACGGCGGATACCCTCCAGAGGATGTCACGCGGGTCGTGGTCCTTAATACGGACACCGGTCGCATCGCCCTCGACACTCAAGTCACTGGATCGGCGCCGACCGTGCAGCTGACTGATTCCACGGCTGTCATTAACCGTCGGATCTACGACACCGCCAGTGGTCGCGAACTCGCGCCTCTGGATGCTGAGAAGGCCGCGATCCCGGGACCTGGAGGTCATTCCACAGTTCTTGCTCTGCGCAAGGAGGAGGATCTATCGAGATCTTCTTGGGCAAGCGTCGACACCCTGTCCGATCAGTATTTACGTGCGGTCGAGTCTGATCAATGGCTGTACGATGACCCGTATGACGATATTGATGCTCAAGTAATTGATGGGCGGATCATCAATGTTGGTGGCTGGGTCGTCAATGATTTCGATAAAGGGACGATTCAGAACGCTGATACCGGCGGCACGGTTCCTCTCAAAAACATGGATGAGACGAACGGTTGGAGCGTAGTGGGAATTGAGGCCAGCGCTCAGGCCGTATCCGTCTGGAGTGTTCAGAATTATGTCGATAGCGAGGCCGCAGAATATGGCCACCCATTGGAGTTGAACGTCTTCGACACTCGCGCGGGAAAGGTGACGACTGTCGATCCGGCTGGAACATACCGTACTGCTACCGGCAGTGGCAGTCTTGCGCTGGGCACGCCATATTCTGGATCGGTAGATACTGCTGTTTTCTCGGAGCGTGTGAAAGACCAAAACCGTGTCGGCTCTGATGACGATTTTGCTATTCGGCAGAATGATGCGACTCGTCAGGTTCGTGGGGATCCTGGACGCGGTAGCGGCTCCGAATCCCCATGGGTCAAAATTTCACTCCCTGAGTTCAGGACCGGGCGCGATCCTGTAGCGCTGTGTCCGGGTGGGATGATTGTTTCTCTTGATCCCGATCTCAGCTCTGACAGCTCTCGGTCGACGGTATCCGCAAGAAAGGCTATTTAATGGTGACGCTCAGAGGCTGAAGCCAATGCTCGCCGGCTGTGCCCCATGATGATGCTAGTCCCTGCGCATTCTGGGTCCGCCGTGCGTGGCCTGTCGGCGCATGAGGGGGGCACTCCCGCGTCTCCACGTGTCGTATGTCGTAGTGGTGGCAAGGTGGATGCGCTCCCCATTGTTGAATCCTCGTGGAGGTCTGACACTCATCCCATGAGCAATGATGCGATGCCGACGGTCGGCGACTCCGGCGGTGATTCAGCCGAGGCTTCCTCGAACAATGATGTCCACCGCTCGGTCGATAATGACGGTGGCGCCGGATGGAGTCCGCTTTCACCAATCGCAGTTGCCCAACGGAGCTCGCGTCGCCAGCGGGCGGTCGTCAGCTTTCTGGCCGGGGCGCGTCTGGTGGCAGGGGGTGCGGCTCTCATCCTGCTGGGCTGGGGCATCGCGGAGGCGCTGCGTTCGCCTCTGCCGGTGCCATTGACCAGCGGGGGGTGGAGCATCGGGCAGATTTTTCTAGTGGTCTTGTTGTTGTCCTGGACCGCGAGCCAGATGCAACCTTCCTCCCGGTGGCCGGCCGGCCTCATCGTCGGGTACGCGGTCGGTGGATTGGGCGCCGTCTCTTTCCTGCTTCTCCTCCTCGGTGGGAGGATCGTCGACATGATTGGGCGGTCGGGTGCGATCGTCCCCGAGTACATCGGCCGGCTGGTAGTCGGGTGGGTCTGTCTGGTTCTCGCAATCCTGAGCCACCTGGTCCTGCGCGTCTGCCAACCGCCTGCGCCACCCCAGGCGGAGGGGAGCGGAGGATCTCCGTGGACCGTCGCCTCGACGTCGGAGACTGCCGTAGGTGGTCATCCCGGGTGCGGGAAGGTCGTCAGCTCGTCACCGGCAGTCTTGCCCCACCCGCAGTATGTTCGGCAAGAGGACTCTGCGGCCCGGAAGCCTGTTGGAGAGTGCATGCGGGACGTGGGGCTGGGGCTCATATGCATTGCGGTGGTCGCCGCGATGGTAATGACTGTTCCGAATTTCATCAGCAGGTTCTGCGACCGGTTCGTCCGGGTCACGATCAGTGCGGGGGCCAGTCATGACGGTTTTCCGACAGTCGAGGAAATGGCGGTCGCGACCGTCGGCAAGGGGAAGACCGGCACTGATCCAATGTGGACCGCTGCCTTTGATGACAGCAGTGTTCATGAGATTCTCGCTGGAGTGCGCGGCGCTGTTGTCGTCACCAGAAACGGCATCTACGGGCTGGACTCCTCAACCGGAAAGGTGACGTGGAGCTTTGCCATGACCGAGCCGAATGGTCGCTCATATCGCGAGAATGCCGAGCCGCTCAAGGGAGCGAGTATCTATGGTGGGCGGTCCGCCTTCACCTCGCCCAATGGTGCCTGGCTCGCCTACGCCCTTAATGTCTCGCCCGAGAGCAGCTTCAGTGACACTGACTCGGGTGTGGATGTCACCCGCGTGGTGGTCCTGAGCACGAATACGGGCCGGGTCGCTCTTGATACCCAGGTGACTGGGGCGGCGCCCGCGGTGCAGCTGACCGATTCGAAAACCGTCATCAACCGCAAGGTTTACGACACCGCCGACGGGCGTGAACTCAGGCCACTGGACGAGGAGAAGACGGCGATTTCGGGACCCGGTGGGCACTCCGCTGTGGTCGTCCGGGATAAGCAGGAGGACTCGCAGTATCAGCGACCTGTCATAGACCTCGAGGCTCTACCTAATGCTGGGAGCAGTAGTGGTTCTTTCCTGTCCTCCCGGAGAATCGAGGCTCAGCTGATCGCCGGACAGCCCGTCAATGTCGGTGGCTGGATTGTCAACGCTGCCAAAGATGGGACGGTGGAGAACATCGACAGTGGAGAGACGGTGTCCCTCAAGGGGGAGGACAAGCCCGACAACTGGGCTCTGGTCGCGATCCAGGCCAGTGCCCAGGCCGTGTCCGCCTGGACCGTCCAGGACGAGGCCGAGGGACAGGCCAAGGAGTTCGGCCACCCGTTGGTGCTCAACGTCTTCGACACCCGCTCGGGAAAGGTAACAGCCGTCGATCCTGCAGGGACTTACCGCATCATCAAACAGAACCATAAACTCACACCGGATTCCCCCTACTCATATCCCCCGTACTCCGGCGCAGTGGATACCCCAGTCTTCTCGGCGCGCGTGGATGACGAGAACCACCACAGCTTCTCCGACCAGCTCGTGGTGCCGCAGAACGATGCGGCCCGCCAGGACGCCGAGCAGGATCGCGGCGCCACCGACTCCGGTGGTCACGAGCCCGAGTGGGTCAGCGTCTCGTTGCCCAGGTTTTGGGTGACCGCCGGTCCGGTGGCGCTGTGTCCGGGCGGAGTCATCGTCTCCGATGACTCCCACTCGAGTGCAAGTGCGGTGGTCGCCGGCAGAAAGGCCCCTCAGCGGTAACGCCTCGAAGCGGGTCTTCGGGCGGGACCGGGGCCGCCAGCGGGCCGGGAACGACTGCGACAGATTGTGGGCCGGCCGTTCGGCCGGTACCCTGGCTGTATGGCTAACGATCGTTCACCTTCGACGCGGGACAGGCTGCTCGACGCAGCCCTGGAGCGATTCTCCCGGGATGGCTGGGGCGGTACATCCATCCGCGACCTGGCCCGCGACGTCGGCGTGCGCGAGGGCTCGGTCTACAAACACTTCGCCTCCAAGCAGGCGATCTTCGATGCCCTCGTCGACCGGGCCGACGCGCGCATGGCCGAGGTCGCCGCCTCCCTGGGCG
>ERZ773077.2667-NODE-2667-length-11366-cov-3.783750_pt1 | contig 11366 bp, 8 predicted proteins | sample MGYA00580612_ERZ773077 | MGnify/ENA primary metagenome ERZ773077 (study PRJEB29015, sample SAMEA2737971) | human oral metagenome | biome: human oral; feature: human-associated habitat; material: dental | place: China | collected 2021 ...
GCGCCGATGACCGACGAAGTGCTTGACTATGATGCGGTAATGAAGCGCATGGACAGCTTCATGAACTGGCTCGCAACCCAGTACGTGACTGCCCTGAACTGCATCCACTACATGCACGACAAATACAGCTACGAAGCAGCGCTGATGGCACTGCATGACCGCGACGTCTATCGCACCATGGCTTGCGGTATCGCCGGTTTGTCTGTTGCGGCTGACTCACTGTCTGCCATCAAATACGCCAAAGTCCGTCCGGTACGCGACGAAAACGGCATCGCCGTGGACTTCGAAATCGAAGGCGAATACCCGCAATTCGGTAACAACGACGAGCGCGTGGACGCCATCGCTTGCGACCTGGTTGAGCGCTTCATGAAAAAAGTCGCCAGCCACAAAATGTACCGCGGTGCGACCCCGACCCAGTCCGTACTCACCATCACCTCCAACGTCGTTTACGGCAAGAAAACCGGTAACACCCCTGACGGCCGCCGCGCGGGCGCCCCGTTCGGACCGGGTGCAAACCCGATGCACGGCCGTGACGTCAATGGTGCAGTAGCCTCCCTGACCTCCGTCGCCAAACTGCCGTTTGCCTACGCGAAAGATGGTATCTCCTACACCTTCTCCATCATCCCGGGCGCGCTCGGCAAAGACGACGCCAGCCGTCAAGCCAACCTCGCTGGTCTGATGGACGGCTACTTCCACCACGACAGCGAATTCGAAGGCGGACAACACCTGAACGTGAACGTCCTGAACCGCGAAATGCTGATCGAGGCGATGAACGATCCGGAACTGTACCCGCAGCTGACCATCCGCGTCTCCGGCTATGCGGTGCGCTTCAACTCGCTCACCAAAGAGCAGCAGATGGACGTCATCACCCGTACCTTCACCCAAACCATGTAAGCGACCCCGCTTGTGACCTAGAAAAAGTGCCGGGCAACCGGCACTTTTTTCGCATCCAAATCCAGTAAAATTGCGCCCAAACACCCATCCGGAACCCTCCCATGCGCTACGGCATCATCCACTCCATCGAAACCTGCGGCACCGTTGACGGGCCGGGACTGCGCTTTGTCGTCTTCACCCAGGGCTGCCTGATGCGCTGCCTCTACTGCCACAACCGCGACACCTGGGACATGGAAACCGACAAATCGCGCAAAGTCACCGTGGACGAACTCATGCAGCAGGTCATCCAGTACCGCTTCTACCTGAAAGCCACCGGCGGCGGCGTGACCGCCAGCGGCGGCGAATCCCTGTTGCAACCCGAATTCATCCGCGACTGGTTCGTCGCCTGCAAGGCCTACGGTATCCACACCTGCCTGGACACCAACGGCTACGCCCGCCACTACGACGACACCCTGAAAGAACTGCTGGATCACACCGATCTCGTCATGCTCGACCTCAAACAGCTAGACAACGAAATCCACAAAAAACTCGTCGGCGTGCCGAACACCCGTACCCTGATGTTCGCCAAACACCTGCAAGAGCGCGGGCAACTTACCCGCATCCGCTACGTCATCGTCCCCGGCTACAGCGACGACGACCATTCCGCGCATCTCCTCGGCGAATACATCGCGCCGATGGACAACATTGAGAAAGTCGAGCTGCTGCCGTATCACGAACTCGGCGCGCACAAATGGGCGCTGTGCGGCGATACCTACCAACTCGAAGGCGTGCACCCGCCGCCGAAAGAAACCGTCGCCCACATCGCCGACATCGTCAAAAGCTACGGCAAAGACGTCATCTACTAACCGCAAGGAACGCCATGAAAAACGCCCTCATCCTGCTCATCTGCCTGCCACTCGCCGCCTGCCAGCTCTTCCAGCCCCGTATCGACGAAGAAGAAGCGGTCATCGAACATATCCCCGACGACGTCAACCTCGCCCAGCTGCACCATTTGATGAAGGCGAACCGCGAGCGGATGAAGCCGGGCAAACTTTCGCACAAACCCGTCATCAGCCAGCTTTTCCCCGGCGAACAGGCGGACATCGAAATCGAGCTGGATGCGGGCAAACCCTACACCTTCTTCGCCAACTGCACCGCCGACTGCCACGACCTCGACCTGGCACTCACCCGCAGCGACGACCTCAGCTGGCCGCTGGCCGCCGACACCAGCGGCGGCAGCAAAGCCCCCGTTTTGCACTACACCCCGACGGCGAGCGGCAAATACCGCGCCAGCATCATCATGGCCTCCTGCACCGCCGCCCAGTGCTATTACAGCCTGCAAACCTTCACCCAGGCCGCCGACAGCGCCCCGCGCTGAAAACCGAACCCTTCCACCACACAGGACACCGCCATGCACCAGCGCCTCTACATCGAAAAACGCCCTGAATACGCCGACGACCACGCCCTCACCGAACGCCTGAAAACCCGCCTCGACCTCGCCGGCTTGCAGCGGGTGCGTCGGCTTGCGGTGTACGACCTCTACGACTGCCCGGCGGAACTGCTTGACCTCGCCGTCAGCCGCGTTTTCACCGACCCGGTAACCGACCGCACCCGCGACACCCTGCCGGAAGCGGACTACACCCTCGTCATCGAGCCGCTGCCCGGACAGTACGACCAGCGCGCCGATTCCGCCGGACAATGCCTGCGCCTGCTGGACGATGCCTTTGCGCCGACCGTCGTTACCAGCGCCACCGCCTGGCTGTTTGAAGGCAACCTGGATGACGTCGCCAGGGAAAAACTGCGCGCCCACCTCATCAACCCCATCGACAGCCGCGAAAAGAACCTCGCCGACACCAGCCTGCCGCCGTATCACGCCGCATCCCCCGTGCCACGTTACGACGGCTTCCGCGCGCTGGATGGCGACGGCCTCACCGCCTGGCATGCCGCGCACGGCCTCGCCATGACGCCTGCCGACCTTGCCCACATCCAGCGTTACTACCAGGCGGAAGGCCGCGACCCCAGCGAAACGGAAATCCGCGTCCTCGATACCTACTGGTCGGATCACTGCCGCCACACCACCTTCGCCACCCAGTTGCACGACATCCGCTTCCCCGACGGTGCCTTCGGGCAAGCGCTTGCCGCCGATTACGCCGACTACCGCGCCCAGCGCGAAGCCGTCTATGGCGCATCCGCCGCTGCCCGCCCCGACACCCTGATGGAACTCGCCACCATCGACGCCAAACACCGCCGCGCCACCGGCGGCCTGCAAGATGTGGAAGTCTCGGCGGAAATCAACGCCTGCTCCGTTTACGTGGATGTGGATGAAGACGGCAAAACCCGCCCGTGGCTGCTGCAATTCAAAAACGAAACCCACAACCACCCCACCGAAATCGAACCCTACGGCGGTGCGGCGACCTGCATCGGCGGTGCCATCCGCGACCCGCTCTCCGGCCGCGCCTACGTCTATCAGGCCATGCGCATCAGCGGCAGCGCCGACCCGCGCGAACCCTACGCCGCCACCCTGCCCGGCAAACTGCCGCAGGCCGTCATCGCCGAAGGTGCGGCGGCGGGCGCCTCGTCTTACGGCAACCAGATCGGCCTCGCCACCGGACAAATCGTCGAGTACTACCACGAAGGCTTCAAGGCGAAACACATGGAAGTCGGCGCCGTTGTCGCGGCCGTGCCGGCGGAAAACGTGCGCCGCGAAGAACCGGCAGCGGGCGACCTCGTCCTGCTCATCGGCGGCGCGACCGGTCGCGACGGCTGCGGCGGCGCCACCGGCTCATCCCGCGCCCAGCACACCGACTCCCTGCACGAATCCGCCGCCGAAGTACAAAAAGGCAACCCGCCGGAAGAGCGCAAACTGCAACGCCTGTTCAGAAACCCCGAATTCTCGCGCCGCATCAAGCGCTGCAACGACTTCGGCGCGGGCGGCGTTGCCGTTGCCATCGGCGAACTGGCGGATGGTCTAGACATCAACCTCGACGCCGTGCCGGTCAAATACCAAGGCCTCTCCGGCACCGAACTCGCCATCAGCGAATCACAAGAGCGCATGGCAGTGGTCATCGCCGCCGAAGACCATGCCGCGATGCAGGCACTTGCCGCGGCAGAAAACCTCACCGCCAGCCATGTGGCGACCGTCACCGCTGACGCGACACTCACCATGCACTGGCAGGGCGACACCATCGTCCGCCTGAAACGCGACTTCCTCGACAGCAACGGCGCGGCGAATGCGCAGCACGGCGTGCGCATTGCCGAGCCGGACGACAGCGCCAGCCCGCTAACAGTCGCCAGCGAAAAAAACTGGGTGGACGCCCTCAAAGCACAACTCGCCACCCTCGCCCATGCCGACCAAAAAGGCCTCGGCGACCGCTTCGATCACAGCGTCGGCGCCGCCTGCGTCCTCGTCCCCTACGGCGGCCGCTACCAGCGCACCCCGGTTGAGGCCAGCGTGTACCAACTGCCGACCGACGGCAAAACCCACACCGCCTCCATCCTCGCGCACGGCTACAACCCTGCCGTCAGCGCCTGGTCGCCCTACCACGGCGGCCTGCTCGCCATCGTCGATGCCACCGCCCGCCTCGTCGCCTGCGGCGGTGACGCCGACCGCGCCCACTACTCCCTGCAAGAATACTACCGCCGCCTCGGCGACGACCCCACCAACTGGGGCCAACCCTACGCCGCCCTGCTCGGCGCGCACCATGCCCTCACCGCCCTCGGTCGCGCTGCCATCGGTGGCAAAGACAGCATGAGCGGCAGCTACCACAACCTGCACGTCCCGCCGACCCTCATCGCCTTCGCTGTCAGCACCGTGGACGTGCGCCACGTCATCAGCCCCGAATACAAACAAAAAAACCAGCAAATCTACTGGCTGCGCTGCCCGCAAGACGCGCTGGGGCGCCCCGACCTCGCCGCCTTTGCCGCCAACAACCGCTTCATCCTTGAAGCCACCCGCGAAGGCAACATCAAAAGCATCCGCGCCGTGCGCCACGGCGGCATCATCCAGGCGCTCTACGAAAGCGCGCTTGGCAACCACATCGGCGTACACATCGACCGCCTCGACGACCCCTTCCAGCCCGAATACGGCGGCTACCTCATCACCAGCGACGGCGGCCTCGGCATCAGCGAACACCTGCACCACCTCGGCTACACCACCGACGACGGCAACCTCACCATCAACGGCCAAACCGCCGCCATCAAAGACCTCTACACCATCGCGAGCGGCGTCCTTGCCGACGTGTACCCGCCGAACCCCGCCGACAACGACAACACCCGCCCGCCGCTTGCCACCGCCAAAGACGCGCCGCGCCAGCCGCGCAACCACAGCAGCCTCGCCACCCCGCGCGTCTGCCTGCCCGTCTTCCCCGGCACCAACAGCGAACTCGACACCGCGCGCGCCTTCCGCCGTGCCGGTGGCGAAGTCATCGAGACCGTCATCTGCAACCGCAACCGCGATGCGCTTGCCGCCAGCCTGGATGCCCTCGCCGATAACCTTGCCGCGAGCCAAATCCTCGTGCTTGCGGGCGGCTTCAGCGCCGGCGACGAACCGGACGGCTCCGGCAAATACATGGCAAACCTGCTCGCCAACCCGCGCATCGCCGACGCCGTGATGGCGCTGCTCGAACGCGACGGCCTCATCCTCGGCATCTGCAACGGCTTCCAGGCGCTCATCAAAAGCGGCCTGCTGCCAAACGGCGTCATTGCCGCGCCGCAGCCGGGCGACGCCACCCTTACCCACAACCGCATAGGCCGCCACATCGCCCGCGTCGCGACCACCGTTGTCGCCAATAACCACAGCCCGTGGCTGGCGGACTGCCAAATCGGCGAAGCGCACGACGTCAACTTCTCTCACGGCGAAGGTCGCTTTGCCGCCTCCGACGCCGTGCTAAAAACCCTCATCAAAAACGGACAAATCGCCTTCCAGTACGCCTCGCCCAGCGACCTCATGCCGAGCATGAAACCGCAGCACAACCCGAACGGCTCCCTGCACGCCATCGAAGGCATCACGAGCATCTGCGGCCGCATCCTCGGCAAAATGGGACACAGCGAACGCCACCAGCCATTCGGCCAGCAGAACTACCCCGACTTCCGCGCCCAACCCATCATCGCGGCGGGCATCAAGGCCTTCAAATAAACCCACAAAAAATCCCCCGCTTGCGGGGGATTGCTTTATTGCGGGTTTGGGCGGGGGCGTTTCGGTGGGCTAAAGTCACCTTACGGTTTGGAATCGCGCCAAGCGGCGTAAGCACCAGGTTTGTGGGAGCCGCTAAGCGGGCTAGAAGTTTGTCGCCGGGCGGATATGAAAAAGGTGGGCAAGCCCACCTTCGTTTTTGTGCTGTCCGCTCAGCGGTATTTTTGCAGGGCGGTTGCCACTTCGCTGTAATCGCGCGGGCTGCCGTTTTTCCGTGCTTTTTCTTTTTCCTGGATTTTTTCAAGGAACTGGAAGCTGTTCATGCCGTCAATCGGGCTGTCCGCTTTGTGGATAGGGCTATAGGGGTCGGCACCTTTTTCCAGCAGCATTTGCACCGCTTCCGCGTCGTTGAAGAGGATGGCGGCGTTCAGCGGTTGCAGGCCGGCGGCGTCGGGCTCGTTGATGTCGCAGCCGTTTGCGATTGTGGTGCCGAGGGCAATCAGCAGTTGTGCCTGGTTATTGCTGTTCATGCCGCGTGAGGCGAGCAGGGCGTGGATGACCGGCAGTGGTTTGCCGCCGTCCGGTGTTTTGAAGTGGCATTCTTTGGCGTCGCTGTATTCGAGGTCAGCCATCGGGTTGGCAGCAGTTTTTTCTTGGCCTGCGCCGTCGTTTGCCGGAGCGGCAGGTTTGGCTTCGTTTGCGGTTGCCGGGGCAGTGGCTGCGGCAGGTGTGTCGGCGGCGTATGTGTTTGCCGCCATCGCAAGGATGGCGGCAAGGGTCAGAATGATCCGTTTTTTCATGTGCTTAGCGAACCCGACGAACTTGCAGGGTGTCAGTACCACCACTGACGCCGATGGCACCGCTGGTGATGACGTAGAGGTCTCCGCTTTTCAGCTGGCGGCGTTGCACCAGGTATTCTTCCGCTTCGCGGATGGCATCGTTATGGTCTTTGCTGGTGTCGAGGCGGTTGGGGCGGACGCTGCGGTAAATCGCCATTTTGCGTTGCACGGCGAGGCTTGGGGTCAGCGCATGGATGGGCATGTTGATACCGAAGCGACTGATCTGGAATGGGGTAGTGCCGCTTTCGGTGAGGGTAACGATGGCTTTGGCACCAAGGATTTCGGCACTGAAGACGGCGCTGTTCGCGATGCCCTGGTCAAGACGTTCGACCGGGATTTCGTCGAGTCGGTGCGTATCGAAGGGGGAGCTGTTTTGTGCCTGTTCGGCAGCGGCACAGATTTGCGCCATGGTGCGCACGGTTTCGAAGGGGTAGTTGCCGGCGGCGGATTCGGCGCTGAGCATGACGGCGTCGGTGCCATCGAGTACGGCGTTGGCGACGTCGGAGACTTCGGCGCGGGTCGGCACGGGGTTGTTGATCATGCTTTCCATCATTTGTGTGGCGGTGATGGAGAAGCGGCGCAGGCGGCGCGCGGTTTTGATGATGCGTTTTTGCAGGGCCGGGACAGCGGGGTTGCCGACTTCGACGGCAAGGTCGCCACGCGCCACCATCACGCCATCGCTGGCGAGCACGATTTCTTCGAGGTTGTCGATGGCTTCGACGCGTTCGATTTTGGAGATGATGCCGGGCAGGATTTCACCGCTGCCTTCAGCCTGGCTGATGAGCTGGCGCGCGAGCTGGAGGTCGGCAGCGGATTTGACGAAGCTGACGGCGATGTAGTCGGCACCGATGGCGACGGCAGTTTTGAGGTCTTGATAGTCTTTTTCGGTGAGTGCCGGTGCGGTCAGGCCGCCGCCTTGTTTGTTGATGCCTTTGCGGGATTTGAGGACGGCGGGGTTTTGTACGGTGGTGTGGACTTCGGCGTCGATGACTTTGTCCACTTTCAGGGTGAGCAGGCCGTCGTCGAGCAGCAGGATGTCACCGGCTTTGACGTCGTTCGGCAGTTCGCGGTAGTCAAGGCCGACGCGGTAGTTTTTGCCTTCGCCTTCGTAGGCAGCGTCAAGGATGAGGCTGTCGCCGCGTTTGAGTTCCATTTTGCCGCCTTCGATGAGGCCGACACGGATTTTCGGGCCTTGCAGGTCGGCGATGATGGCAACTTCGCGACCGGCACGTTTTGAGGCTTCGCGTACTTTGCGGGCGTTTTCGCCGTGGAAGGCAGCGTCACCGTGGCTGAAGTTGAAGCGGACGACGTTCAGACCGACGCGGATCATGTGTTCGAGCATTTCTTCGTCGCTGCTGGCCGGGCCGATGGTGGCGACGATTTTGGTGTGGTGGCTGATGCGGGTGAGATCGCGGTGTTCTTTTGTCATGAGTGTTCCTGTTCGTAGGTATGTAGGGAGTGGGCGCTGGCGAGCGCGTCAAGGGGGATGTCCCAGGCGCGGCGCGGTAGGTGCGCGACCGCTTGACAAGGGTAGGCAATGCCGATAAGCCACGGCCTGGCACGCGGTATTTTACGCTGAAAGGTACGGTCATAAAACCCGCCGCCCATGCCGAGGCGGGTGCCATGTGCATCATGGGCGACAAGCGGGGTGATGACGACATCGAGATCAAAAGCAGCGATAGCGGGCGCGGTTGCGGGATCTGGCGCGGGGATGCAGGCGGTATCGGGGATGAGCGGGGTGTTTTCGGTATAGGGATACCAGGTGAGCGGCAGGTTTTTGCCTGCGACGTAAGGCAAGTAGAGGTGGTAGCCGTTTCGCCACAGCAGCCGGTTCAGCGGCGCGGTATCGATTTCTTCGGGCAGCGAGCGGAAGGTAGCGATGCGGCGCAGGGCAGGGCGGGTTTGCAGCCAGTCGTACACGGTGGCGGCGGTTGCGTGGCTGATGCGTTCGCGTTCAGCGGGGGATACGGCACGACGGGCGGCACGGATTTCGCGGCGCAGTTGGGCGAGGTCTAGATCGCCCATCCCTGTTCCCCGCCGTTGATGCTTTGCTGGTGGCGGACGTAGTGTTCGACGGCATTGCGGGTCGCTCCCGGCACGATGCGATCGATAAAATCGTAGTGGTAAGCGCGCAGGCGCAGGTCGCTGTGCCAGACGAGGTAGGTGTTGAAAAGCGGCATCCAGCGGTCAAGCGGGTACATGGCGAGGTCGCTGTCGCGCTCGGCATCAAACGCCATGTCGGCGATGACGCCCACGCCCAGCCCTTGCCGCACATAGTTTTTAATCATCTCCGCATTGCGCGCGGTCAGCACCACCCGCGCCGAGAGGCCGCGCCCCGCCATCGCTTTGGCCAGCGCCGACGGCTCTTTGTGCGAGGTGATGTAGGTAATGAGCGGGTAGGGCGCAAGGCTGGTGAGGCCTTCGAAGGGCTTGTTGTTCAGTTCGTGGTCACGCGGTACCACCAGCACGGAGGTCCAGCTGTCCGCCGGCAGCATGAAGATGCCGCGCAGTTGCAGGCTGTACGGGGTGAGGTCGCTCGCGGAAAACCAGCCGAAATCGGCGTCACGTTCCTGCACCATTTGCAGGATTTGCGTGTTCGTGCCCTCGATGATGTTCATTGGCAGTTTCGGGTATTCGTGCTGCATCGCCGGCAGGATTTGCACCAGGCGGTAGTGCGACAGGGTATGGGTGGTGGCGATGCCAAGCTGGGCGAGGGCGGCGATGTTGTGGTGCTGGCTGAGGTTGAGGATGTTTTCCACCGAGGCCATGATGCGTTCGATGTCGGGCATGATCGCCTCGCCGACTTCAGTCAGGCCGACAAAGGTTTTGCTGTTGCGCCGGAAAATCGGCAAGCCGAGCAATTCTTCGGCGAGCTTGATGTGTTTGCTCACTGCCGGCTGCGACATATGCAGTTTTTCCGCCGCCGCAGTCACGTTGTAACCGGAGCGGGCCACCGCCGCGATGCACTCCAACTGTTTTAATTTCATGATGTTTTTCTACCTGATGCTGCGGGCCTAACCAGAAGCAGTTTTTATACCAATCTCGCAAAATGCCGCACGCATATTAGCTTGCGTGACGGAAAGGGGGTATAACTAAAAAAGTGGCTCACATGCCAAAGTGCTATTTCCCCAGGCTGTGACGCCGCCTTACCATGCCCCGCATTCATAAACCCCACAGGAATATCCATGAAATACAACTCCGTACTCGATACCATCGGCAACACCCCGATTATCCGCATCAACCGCCTTGCGCCGAAAAACGTTCAGCTCTACGTCAAGACCGAATCGCGCAACCCCGGCGGCTCCGTCAAAGACCGCCTCGCCTATGCCGTCATCAACGACGCCGAGCGGCGCGGCGTGCTGAAACCGGGGCAAACCGTGGTTGAAGCCACCTCCGGCAACACCGGTATCGCGCTTGCCATGGTCTGCGCCGCCAAAGGCTATCCGTTTGTCGCCGTGATGACCGAAACCTTCTCCGTCGAGCGGCGCAAACTCATCCGCAGCTTCGGCGGCAAAGTTATCCTGACCCCTGCTGCCGAACGCGGTGTGGGCATGGTGCGCGTCGCCAAAGAACTCGCCGAAAAAAACGGCTGGTTCCTCGCCGACCAGTTTGAAAACCCCGCCAACCCGCAATACCACCGCGAAACCACCGCCGCCGAAATCCTGCGCGACTTCGCCGGCGAACGCCTTGACTACTTCGTCAGCGGTTACGGCACCGGCGGCACCATCTCCGGCACCGGCGAAGTGCTGAAAGCCGCGCGGCCTGATCTGAAAATCGTCGCCACCGAACCGGTCAACGCGCAACTGCTCGCCGGCAAAGAATGGGGTCCGCACAAAATCCAGGGCTGGACGCCGGATTTCATCGCCGGCACCATGAACCAGAACATCTACGACTATCTCATTCCGGTCGGCGACGAAGAATCGCGCGATACCGCCCTGGCGCTTGCCGCCCAGGAAGGCATCCTCACCGGCATCTCCGGCGGCGCAACCTTCAACGCGGCGCTGCAATTCGCGCAACAGGCACCGGATGGTTCCGTCATTCTCGCTATGTTGCCGGATGGCAGCGAACGCTATATGTCCACCTTCCTTTTCGAAAGCATTAATGAAGGCTCGGACGACCACCTCTTGCCCTGATGCCGCCTGGCGACATTACCCCACCGAAAAAACAACAGGTTCCGCCGGACGCGCAAGCACCGGCGGTTTTTTCTGCCCGCTTGCGGTGTGTGCGAGCGCTTGCTGACAAGCAACATGGCGGCAGCTTTGGGGTCAACATCCGCTGCGCAAGCCAAATGCCAACACCTCCCGGTGGCCGCTATACTGCCCGCCCTGTCACGTTCACCGGTTTCATCATGCACAAAAAAGCCCTTTTTCTCACCGCTTGCGCCGCCGCCATCCTCGTCCTTGTTTTTATCCTGTATGCAAGCGGCGCACTTGGTCCCATCCTTGATTTTGTCCTGCACATCGATCGTCACCTCGGCGAACTCAGCGCCCGCTACGGCACGCTCATCTACGCCATCCTCTTCC
>ERZ773077.2672-NODE-2672-length-11353-cov-4.870774_pt1 | contig 11353 bp, 10 predicted proteins | sample MGYA00580612_ERZ773077 | MGnify/ENA primary metagenome ERZ773077 (study PRJEB29015, sample SAMEA2737971) | human oral metagenome | biome: human oral; feature: human-associated habitat; material: dental | place: China | collected 2021 ...
TGCCCATGTGGCGCTTGACCGAGGAGATGGTGCGGTCGACGTTGGTGACCGCCTGACGCTTGGCGATCTCACCGACGAGGATCTCGCCGGACTTGGAGAAGGCGACGACGGAGGGGGTGGTGCGACCGCCCTCGGCGTTGGGGATGATGGTGGGCTCGCCGCCCTCGAGGACGGCGATGGCGGAGTTGGTGGTACCGAGGTCGATACCGACGGCGCGTGCCATATAGGGCTCCTTAACTGCTCCTAGCGGAGCGATGGTTGAGATTGAGTGGTATGCACTCAGGATTGTGGTTGAGCTGAACCTTGTCAACTTCGCGAGCCGCAATCTTGAGTCTGGTGAGCTCAACCTCGGAGGGTTCTCATCTATTCCGAAGACGCACGGGTGACGTGCAGCACGCACCTTCGCGCTCGCTTCCGGCAAAATGCCGTACACTCTACCCTTATCCCATGACTGCAACGACTACGACGCGGCTGGAGCTCCGATTGCCCGCCCAGGAGAAGGCGGACATCGAGGAGGCCGCGCGCCTCTCGGGGCGCACCGTGACCGAGTACGTCCGCACCGCCGCCCGAGATGCCGCCCTCACCGACCTGGCCCGCTCAGTCATCGTTTCCGCGGAGACCTTCGACGCCCTTCTGGCCGCCCTCGACTCACCTCCCGCCCCTAATCCGGCGATGGATCACGCACACCTGCGAGCAGCCGAGCTGGGACTGTGACGATCCCTCCCTCTGGCGAGCCGCCCGAGCAGTTGTCGGTCCACCCATTGAGAGCGGACGACGACGCCTCGTCCTTCTCCTGCGGCTACACAACGCTGGATACCTGGCTGCACAAGCACGCCTGGAACTCCCAGCGACGGCGCACAGCCGCCACGCAAGTGCTGCTCGCCGATACTGCCGAACCAGCCGGCCACTCCCCGATCCTGGGTTACTACTCACTGGCCTCGACCTCCATCACCACCGATGAGCTGCCCCGCCGTCTGAGCCGCGGCCAGATCGCCGTCCTGCCCGCCATCCTCCTGGCACGATTGGCAGTGGATCAGCGACTGCACGGGCGAGGGATCGGCGGAGCTCTGCTCTCACGCGCGATCCGCGCCGCCGATCATGCGGGGCGCGTCGTCGCCGCCAGACTCCTGGTCGTGGACGCCATCGACGATCAGGCGGCCTCCTTCTACCAGCACCACGGATTCATCCCTTTGAGCCGCGGCCACAGCCGTCGGCGGTTGGCGGCCGTCATCTCGCACCTCATATGAATCCATGCGCTCGCGCCACGTGGTGCCTCAGGAGACCTGTCCGTGCAGGCCGAGGGCGGCCAACGCATTGGCGATCACGCCGATCACCACGATGACGACGCCGAAGGCCGCACCACTGGCCTCCCCGCTCAAGCCCACCAGGGGGCTGACCAGGCCACCCACGACGAACTGGAGGAATCCGAGCAGCGCACTGCCCGTCCCGGCCCAACGGCCAGTGCGGTCCAGGGCGAGCGCCGGCGCGTTGCCCAGCGACAGACCGAGGCAGGCCACATGCGCGAGGAAGAGTGCAGTGACCACGACGAGCAGCACCGTCCGCTCCCCGCCTTCGACGGGCGCGCGCAACCGCGTCAGGCAGACCGCGGCGAAGACGACGTCGACGGCGAGGACTGCGGCCAGCCCGACGCGCACCTGCCGGACCTGCGGGAAGCGGCGCACCATGGAGGCCGCTGCCGCGATCGTCGCCGTGACGGTGGCACCGCACAGGCCGAAGACGGCGGTGTAGGTCACCGTCCCCATGCCCAGGACGTTGCGCAGGATGAAGGGAGCGGCGGACAGGTAGGCCATGAGCAGGCCGAAGGTGAGGGCGTTGATGACCAGGAGCCGCATGAGCACGTGGTCTCGCGCCAGCTCGCGCGTGCCGTCGAGGAGGATTCTCAGGCCGCCGGCGTGCCGCCGCTCGGACGGCAGGGACTCGGGAACCCAGAAGATGACCATGAGGACGAGCAGGCCCGTGAAAGCGGCGACGACGCCGAGGATCCCGCGCCACCCGATCAGCTCCACGAGAACGCCGCCGAGGATCGGGGCCACCACGGGGGCGATGCCTTGGATCGCCATGACGACGCTGAGCGCCCGGGCCGCGGTGATACCGCGGGAGCGGTCGGAGATGACGGCGCGCCCCAGGACCATGCCGGCGGCACCGCCGAGCCCCTGGAAGAAGCGGGCCACGAGCAGGAAGGGGAGGCTGGGCGCCAGGGCCGAGCAGATGCTGGCGGCCAGGGCGAGCACACTGCCCCACAGGAGGAGGGGCCTGCGGCCGAACCGGTCGGACAGGACGCCGATGCCGAGCTGCCCGAGCGCAATGCCCACCAGGAAGGTCGTCATCGTCAGCTGGACGCTGGAGGCGGAGACGCCCAGGTCGTCGGCCATCTGGCCGAAGGCCGGCAGGTAGGCATCGGTGGCCAGAGGCGCGACAGCGGCGAGCGCGGCGAGGGCCAGGAGGAGCGTCGCCGGGAAAGCGGTTCTCAGCCCGCCGTCGGACGGCGCGGCCGGATCAGGGTTGTTCATGCGCCTAGCCCACCACAGTCACGAGCGCGTGGACCACGAGCACGCTCAGCAGGGCCGCGCACATGTGAGGTCGGGGCAGCGGCAGCCAGACCCTCACCAGACAGAGCACCATTCTGGTAGTGTCGCTCATCCGGACAATTAGAGCTGCCCGCTCCGCATTGAGGCAGCCTCCGCATCGGGGCAGCGGCGCAGCCCATATCAGGCCGATACCGACTACGCAGGCAAACGTGCTGACGAGCCTGTGGGAGCCACATATGAGACCTCATCTCCGGCGAACCGCCTCCGTACTCCTTCCCCTATCACTGGCCCTGGCCGGGACCAACGGCCCCGAAATGGCCCATGGCGTCGAGCCCCGTGGCGCAGCGACAGCCATCGCCGCAGCCGCCCAGGATGCCGCCTCACCGGTCCCGGAGCACCAGGGGCTGGAGGCCTCCCTGGAGGCCCAGGGCCTGGGCCAGGCCTATCGGGACGGCCAGGTCACCGTCGTCGGATCCCTGAGCGAGGCCCGCTCCTCCAAGGCGAGCACCACCTACATCGTCGTCTCCGACGGCGTCTCCCACGTGGCCTTCACCCGCGGCTCCACGGCTCAGGACGGCGCCCACGCCACCGTCGAAGTGGACGGCACCACGTACGGGGTCACCTTCACCGACTCCACCGACGCGGTGCCGCTCATCGCCTACGACGTCGGCGACGACGCCACCCGGGCCCTGACCAGCGCGATAGATCAGGCCGCGGCCCTGGGCAAAGGGGTGCGCCTGGGCGCTGGGCAGCACTACGCCACCACCGGCTCCCTCACCATCCCCGACGCCGTGCCCTTCCTGGACGGGGCGGGTGCAGTCCTGAACGCCTCGATCCCCGGGGGCACCGAGGATGCCCCGGCCAACGTCCTGGTCCTGGCCACCAGCTCCTCCGGCACCACCGTGACCGACCTGACCCTGGACCTGAAGAACCAGGAATGGACTCGGGGCATCCAGGGCAACGCCATCAGCAACACCACCATCTCGGACGTCCAGATGCTGAACGTGGCCTTCGTCGGCATCAACATGGTGGCGGACTCCGGCCCGCTGCGGGGACTGACCATCCGGGACAACCGGATCAAGAACGTCCTGGGCGACAAGAACACCGAGGGCAAGCCCTCCATCCAGCTCAACTCGGCGCGCCAGACCGATGCCGCTTTCAAGAAGAGCAATGAACCCGTATGGGACCAATACACCACTGACGGAACCACCGCCGCCAATCTTCATGAGAACAGCGGGCACACCATCACCGGCAACGTCATCGACGGCGGATACTACGGAATCGGCCTGTCCGGGGTCAGCAGCAGCACGATCAGCCGGAACACGCTCGGCAACAACATGCGCAACATCTCGATGCAGAGCCGCTCCAACGGCAACACCGTGGAGGGCAACTACCTCAGCGACTCCAGGTCGTCCGCGGTGCACGTGGCCTATGAGAGCAACGACAACACGGTGCGCGGCAACACGGTGGTCACCCACCGCGCCACCGCCCAGGGCCTCCTGCAGGCCTACCAGGGCAGCAAGTCCAACATCTTCTCCGACAACCGCGTGAGCGTCGTGGGCGCCACCAGGCCCTCCTGGGTGCTGTACGCGGGCACCGACTCCACATCCACCACCTTCACCGGGAACATCGTGTCGGGCTCGGCCAATCATGCCTTCGTCGCCGTAGAGTCCATCTGGGATGAGGACTCCGCGGCCTCCAACCTGCCTGACGGTATGAACCCATGGACTTTCATGCAGAAAGGCAAGGTGACGAGCCCCAAGGATGGGACACCCGCCCCGTTCTACGGCGGGCGCGGGGACCTGGACGGCATCACGGTCCAGGGCAACATCCTGATGGACTCCTGGCACTCGCCGGCCCTGGTCTACGCCGGGGCCGAGTCCTCCGACGGCCGCGACCACAACAAAACCCTGGTCGGGAACATCACCGGTCTGAAGGTGAGCGGCAACGACGTCATCGGCAACAGCGAGCGGCAGGTGGTCACCCATGAGGGGAGCACGAAGGGCATCGGGCCGGCGCGCGTCAGTGGCGACACGAGCCTGGGCACCACTCACAAGGGGGCGAACGCGCAGTCCGGCGGGAAGGGCGATGACGTTTTCATCCTGGATTCGCCCCAGGACACGGTCACCGATGAGGCGGGCACGGACACCGCCTACGCCACCGTCACCACCACCGCCCCCGAGGGCGTGGAGGCCCTGACCCTGCTGGGCGGCGACGCCCTGGAGGCGACCGGCAACGCGGCGGGCAACACCCTGACGGGCAACCCGGCCGACAATCGGCTCGCGGGCGAGGGCGGCGACGACGTACTGCGCGGCGGTGAGGGCTCGGATACCTTGACCGGCGGCGAGGGGGCCGACACCTTCACCTTCGATACGATCGTGGACCACGGCACCGACACGATCACCGACTTCACGCCGGGCCAGGACAAGATCGCCCTGAGCAGCACGGTCTTCGGCAAGCTGGAGGGCCAGTGGTTCGCCCAGGCCGGGCAGACCACATCCGCCACCCGCGTGATCCAGGACGGGGACACCCTCTACTTCGACGCCGACGGCTCGGGAACGAGCTACGAGGCCGTCGCCTTCGCCCGGCTGCCCCAAGGGGTGCAGCTCAGCGCCGGCGACCTGACCGTCATCCCCTGAGCTGGTCCACCGAGGCCGATCCGGGACAAGACCGCAGACAGGCCCGGCTACGCGTGGGCTCTCCCGCACCCGCCGGCTTCACAGACGATTCACAAGGCCGCCCCACGCCCGCCACACGCCGGTTCGGCACGGTGAAGCCATGTCGAGACACCACCGGGCACCGGCCCCGCACTCCGTCGGCAGCTCAGCCGGCAGCTCAACCAGTACTGCCGACACTCCCGGTTCTGCAGCATCCCTGCCGCACGAGCCCGCGGCCCGGACTCAACAGTCCCGCCGTCATACGCGTCGCAACTTCCTGCTGGGAGGCGCCGCCGTCCTGGGACTGACCGCCACCGGCACCAGCGCCTGGGCGCTCAACCGCTTCGTCATCGACCACACCGAGATCACCGACGTCGAGGCCTACGAGGCCCAGAACGCCGCGGGGGCCTCGACCGCGACCGCCGACGCGGCCAGCATCACCGTCACCGACACGTCCTACACCTCGTCGCTGACCTCGATCGAGATCAATGAGGTCGCCACCGGCTCCGGCGCGGACACCATCACCTACTACACGGCCGACATCACCGTCAGCGACGCCACCGCCATCCGCAGCGCCTTCGCCAACAACGAGTTCGGCACCAACATCACCGCCAAGCCCAGCGAGATCGCCGCCGCGCACGACGCCGTCTTCGCCATCAACGGCGACTACTACGGCTTCCGCACCGACGGCATCCTCATCCGCAACGGCGCTGTCTATCGCGATGACGGCGTGCGCGACGGACTCGCCTTCTACACCGATGGCCGTTGCGAGATCTACGACGAGACCTCCACCGATGCCCAGGCCCTTCTCGACGCCGGGGTGTGGAACACGCTGTCCTTCGGCCCCGCTCTGGTCAACGCCGGGCAGATCCCCGCCGGGATCGACGAGGTGGAGGTCGATACGAACTTCGGCAACCACTCCATCCAGGGGAACCAGCCGCGCACCGCTCTCGGCTGGGTGGACACCAACCACTACATGTTCGTCGTCGTCGATGGCCGCAGTGAGGGCCACTCACGCGGCACCACCATGACCGAGATGGCTCAGATCATGGCCGACCTCGGCTGCCAGGTCGCCTACAACCTCGATGGCGGCGGGTCCTCGGCCATGTATTTCAACGGCCGGATCATCAATCAGCCCTCCAACGGTGGCGAGCGCGCCACCTCCGACATCCTCTACATCGCCCAGGGAGCCTGACATGAGCGTGCAGACAGGACCCGTGCCGGTCCGCCGTCGAATCGACCCCGGCCGCCACGACGACATGACGAGCCCGACCGGCGGGACAACCGCGATGCCGCGACAGAGCCGACAGAGCGCCGGCGACGCGTCCGAGGCCAGGAGCTTCCGGCCCGCCTGGCTGGTGGTGCTCGTGCCCGCCTACCAGCCGGACGCCCGCCTGGCCGCGCTGGTGACCGACATCCGGCGGCGGCTGCCCGGCGCGCAGGTGCTCGTCGTCGACGACGGCTCGGGCCCGGCCTACGAGGAGGTGTTCGCCGCGGCCGGCGACGCCGGGGCCGTGATCACCGGCTATTCGGTCAACGCGGGCAAGGGGGCGGCTCTGCGCACCGGCCTGGCGCGGGCCGCGGACCTGTGGCCGCACGCCGACGTCGTATGCGCCGACGCCGATGGCCAGCACACGCCCGCCGACATCGCCGCGGTGGCCCACCGGGTCCGCGAGACCGGCCATATGACGCTGGGGGTGCGGGCCTTCACCGGGCCGGTGCCCCTGCGCAGTCGGCTCGGGAACAGCGCCACCGCACTGCTGTTCCGCGGGGCCACCGGGTGGCGGCTGCGCGATACCCAGACCGGTCTGCGCGGCTACCCGGCCGGCGGACTGGACTGGCTGCTGGGGGTCCCCGGCAACCGCTACGAGTACGAGCTGTCTGCTCTGCTGCGGGCCCGCGAGCTGGGGATGGCGGTCGAGGAGGTCGAGATCGCCACGGTCTACGAGCCCGGTAATACCTCCTCCCACTTCCGTCCGCTGCAGGACTCGGCGCGGATCTATGCTCCGCTGCTGCGCTTCACGGGGGCGTCCCTGGCGAGCTTCGCCATCGACTGGGTCGGGGTCATGGTCCTGCACCTGCTGACCGGGAACCTGCTGACGAGCGTCGTGGGTGCGCGACTGATCAGCGGCGCGACCAACTTCTTCATGAACCGGCGGATCTTCCGGGCGGCGCCGGGCACGGTGGGCCGCACGGCGGTGCGCTACACGGCGCTCGCCCTCGCCTTGGTCGCGGCGAGCTACCTGGCCCTGGCGGCGCTGACCGGGATCGGCGTCCCGCTGGGCATCGCCAAGATTCTGGGCGACAGCACGATCTACGTGGCCAGCTACCTGATCCAGCGCCGGGTCGTGTTCCGCGAGAAGGCCTGAGCGCCCCACTGCTACCGGAAACGGCTACCGGAAGCCGCCCGCCGGCTGGATTCTCTGGGGTTCTAGTCCTCAGATTCTCAGAAGGGCGGGATGGCATCGAGCAGCGGAGTCAGGCCGAGTGCGTGAAGAGCCCGGGGGTAGGGAGTGGTCTCGTAGTCTCCGGGGTTCTCGCCGGGGCGCGGGCCGCGAGTGGTGATCACGGGGGCCGACTCCCCGCCGCCAGTAGCGGCGACGTCGGCCGCGACGCAGCCGGGCGCGGCGACGGAACCAGCAGCGCCGTCGGCGATGTGAGGATCTGCGAGCCCCTTGTCGAGGCGGTCCAGGACGGCGGGAGTGACGGCGCGAGCGAGAGCGTCGGGCACTCGAACCGCGGAAGCAACTGCCTGGCGGGGGCCAGTGCGGCGGGGCAGGAGGGCGATGTCGCCGTCCGGCTCACGGCGATAGCGAGCACCGGTGGGCGTACGCCAGATCAGGGCGCCGTCACCGGTACGGGTCAGCGCCCACCCGGGGGTGTGCTTGAGACGATGATGGGCCCGGCACAAGCAAGTCAGGTTCTCCAGACTGGTGGTGCCGCCACTGGCCCAGGGAGTGATGTGATCGAGATCGCAGCCGCGTGCCGGGACTTCACATCCCGGATGGGTGCAGCCCCGATCGCGGGCGCGCACCAGATCAGCCAGCCCTGCCGGCGGCCGGTAGCGAGTGCGCCCCACATCGACCACAGTCCCCACGATGGGGTCGGTGATCAGGCGCCGCCAGGTCCCGCCCGCAGCCAGAGACCTGGCGACCGCGGCCGGCACGGGCATGCTCCTGCCGCCGGCGCCCAGGCTCGCCTCCCCGAGGGGCGCGCAGGCGCGCGGATCGCCTGACGACCCGATATCGGGTGGTTCATCGAGTGGTTCGCTGTCCGGCATCCCGGCAGCATCAAGCGGGTCGCTAGGCGGTCCAGCAGAGTCGGGCGGACTGCCATCAGCTGCGTTGCCGCCAGGCGGGTCAGAAGAAGATTCGTCAAGGAGAGCGGCCAGGTGGTCCATGGGGACGGTGACGTCCACGTGGACTGTCAGACCAGGCGGCAGAGGAACCGGATCAGCACCCGAGGGCATCCACCACGGGCCCGTATGACTGACCAGACCGCTGAGAGCGGCCAGCAGCTCCGCAAGCGGAACGCCATCAGGCATCAGATCCGCCGTAGCAGCGTCAACAGCGCTCTCGGCTGCGGCGTCGTCATCGGCGGCAATCGGCCCGGTGGCACGCTGCCCTGCGGCGCGGTGCTGGCCGGCCCTCAAGGCATGCAGGCTCAAGGCCACCAGGGCGTCGGCCCGCAGCTGTCCCGTAGTGCGCTCGTCACCGGCGGCACGTGCGGAGGCGGCCACGGCGTCCAGGGTCGCATCCACCAGGAAGGCATCGGCCCGGGGCATCAGCAGGCGCATCTCACACACCCCCGCACCGGCCTGGCGAGGTCGGGACACATGACGCCGGAACGTGTTGCGCCGTGCCCGACGACTCACGCCATCGGGGTCCAGGGCCGTCAGCGCCCGGTCCACGTCCCGACCCAGCTGAGCAGACGTACGATGCGCGGCCCTGCCCAGCACCCGGGCCTGCACCGTCTCCGCCACACCGGCAGGCTCCTCGGCGAGCCGCCGCACCAGTAGACCGGTCTTGGACTCATCCAGCAGCCCCACCCGATGCAAGCCCGACGTCGGCGCGAGTCGCTCATCCAGCAGCCCCGCACCCCGATCCACCAGACGCGAGGCTCGCGTACGCGAGACGCCCAGACGACACGCGATCTCACCAGAAGCATTCCACCGCCCCGCCACCAAGTCGCCGGGCGATACCGCACGCGCATCCCCGCCTCTCTGGGGCTCCCGGCCGTCTCGATCCCGCTCTCCGCACCGGTCATCACCCCGAGAAGGCCGCCACGGCAGGCCGCACATCTCCGGGCAACGGGCCAGGCACACGGCAGCCACCGACTGGGCCCACTGCGCCCAAGCAGCCAGACGGCCGCACGCCGCTACCAGCTCGCTCAAACCATCCGCACCCAAATCCGCCAGAGCATAGGCGCTCCGATCGTCGTTGACCACCAGCGACTCCGCGGCCTCCACGAGCGCCCGCTCGCCGGGGTCCACCGCATCCGCGAACAGCCCGGCACCTGCGCTGCAGGCGTCGATGACGCCGTCGGTGGAGCCGGAAGCCCCAGCAGTACCGCTACCGATGACCGGGGACGGAGACGGGGCCAGAAGCGGCGCCACCAAGCGCTCAACCGCACCCGCCAGAGCGGCACCCGGCGCCATCCCCGCCAAACCCGCCGAAGCACTCTCATCCGCAGCGGCGCCGTCCGGCAGCACACCGACCGACCCGCCCGCGGCATTCCCCGCGGCCGAGCCGGCAGCACCCCAACTATCGAACATATGTACAGACTACGGCGTGGGTGCGACACGAAAACGCCCCCGTTAACCGCACCCGCCCAACCAGCGCTCCATACAGGCGCACATGCAGGCGCACCTCAATTCCCGGGCCGCACGAGGCCGGCCTCGTAGGCGGCGATGACGAGCTGGGCGCGGTCCCGCGCCCCCAGTCGCGCCAGCACGTAGTCCTCGACCTCGAACATGGTCAGGACGAGCACGCGCGTGCCCGCGAGCGCCGGATCGGCGCAGATGCGGCGAGTGGCCTCGATGCCGGAGAGCCCGGGTATCTGAATATCCATGACGATGACGTCGGGGCGCAGCCGGGAGGCCAGCGCCACGGCCTGCGCCCCGTCGGCCGCCCGACCGACGACATGGAGATCGGTCTCGGCGTTCATGAGCGCGGCGAACGAGGCGCGCAGAAGCGCCTGATCCTCGGCGATGAGCACTCGGATGGGACCTGGCGCCAGCTCAGTCATTTCGGTGGCCGACTCGGCACCCGGGCCAATCGCCGATCCGGCCGCCTGTTCATCCATGGCGACTCCCCGCGTCCGCATACTCCGGGCTCGGCGAACTCGACGCCCCGGTGGAGACGGCAGCCCCCTCTGCCGGGCGGCCCCCAGTCCCTTCGGCCCGATCCGACTGCGCCGAGACCAGCGGCATAGACGACGGAAGCGGCACCACAACCTCAACGGAGAAGCCGGCCCGGGGAGCGTCGACAGCCCCGGGAGCCCCGACAGTCTCGGCAGTCCCAGTAATCCCAAGAGTTCCAGGAGGCCCGGCGGTCCTCGCGGCTCCAGTCTCCGCTCTCAGAGTCCCGCCCACGGCCTCGACCCGCTCGCGCAGACCCCGCAGGCCCTGGCCGGCTCCAGGCCGAGGCTCCCAGCCGGGAACCGGGCCATCGTCGATGACGGTGACGCGCAGTCGAGACGGCTCCCGCCGGATGACGACGCGGGCGCGGGTGGGCCCGGCCGACCGCACCGGCAAGAGCGTGCTCCAGGTCCTCCGGCATGGACGACGGCGACGTCTCCTCGATATCGCGCAGGGCATGGCGCAGGCCGGCGGATTCCTGCGTCTTACCCGCTCGGACGCAGGAATGCGGCGCAGGGGCGGTCAACCGCCTCCTCGACTACTTCCACTCGCAGGCGATGCCGTCGTGATCGCGGTCCAGTCCAGGACGATATCCGGGCTCGCCCTGATAGAGCGGGGCGGCACCGGCCTCTCGGGCCTCCGTGCAATTGCCATAGTAGGCGCTCTTGGGCGGCTGCTGGGGTGCGGGGGCCTCCTCGGAATTCGAGGCTCCGCCATCACCGCCGCCAGTAGCGCCGGCATCCTGCCCGCCCGCCGGGTCCTCCTCCGGCTGAGGGGCGGCGGGCTCG
>ERZ773077.2674-NODE-2674-length-11352-cov-6.748694_pt1 | contig 11352 bp, 9 predicted proteins | sample MGYA00580612_ERZ773077 | MGnify/ENA primary metagenome ERZ773077 (study PRJEB29015, sample SAMEA2737971) | human oral metagenome | biome: human oral; feature: human-associated habitat; material: dental | place: China | collected 2021 ...
ATATTTGGCACATCTAGCCCCAAACGCTTGTTCATCTTGTAACGGCCGACACGACTGTAGTCAAAGCGTTTGAAGTCAAAGAACATCCGTTCAATCATCTGGCGCGCGTTGTCGGTTGTCGCCAGGTCGCCTGGGCGCAAGCGGCGGTAGACTTCAATCAAGGCCTCGTTGACGCCATGAGCTGGATCTTTCTCGAGTGTAGCCTCAATATATTTGACATCACCAGTATCAATATCTTCGAATAGTTCTTTGATCTCGGATACTTTACTGTAACCGAGTGCCCGCAGGAACGTCGTTACGGCAATTTTGCGACGGCGATCGATCTTGACGTAGATAGCGCCACTAGCGCTGGTCTCGAACTCCAACCAAGCACCGCGGCCTGGAATCAATTTAGCGCTGTATAGACTGCGCCCAGCACCCTTTTCAGCCGTATAGAAGACGCCCGCCGAACGAATCAGCTGGCTAACGACTACGCGTTCGGTGCCATTAATGATGAATGTTGCTCGGTCAGTCATCCATGGGTAATCACCTAGATAGATTTCTTGTTCTTTGACCTCGCCAGTCACCTTGTTGGTCAGTTCGACCGTTACCGATAGCGGCGCTTCAAACGTCAGATTATTCTCTTTGGCGAATTTCTCGTCGTTTTTTGGATCCTCAAATTTGTAATCCTTGAATCGTAATTCAAGTTTTTGGCCAGTGTAATCCTCGATTGGGTTGAGTTCTGCGAAGATCTCGCTTAGGCCCGTCTCAACGAAATCTCTCCATGATTCCTTTTGATGAGCCAAGAGGTTCGGCACCTCGACCGCTGTGTCATCATTGGTGAAGAAGACACGTTTGACCGGGGTGTGCTGCGCCGTTGTTGCTTGTGGCATAGTACTCCTGCTTGATGGTTAAGTTTGATGAAACCGCACTAGGGTGATGATTCCCGCTTGCGATTGGCGCCGAAGCTTTACTAAATGTAGATACCGCATACCAAAAACGCCGCGCCACAGGCGCAGTACACAACCAACCCACATTACACAATCTTCATTAGCTCTAATTATAATCGCGCGAAGCCGCCAAGTCAAGAGTTTTGGCGATAAAAACAAGGAAAATCCCCGCCAGTTTTACCCGGCGGGGCGGCTAGGGATGGCTCCCCCTAGCTGGAGTCGGACTCAATAGATAGCTGGCGCCAGAGTCGGAGCAATTCTAGTGTGAGTCGCACAGATATCGACACCGTAACTCCAGCTATAACCATAGCTATAACTCCTAGAATAATCCAGAAGCTATCCATTGCCAGTAGTTTAAGACCACTAGCTATAATGGACGGAATATAAGATACCGACCCCATTATCGCCAGAGACTCGTTTGTTACGCGCATTCGTGCGTAAACGACAGCCTCTGTTGTGTACGGGGAAATCCTGTTGATCTGGCGACGCACAAAGTACGCTGCTACCACCATTCCTGTGCCAAAAGAGCATGACACAAGTATGATAGTTTCTATGATTTTGGTCATTTTTCTTTCACCTCCTCAGGTTAAAAACAACCAAATCACGTATAATTATATCACGACATCTATCAAAATGCGACTTTTGTTTCAAAATCGCAAAATCTACTAAAAATCAAATTGCTGTTATTATGCAGCTGTCAAACCAGTCAATTACTGTCTCGGCGAACTATTTTCCAGATTTCGCTGGTTTGCTTTCGCTGCTTTTGTGGCCGATTACTTCGTCGACTACGCCGTATTGCAGCGCTTCGTCGGCGCTCATCCAGTAGTCGCGCTCCATGTCAGCTTTGACTTTGTCAAGTTTCTGGCCAGTGTTGCCGGCTATAATTTTCGCTAACCGCTCTTTTAACTCTATCGCCTCGCGCAGGCTGATTTCTTGGTCGGTCACTTTGCCGTGAGTACCGCTCGACGGCTGATGAATCATCACCCGGGCATTCGGCAACAAATAGCGCTTACCCTTGGCGCCGCTGCTGAGCAAGAAGGCGCCCATGCTAGCCTGCAGTCCGATACCAATCGTCTGGACGTCAGGCTTGATATATTGCATAGTATCATAAATTGCCAAGCCATCGTACACCACGCCGCCCGGGCTGTTAATGTAAAGCTGGATGTCCTTTTCGGGATCTTCGTTGGCTAAGTGCAGCAGTTGAGCCACGATGACGTTGGCCGTAGCTTCGTTGACTTCCTCGCCCAAGAAAATGATGCGATCCTCGAGCAGACGCGAGTAAATATCATAGCCGCGCTCGCCGTCGCGCGTACGGACGATCACGTTGGGTACTAAGTAATTCGATGGTTTCATGACCTAATTGTAGCGTACTAATTAGCACTCGTCAAGACAGAGTGCTAATAACTTGATATTTAACGCGAAATGTAGTATAATAAGAAGATGGACGGCGCAATTCCGCGCTGTCTCGTCCCGTTTTTATCGAAAAAGGAAGGATGGTCCGCTATGAGCGTACCCATTCCCCCGCCCGACCCGCGCAAGGAAGCGCCGCCGTTGCGGCGGCGCCTACTCACTATCCTCCTGCTGGCCGCTTGGCCGGTGGGAGGATTTGTCCTTCTCCTCGGCTCTGCAGCTGGGGAGGAGAGTCCCCTCGGCCGGGGCTTTACCGCCCTGACCGAGGCGCCGTGGTGGGCGGCGATCGGGGCCGCGATGGCCCTGGTTGTCGCCACTTTGTTCTCCATCCCCGCCAGCTTGAGAGTGGCGGGGGATTTTGTCATCGGAGCGAGTACGCTCGCTTTGATGATAGCTTGGGCCGTCGACCCTGCGACGGCCCAAGTAGCAGACACACCCCTCTGGGGATGTCTGCTATTCTCTGTCGGCGTCTCCCTGATTGACGCCGGTCACAACCTTCAGGAACGGCGGGCTCGCCCGCCGCAGAGCGAGAACGGGGCGTAAGCCCCGCCCCTGCCAGACTAACAGTCTCGCCGGGGGCGGGGCTGTTAGTCTTTTTTGACAGTATTTTATACCATATCCAAAATACCCCGCTTACTCTAGCGGGGTATTTTTTGGCAGGCGTGTTATTACTGCTACTTGCTTGCCGCTTCTGATTTCTTTGCTTTGGCGCTAGATTTCTTGCTAGCTGGTTTCTTGGCGGCTGGTTTGCCGTCTTTGCTATTTTTACCAGCCTTAGCGGGTTTATCCGCCTTGCTTTTGTCAGTTTGTACAGTTTTTGCTTTCTTAGTATCTGGAGTGTTTAGCTCAACCAATTTATCAACGGTCTTTTCGGTAATCAAACGGTTGGCGATTTCGCGCTGGGCTTCTGGCTGGTCGAAACGTTTAGCCATTTCGGTGTTATTAGCGTATTGTTGCTTGTAAGCATTGATGTGCGCTGCCAACTCGTCGGCAGTCGCTTCGATTGCCAGCTCTTTGCTCAGTTCGGCTAGTACCAACCCAGCTTTGATGCGCGCCTCGGCTGTATCGTTAGCTTCTGCTTCGACCCAAGCGTCGCGGCTGGCAAATCCGCGCGATTCGTAGTATTGATCCAGCGTCATGCCGCGGTACCGCAAATTTTGCACCAAATCCTGCTCTAACGAGCGGATCTGATCTTGACGCAGTACGTCTGGCACAGTCACATCGCTGGCTGCCACTAATTGCTTAACCAAATCGTCTTTCAATTCGTCTAACGCTTGGCGCTCTTGCTGCGCAGTGATTTCGGCTTCGATATCTTGGCGCAAATCGTCCATCGAAGTATAAGGGCCGGCCTTGGCAGCAAACTCATCATTCAGCTCGGGCAATTCTACCTTGTTGACTTTCTTGATGGTCGTTTCAAACACTACGTCAGCACCCGCCAAATCTTTGGCATGATAATCTTTCGGGAATTGTAGGGCGACGTCCTTTTTATCGCCCGCTTTGAGGCCGACTAGCGCTTCTTCAAAGCCCGGGATAAAAGCGCCGCTACCGAGAGTCAGCGGATAGTCTTTGCCGGTGCCGCCCTGGAAAGCTTCGCCGTCGCGCTTGCCAACGAAATCAATAATCACCTCGTCGCCGTCTCGTGCTGCTTCGGTGGTTTCAGTCTTCTCAGCCAAACCTTTACGAATGCGTTCGATTACTTCTTCGACGTCTTTTTTGTCAACCTTGATTGCCTTTTTGGTTGCCTTGAGTTTCTTGTAATCGCCAAGCTTAACCTCGGGCATGATATCAGCCTCGGCCGTAAATTCCAGCATCTCGCCAGGTACGAACTTCTTCAGCTCGACTTCTGGGCGATCAAGTACTTGCAGTTTGTTGCTAAGGAACGCCTCGGCGACAGCGCGATTAATTGCCGCCTCTAATGTCTCTTGGCTAAGCGTGTGCGGGTCGGCGTGCTTTTTGACTACCGCAATCGGCACGTGTCCCTGGCGAAAGCCGTTAACTTTGATATTTTTAGCCATTCGCTTGAGCGCAACTTGTTCTGCTGTCTCGAGCTCCGGCTGGCCAGCCGTTATCGTCACCAGGACGCGGGTGGCTGATAATTTCTTCACAGTCGTCTTCATAACGACGTATTATAACAGATTATGCTCAGGCTGGCTATTTTGGATAAGCTACAAGATATCTGACAAGTCGAAAACATCGTCGTCTTCGTCGTACTGCTGATGATGACGGCGATCGCTGACAGCAGTCACTACCCGCTCGAAGCTGACTTGCTGTTCGCTGTTTTCGCGAATATTTTGCAGATTGTACAAGCCCTTGGCGACAGACTGCTCATCAACCGTCATCACGTAGCGGACGCGCTTTTTGATAGCTTCTTTGACTTGGCGGTCAATTGGCCGGCCGGTATAGTCAACTTCGACCGAAACCCGCTCGCTGCGCAGCTTTTCGGCGATTCGTTCAGCGTCGTCAAGTACATTGCCCACAGTCACGATGTAAGCTTGAGTAGCGCTCTCAAGGTGGCGCATACCGGTATGGCGCGCTAGCAGCTCAATAATGTTCGACATGTCTGATTGGCCGCCGACCGAACTTTGCAAGTCGTTATTGACGTAGCGTCCGCCCTTATAGAGTAAGGCACTATGTGTAGCATCAGCTTCGGTGAAATCGAAAATAATGCCGCCAGTGTATTCTGGATGCGCCAGCGTGATATCAAGGATAACGTTATTGATCCCCAGCCGCTCCAACCGTTCATACAATGCTACTAAATTCACATAACATTCACTATGGCGGATAACTTCTGGCAGGTCTTCGGCCGACCTGGCGGTCAAAAGCTTAGATAATTTTTGCAGAACTTCGCTAGAGTGCGACAACCCGACGATATCAATCGCGCGGTCGCGAAACTTATCTGGCGCCAGCGTTCGCTTCTGCGCTAGTAGGCGCGCCATTAGGCTAGTTTGTACGGCATCAAGATCAAGGTATTCGCTCAGTAGCAAATCGAGCATCTCTGAGTCATTAATGCGCAAATTATAAGCCGAACGCTTGATGCCCATAGCGTCGAGACCGCGCTTGGCGATAGCGATTGCTTCGACATCAGCTCGCGGCGACTCGCAGCCGGCATGCTCGTAGCGCAACAAATATGCTGCGCTCGGATATGCCGATACACTGAAAGCGCCCGCTACGATGTCGTAACGGCGACGATTCTGTAATTTTGACTCAGTGTCAATATCATATTCTTCATAGCCGTACAGTGTTGCCGTGTTGCGCCACGATTGCTCGACTAGCTGGCAAGCGCGCACGGTATTCGGATAGTGCACGTCTGTATCGGCGGTTACATTGGATGCTGGTGCCATCATATACTCCTATTATAGCATAAATGGAATTATTTTGCAAGAGTGCTATCTACAAACTCTTTACAGGCGCACCTAAATCAGCTAGAATGAGTTTGCGCGCTAGATATGATTATGCGCGGCGGACTGCGTGGGCGACTCACGTATGTGTGGGTGCGCTGCGCGTTGCTAAGAATCGGTAGATGTCGCGATATAGTACTTTACAATCACACGCAGATGTGGCGGAATTGGTAGACGCGCTAGCTTCAGGTGCTAGTGCCCTTCGGGGCGTGGAGGTTCAAGTCCTCTCATCTGTACCATAACTTGTATTTAGTGGAACAATGTTAATACTGCCCGCCCAGGTAAAGCGGGCTTTTTGTTGAGCAAATAGTTGCCTCGCAGCTAATGTTTGTGGTTAAATAGAAGTATGACGAACGAAGAGCTAGCGATCAAAATTGAGAACCTAAGCGATATCGTTGCTAATCTAGCAAAAACGATGGACGAACGGTTTAAACAGATCGACCAAAGGTTTAAGCAAATTGACGAGCGTTTTGAGCAAATCGACCAAAGGTTTGAGCAAATCGATGAGCGGTTTGAGCAGATTGACCAAAGGTTTAAACAAGTCGATGAGCGCTTTGAGCAGATCGACCGTAGGTTTGAGCAAGTTGACGAGCGTTTTGAGCAAATCGATGAACAGCTTGCTGATATCCGCAAAGACCGCAAGACTCTGGTTGATATCGTGAAAGATATGGATCTGGCGGCAGATGAACGATTCCAGGAATTAAAGGCTGGGCAAGCCGAGCTAGCAGCCAGCCAAGAGAGCTTACGGGCCGACCTTGCTGTCGTTCGCCGCGAGCTATATCATGAGTCTGGCAGCCGCGAGATGGTAGACGACACGCTTTATAACTCGCTTGATAAGCGCTTACGCCGAGTAGAGGCAAAGTTTCCTGATTTAGCGTCGAGCCAAGCAGCCTAGCTGTTCCGCTCAAAATACGATTGCTCTTCTCTTTTCCTACGCTAGTTTTAAATAAGTGTAAGCGATAGCGTGTATATATTTGGTCTGTTAATCGATTAAGAGGCCACTTTTTGCTAGCGGCATTAACGATTCTAACAAGCCATTTGTAGAAAATATAATTTTTGGCAGTATCTGCCTATACCTGCGGCAAAACATCGCCGTTGACACTAGCGGTAAGCGATCGCAGATTGTCGCCGACTTTGACGCCCGGATTCATAATACCGAGCGGATCAAAAACTTTTTTGATAGCCGCGTACATTTCGCGAGTGCGAACGTCAAGGTGCTTATACGCGAAATGCGCTGCGATCCGTCCCTCGGCTGTTTGGCCAATGAGCGCGCCGTCATACTTAACAGCCAAATTAGACAATTCATCAAAAATCTTGAATAATTTTTGCTTGTCTCCAACTTGGCGCAGCGATAGCACTGGATGAACCGTGTAAGTTTCGGTTAGTACGTGTCCAGAAATAGGCATATTACAATGCAGACGACCAGCCAAAACTGTTAATGCTTTGGTAAATTCATCGAAACGCGCAGCTGGAATATAAATATCACTATACAAATGCGGCGCAAAAGCTGGGTTTTTGTCAGGCAATTCGGCATAGCGAGCAATATTAAGTGCTGATAATAGCGCGCCATCGTCCGTGTCTTCGCTAGAAACTAATTTGACTCCCTCGGTGTTGCTGAATGTCTTCTGGATTTTTTTGAGGTTACGAGCGCGAGTACGAGCATTGAAATCGTCAAATCCGGCGATAATGACTGCTTGCGGGTCAGCTCCTTCTAGGTTGAGCCAGTCAAAGCGCCGGCCGGCAGCAGCGGCAGCACTAAATAGCTGAGAGTCAAAATACTCGGCAAAAGCTGCGCCGCTATCACGCAGTATGCGCATAGCATCATTGGCCATACTAGCCGAAGCAAATACTAGCGCGAAGACCTCATTGCTCTGGCTACGAAATTCGGTGCGCAAAATCATCTCGCTGATAATACCTAGCGTACCCTGCGCACCGATGAATAGCGGTGTCAAGTCGAACTGATTTCCTCTCTTGACAGAGGCTATAGAGCTATAGCCAGACTTATCATATTCTGGCAGAGCAGTAATCACGTCGTGGTATTCGTCAATGATTGCGTCAATGCCGCGGTAAATATCGCCCTCTAGATTCTGCAGGCCTTTCTTGCGGCTGAGCTCGCGCCGGCCAAGCGGGCCTGTCTGCAAAATATCGCCATTTGCCAAAACGATCTCGAGCTGGCTGATAAAGGCGCTCAAATCGCCGTATTTACCGCTAGTCAGTCCAGCTAGATTGTCAGCGATAGCTCCGCCAACTGTTCGACGCGCATCTAGGCCGTCGAGCGGCGGGATGTTAACACCCTGCAAGCTTAGCGCTTGACACAGGGTTCCAATGGTCGTGCCGGGCTGCAAGCGAACTAACCGCTGCTTGGCATCATACTCAAAAATATTATTCATATGCCGCGACATATCGGCTATCGCCCCACGGCAAATTGCGCCGCCTGTAGTTCCGCGGCCTGAACCGCGGGCAGTTATTGCCTGAACATGCCCGCGTTCAGCCAGCTGCCATGACAACCGCGCCGTTTTGCGGATATCCTCGGTGTTGCGCGGCGCGACGATCATCTCTGGCGCAAGACTCAATACTCCAGCATCGTTAATATAAGCCTGCCGCACATCGGGCCGGAAGTCAATCTCTCCTAGCAAATGTCCGCGTAGGTAATTAGCAATTTTGCTCATACACCCTCATCTTCATATAAATCTATTTTAGCATAAGCTGCAGCAATTTTTCGCTAATTTGTTAGAAGTTTGCTATAATTACTTGTGCAAGCAAAATACGTGCGGTTTGCACGGCAGCGGTGTGCCGCTAGAGCTTGCAAACGCTCGCGGATGTGGTGGAATTGGTAGACACGCATGCCTTAGGAGCATGTGCTTTCGAGCGTGAAGGTTCAAGTCCTTTCATCCGCACCAAGGAGATTCGATACACACTCTGAGGAAAATACGCATAAAAAAATAACCCGTATATCGCGGGCTATTTTAATTCCCCAAAAATCACGAATCACACGATTCTCGGCGGAAAGAGGTGAGGCAAGCATTTCCATAACTACGATTGTCCACCACAACAATTTCGTTTCCCAGATTTGGTTCCTCACCTCTTCCTGGATGTGATAATACCATAAGCCCGCCTGGTTTGAGAAGCCCAAAAAGTTTACTGACTGTGGAAAACTGTGGATTTTTGTATGGCGGATCGGCAAAGATTATGTCATACTTGCCTGCGCCGCCAGACTCAATCCACGAATTGACAGGGGCGCTAATAATTTTTGCTTCATTTTGAACGCCTAGCGAGGACACATTATTGCTTAAGATTTTTTGAGCAATTTTATCGCGTTCGATGAACGTTACGCGGGCAGCACCGCGGCTGAGAGCTTCGAGGCCAACCGCGCCAGTACCAGCAAAAGCGTCTAAAACCTGCGCACCGTTAATTTCGTTGCCGATGCTATTGAACATGGCATTGCGAATCCGCTCGCCCATCGGCTTGGTGCGAGTGTTGTTATCTCTAGGCGCATCCAGCAGTCGCCCGCCGAAACGCCCGGCGATTACTCGGATCGAGCTCACTGGTGCGCCTCGCGGTAGGCGCGGTACCAAAAATACGTAATGATATTAGCGATCAGCGGAATCAGCGTTTGCCGCGTCTGCTGCGCTAGATGGGTTGTCCAGCCGCGCTTCCAGAATTCCTCGTACATACCTAGTGCGTAAACTTGCTGCACCGCATCGAGAAAGACCGTCTGCAAATCCTTATCATCTGCCAGCTTTAGCCAGATTGAATTTGGCGCCGAATTGGAAAACTTGGTCGTCTTGATGCTGGTCGCTACGCCTAGCTCAAATAACACATGCGTCGCAAACACACCCTTGGCACCCCAATACTCCCAGTTTTTGCTAAGAGTCTCGCGCATGGTCGAGCCTCTGATGATGCCTTTTTCGGCGATCGACGCCCGCTCGTTTTGAGGCCGTCCCCACAGCTCCTCAATCTTTTCGCCTAGCGGATAATGATGAGCTGGCGTTAGACCGTCGGTAATGGCATGAGCCATCCAAGCCGCCTCAAAGGCTGCCCGCACATTATTACGCTTTTTAAGCGCCTGCACCAAATTGGTGTAATGATCCATAATCATCTCGACCAGCGCCGTATCGCTGGGGTCGCTGGGGTCGATGAAATGCCACGGCTCATCGACGCCTGGACTTTTGCGCTTGATGCCGTCGGGGCCGTTGTTGCCTTCGAAATGCAAAATATCCTTGGCAGAAGGAAAACCGCGGCCAACCCTTGATATTTTGCGCAAATCGCGGCGAGCAATCCGGTCGATTTTCTGATGCACGCCTATGAAATTACCCGAATGCGAACGAAAAGTAGTACCGCTGTACATGCATTGTATTATAGCACGCCGTTTGGCAGCGGCTCGGCAAAAGGCAAAAGACAGATAGAACTTGCCAAACATAAGCATTGTGCTATATACTTAGTTTTAAGCTACGGAGAGCCTGCAGATACAAAACATCAGCATTCCTCGGAGGTTAAGTATGCGAAACAGCAAAACCAGCAAACAAACTATAGTCATATCGATTATCGCCGTATTGACAATTATCAATACGATTCTGATAGGTGTAATATTTTTTATTCAGAGCAACAAGTTTTGGTCCACTGACTACATAACCGAAAATCACACAAGGCGTATAATCAATCTAGAAAAAACAATTAAAAAACTCGAAAATAATTCTAATTAAGCGTTGTCACCCGCTGGTTGTGGCGGACGCGCGCTTCTAGCGCTGGATATTTTGATAAGCTTTCGCCGCTATCGATGAAGCGTTTAGCGGCTTTTTGGGCGCGAGCAATCAGCTGCGTGTCGGCTAGCGTAGCGATTTGCAGATTAAGCGCGCCGTGCTGCATGCGTCCGTAAATCTCGCCGGGGCCGCGCAAGCTCATATCGACCTCTGCTAGATGAAAGCCGTCGTTGGATTGTTCAATCTCGCGCAGGCGCTGGCTAGGCTTATTGTTTGTGCTCATCATCAAATAGCAGAAGCTTTGGTGCTGGCCGCGGCCGACCCGCCCGCGCAGCTGGTGCAATTGTGCTAAGCCAAATTGGTCGGCGTCCTCAATCATCATAATCGTAGCATTCGGTACGTCGACACCAACTTCGATGACGGTAGTACTAACCAAGATATCATATCGTTGATCTTTGAAAGCTTGCATGATTTGATCTTTTTCGCTAGCGGTCATCTTGCCGTGCAGCATAGCGATGCGGCGGTGGCCAAAAATACTATTTTTGAGTCGTTTGTATTCAGCTTCGACACTTTTACGATCGCTAGAATCGCTGTCAGTGATTAAGCTGCAAACTACGTAAACTTGGCGACCCTGGGCAATTTGCTGGTCGATAGCAGTATAAGCGGCCTCGCGCGAGGGCGGCGAAATAATTTTGGTAAGAATCGGCCGTCGGCCGCGCGGCAACTCGTCGAGGACACTGACGTCTAGTTCGCCGTAAACAGTCAGCGCCAAACTGCGCGGGATCGGCGTGGCCGTCATCGCTAAGAGGTGCGGCATGGCAGCAGTTATCGATGGTTTTTTTGCGTTTAGCGGGGCGCTCGATATACTTTCCTCACCTCCGTGTCTCGCTCGCGAGCCTGGGGCTGCGCGCCCGG
>ERZ773077.2675-NODE-2675-length-11342-cov-3.342429_pt1 | contig 11342 bp, 8 predicted proteins | sample MGYA00580612_ERZ773077 | MGnify/ENA primary metagenome ERZ773077 (study PRJEB29015, sample SAMEA2737971) | human oral metagenome | biome: human oral; feature: human-associated habitat; material: dental | place: China | collected 2021 ...
GAAAAGAATTTATGACCGCCAGCGGAATAGCACCGCTACCTGCGGGCGTACATGATTGCGATCCGAATGATGAACTCTGCTCTATAGACGATTCTTTTGCTAATCGCGGCAGTAGTGGCCAGTTTTTTACGAGAAAAAGCTATTACAAGGGTAATACCAAGGTGGATATGAAGAGCTTGGCGGTTTATCTGGAGGATGAGATAAAAATCAATGATCTTACCTTGCGACCGGGCGTAAGATTAAGTAGGGACGATTATATGAAGCAAACGACTGTAGCGCCGAGATTTAACAGCTACTACGATATTTTCGGCGACGGCGATTCTATTCTTAGCTTCGGTGCAAACCGCTACTACGGGCGCAATCTCTTTACCTATAAATTAAGAGAGGGTCGAGAGGGTCTCGCCACTACCTACACGCGTCCGCGCAATGCTTATACTCAAAACTGGACGCAACTGCCAAAAGACCCGTCTCTAACGAAATTTAACGAGCTAAGGGTGCCTTATGAGGATGAGCTGGTATTTGGGGCAAAACAAAAGCTTGGGAATTTCGAGTTTTTCGGCAAATATGTAAGCCGTAAGGGCAGGGATCAGATCATCAAATCTACGCGAAGAGATCTAGGTCTAGCGCCGGATCCGAACTACCAAAGTAACTATCAAACCTTCACCAACGACGGCAGAAGCGAGAATAAAATTTTAACTTTCGGCGTTAAAACGATCGATGATTACGAGGCCTTCGGCACGCTAAACGGCTTTGAGCTAGGCTTTGAGCATATCAGGATGAAGACCAATAACACCATCTACGATGAGAAGCTTGATAGAGAAACGCTTGAAGATGAAAAGATCGTCGAATACGACGGGAAGTTGATGAGGTTATCGGAGCTTCCGGCGCAGGACTACGCTAGGCCTTGGACTGCGAGCCTAAATATCATCACGAAAATTCCAAGCTACGGTATCAGCGTAAATAACTTCCTATCGTTTAAAGGCTCGCAAGAGGCGATCGCCCGCACGGGCAAGACGCCTGCGGGCAAGTATCCCGCCAGATACGACAAATACGAAAAGGTCAATCTCGGCAAAAGCTACAGCTGGGATGCGCGCATCGGATATGCTAAAAAGATGGCGGGCGAGGTGGAATTTTTTACGAATTTAGACATCTACAACGTCCTAAATAAGCGCAACAAAGCAAGACTCAGCAGCGATACCTCGCTTGATCTGGTCTATGAGGCGGGCAGGCAGTTTTGGCTGGAAGCGGGCATTCGGTGGTAGCGAAAGTTAAATTTGCGGAGCTTTTAAAATTTCGCGGCTCCGCAAAATTTTGTGAAATTTTTGAAATTCACGGCATTTCGCGAAATTTTAAATTTCACGCCGCGCTCCTTAAAATTCCGCACTGCACTCATAAAAATTTTAGTGCGCGTGCGCCGCAAAATTTCAACGTACGCCAAATCACGAAATTTGCACCCAAATTTAACTTGCAACCAATTTAAGGAGCCGAAATAACTTTTTAAATTTTAACGCCGATATCGCTTAATTGGCTCTTTCATTGAAATATCACAAACTGCTTTTGAAATTTTGACGGGCTGATCCGCCGCTCTTTTAGCATGTAGCGGCAAACCCTTTCAAAGTCCGCCGCGCTCATCATAAAACTGATAAATTCGCCCTTGCCGTCATAGATGATCAAAGTATCGATCGCACGAAAGCTAAATTTCCCCTCCGTGATCTTTGAAAAAATCAGTTTGGCGATGAAAAACGGCAAAACCAATGCCGCCGCGCTCATAATAAAAATTATAAATCCTCTAAGGCTCTGTAAAAATCCGGCGAATGCGACGGCTATCACGATAAACGAAAGCACAATGTCTGCGGAATTTCTAGCGGGCACGATATGTCCGAATAGCGGCGTAGCGGTGAGCTTTATGAGCGATATCTCATCAAATTTTATAGATTTTGTGATTTTGCCCTTGTTAACGTAGTTAATGCTCCTATTCGTCAAATGAACAAAGCGCGTATGGGCGCTGTTGAGATAAGACACGACGGCGAATACTACAGGAACAAACGGCGTATAGTATGGGAAAATATCCCCTATATACAGAAACACCGGTACCGCCAAAGGGGCGAAGAATAGGTTATAAATAAAGAATACCGCGATGTTGTAGTCTTTGACGATGAGGGGTTTATTGCCAAATTGCGGTGGATTTCGGTGCTCGGCGCCGTTTTGCTCAGGCTTCTGCGACCTTTGCGGCTCATCGTTAAAATTGTTCATTAAATTTGCCCCCGTTTTAAAATTTTATCGTTAGCGGCTCGGGCACTTTGCGGCGTTAAATTTGCCGTTCGTGCCGTGCTTTAGCGACGCAATCCCAAGCGAAGCCCGCCTTGCGTCCTTTCAAAATTTTATTTCGTTCAAATTTATCCGCACCTTTGTTTGTACGCTGCGCATCGGTATTGCCGCGCTTATGAACTGCACCGCGTGCGCTTACCGTGTCGCCGCACAAAATCTTGCAATCTCACAGCTCGAAATCAAAGCAGTAAAACTCATCCGCCTCGCTCCAGAGCTCTTTTAGCGAACGTCCGTCTATCTGCGGCGCGGCGTAAAGCTCCCGCAGCGTGGCGAAATACCGCTCGCCGCTTGCATTTGCGCCCGCCTCATCCGCGCATCTTTGAAATGAGCAGCGATCCGCATAGGCGATGATCATATACTCTGCGCCGCGCAGACGAAAGCTAAGCTCGGGCTCGCCGCCCTCGGCTACACATTTTAGCAGCATTTGCTCTATAGTTTCAAATGAGTATTTCGGCATTTCGCTCCGATCTTAAAATTCTATCGCCGCCGCCGCATATCGCGAGCTGTTTTACTCCGCCAAAAACTCGAAGCGCTCGATCATATCCAAAAGCATATCGGCTCTGCAAATTTCATCGTCCAGCAGGTCATCGTATTGATCCCGCAGTCGCTCGGCGTCTTGCGCCACGGGCTCTAGATGCTCCCTGGCCTGCGCGGGCTCCCCTTTCATCACGAAGTATTCGCCTAAGATCACGCGAGCTTGCATCTTGCTAACCTCGTCGCCCTCTCCCTCTACCGCCGCTTTTAGGCTCTGCACGCCGCCCTCCTCAAGTCCCCGCGAGAGCTGCATTATAGCTTTGTTTAGATAAAGCTTCGCATCCATTTTTGCTCCTTAGTTAAATTTTATTTGAAATAGTAGAACAAATTCCCGCCGTACTCCAGATCCACGAACTCCTTGCTGTCAAAATAGAGCTTAAATTTCATGTGGCTCAGGTATTTGGCGTCTTGCGCTTTCTCTACCAAATTTCTTATTAGCCGCTCTATTTTTTCGCCCCCTTCGCGGCGTGCCGCGTCCTGCCTCGTGAAATAAAAAACTACGGGCGCGTCGGACACCGCCGCGATATACCAAATTTTAAGCGGCGCTAAAAGCTCGTTTCGGTTTCGCAGCAGCTCCTCTACCGCGCCTTGGATCAGATCGGTGCGGATCTGCGACTCGAAGGACTCGACCGAGATATAAAAATTCTTTAGCTCGTTTAGCTTCGCGTAAAGCGGCGTGCGGGCGAGGTAGCGCTCGATGCACTTTTTATCGGTGATTTTCGCGGCGTCTTTATCGAAGCGAAGCACGATCTTAAGCCACGCCGAGTCCCTGCCCGCGCCGTAAAACGCGCTGATAGGACGAACCTTAAATTTAGCACTTATAAACTCCAGTAAGCCGCTGATATTTTCGCTGTTTTCGGCTCTATTTTCTATGATCTCTTTGCAGCGCCTGCTTTGATACGGGCTTAGATCGCAAAACATCGCGCGCCTTTAAATTTAAAGTGATTTAAATTTAGCCCGCATCATAAGCCTGCAGCATATCGAAGGTCGGAGCGAAAAAGAGCGCGCCCGTCTTTGCGACGCTGAAATCCAATAGGCGGTCGTAGTTGCCTCGCGGGCGGCCGATAAACATACTCTCAAGCATCAGCTCCAGCGTGCTAAAGGTGCTTGCGTAGGCGATGAAGTAGGTTCCCGTCTCGCCGCCTTGCATAAACGGCATATTGCCGCGCACGACCTTTTTATCGTCGCCGACGTTAGCAGCGGCGGAGTGCGAGTTGCTGGGCTTAATCTCCTCGCTCATCTCGATATCGTTTTGTTTGCTACGCCCGATGACGCGCTCCTGCTCGTCGACGCCCGCGGCGTTCCACGCGCTCATATCGTGGATATATTTTTGCGTAAAAAGATAGCTGCCGCCCTTGTACGCCGCATCTTCGTCGCCTACCTTGGCGAAAAAGTCGCGATCTGCGCCTTGCGGATTTTCGGTGCCGTCCACAAAGCCGATGATAGCGCGTCCGTCGTAGTATTTAAAGCCGCAGATCTCCTCCTCGCACGTCGCGACGTCCTTTAGCGCGGCTCTGATCTCGCTTGCCATATCGTAGCAAACGGCTTGATTCGCCGCTCTGATGTGGATATGGATATCGCCTCCGGTAGCGGGCGCGATGTGTTTATCGCCCCTAATCTCTTCGAAATTTTTTAGCTCCTTCGGCAAAGGCTTCGGCAAGCCGAGCATTTTCCACGCCTCAAAGCCTACGCCCAGCACGCAGCTTGTTTCGCTAGCCGCGCCGAATCTCGTAACGGCGGTTTTGTTTAAATTTATCACCAAACCGCAAAGGCCCTCGAAAGCCTTTTTGCAGGCGGTCTTGCCCGCACCAAAGCGCCAGATCATAAATACGGTGTTGTTGCCGGGCGCGTCGGTTACGTTTTGGGATTTTGCGTGCGCACAGGCGCAACTTTTTTCTTCACTCATTTTTCTCTCCTTTAAAGTGAAATTTTAAAAGGAATTTTAGCGCAATATCGGTAAACGGCGGGCGTAGAGATAGAATTTAGGCGGCTTTCGGGTTTGATTTTCGGCAGAGGAAATTTTATCTTTGATCGTTAAATTTGCGACGGCGATAAATTTAGGCTTTAAATTTATAAAATTTACGCCGAGTGGGAAAGCGAAATTTTAGAGTTTTGCAAGGACCAAATTTTAAAGTAGTGGCAGATGGGAAGGGATTCGAACCCTCGAAAGCTTGCACTTTACACGCGTTCCAGGCGTGCTCCTTCAACCGCTCGGACACCCATCTAAATTAAAAGTCGCGATTATAGCGAAAATCTAAAATTTTGCCAAATTCCGTTTCGGCGCGCAACCGCTCGCCTTTAAATTTAAAACTCGGCGCTTAGAATTTTATCGCGCTGCTTGGAATTTCGCCGTACTGCTTGAAATTCTGCCGCGCCACGAAGCCCGACCGCACTGTGCTTTCTAGCCGAGCGGCGATTTTACCTTGCTGCGGCTATTGTAAAATTTAGATTATCTTTGAAATTGGAATTTGTCGCCCGCCGCGGAGCCAAATTTAAAAAGCGCAAGCAGATTTTTTAAACGATCCGCTTGCGCCGTAAAAGCCGAGCTGCGCTTTAAATTTACGGGTATTTTAAAATTTCGCGCCGCCCGTAAATTTAGAAAGCTAATTAAAAATTCTATCCTTCGGGAAGGCGGACATATCGGGCTGCACGTCCTGCTCCGCGCCGATAAGCGCCTTGATTTCGCTATCCTCGATGCTAAAGCCGCCTCCGAGCGCCTTGTATGTATTTACCGTCGCGTTTAGGACGTCAAGATCGGTCTGCACTTTGTTTAGCTGCGCGCTAAGTAGGTTTCGCTGCGAATCCAAAAACTCCAGATGATCGCTGTAGCCCGCCTGATACCTGCTTGAGGCGTTTGAATAAATTTTGCTCTGCGAAGCGACGAGATCGGCGAGGCTTGCCTGTCTTAATTTGGCGTTTTGCACGCCTACAAGCGCGTCGCGAACGTCGCCGAAAGCGGTTTTAAGAGCTTTGTCGTATGCGATGAAACTCGCGTTTTGCTCTAAATTTGCAAGCTCTACGCGCCTTTTTTGGCGGCCGAAATCAAGCAGCGGCCCTGCGAGCGAGCCGCCGATACTCCACGTGCTCGCGTTTGCGGTAAATAGCCTGTCGAACTCGCCGCTTGCGTATCCCGCCGAGCCCGTAAGCGAGAAGGTAGGGAAGTAGCCTGCCTTGGCGACGCCCACTAGGAAGTTGCTTGCGCGCAGATTTTCGAGCGAGCTTGCGACGTCCGGGCGGTGCAGGATCACGTCGCTTGGGATTCCGCTTGGAATCTGCGGCGCGCTAGGCATTTTCGCGGCGGTCTGCGGCGCGCCGCGTAAAATTTCATCGTAGCTCTTGCCCGTTAGGATATTTAGCGAGGTTTGAGCCGCGGAGAGCTGATTTTGCACGCTTATGAGGCTTGCCTCGGCGCTTTGGACTGCGGCTTTCGCCTGATAAAATACGATCTCGCTAACCGCGCCCGCATCGAGCTGCTTTTTGCGGTAGTTTTGCGTATCTTGATAGCTTTTTAGGCTGTCTTTTAAAATTTGTTCCTGCTGCTTTAACGCTAGTAGCGTAAAATAGGTCGTCGCAACCGTGCTGGTGATCGTGTTTTTGGCGGTTTCGTAGTCGTATTTCGTTGCATTAAATTTCGATCGCGCCGAATCTACGCTGTTGCGCACGCGTCCCCAAAGATCGATCTCGTAGCTTAGCACGGCGCCGATCTGATACGCGCCGTGAGAGTTGCGATCGGGCTGGTTGCCGAAATTATTTTGGCGCACCGCGCTGCCGCTTAAATTTACGTTCGGCAGGTACCCGAGCTTGTTTAGCCCTAAATTTACGCGCGCGTATTCGACGTTATTCAGCGCGATTTGCAGGTCGGAATTTTGCTCCAGCGCGCTTTGGATCAGGGCGTTTAGCTGCGGATCGTTAAAGCTTTTCCACCACTGCGTGCTAACGTTCGTGCTTGCGTAATCCGCCTTAAAGCCGGTCTGCTTTTGCGGCGTAACGGGCTTGAAGTTGCAGCCGCAGAGTAAAATTCCAAGCGTCAAGGCGCTTAAAAGAGCGTTATTTATTTTCATCGTTCACCTCGTTAGTTTGGACTTTTTTGCCGCGTCTATCAAGCCAAGCGTTGAAGCTTTCGAGCAGGTAGAAAAACAGCGGCACGAAAAAGATCGCGATCGTAGATGCCGCGAGCATTCCGCCTACGACGCCGGTTCCTAGCGCATGGCGGCTAGCAGCGCCCGCGCCGGTAGCGATAACCATCGGAAGCACGCCCAGACCGAACGCAAGGCTCGTCATCACGATAGGGCGAAACCTCATCTTGGCGGCCTCGACGGCGGCTTCCGCGATAGGGCGGCGGTTATTTAGGTGCTCGTTCATCGCAAATTCCACGATCAAAATCGCGTTTTTCGCCGCCAGACCGATTAGAAGCAAAAGTCCGATCTGAAAATATATGTCATTATTCAGCCCGCGGAAATATGTAAATACTAGCGCGCCGAATACCGAAAACGGCACGGCGGTAAGCACGGCAAGCGGCATGAGCCACCTTTCGTATTGAGCCGCCAGGATCAAAAACACGAAGATCATTCCAAATACGAATGCCTGCGCGCCCTTGCCGGTCTCGCTGACCTCTTGATACGCAGAGCCCGACCAGCCGATCGAATATCCGCTAGGAAGCTCCTCTTTTATAACCTCTTGGATCGCGGCGATCGCCTGACCCGAAGTGTAGCCCGTATTTGGCTCGCCCATAATTAGCGCGGCAGGGAAGGCGTTAAATCTATTAACGGAATCCGGGCCTAAGGAACGCTCAAGCCTCACTAAAGAATTTAACGGTATCAGATCGCCGCTAGCGCTGCGGACGTAGAGCGATTTTAGATCGTTAGGATCGTCTCTGTAGTCTTGCGTAGCGCGGATATAGACCTTAAACGTGCGGCCCAAGAGGTTAAAGTCGTTGATGTAATACTGCCCGATAGTGGAATTTAGCACGGTGAAAATGTCGGCTATCTTAACGCCTAGCATCTTTATCTTCTCTTTATCGAGATAGAGCTTATACTGCGGGAAATCGGTATCCAGCGTCGTTCGCACAAGCTTTAAAGCGGGGTGTTGATTGGCTTTGGCGGTTACGCGATCCATATCGGCGCGAATTTCATCGTAGCTCTTGCCCGTCGTGCTTTGCGCGTAGAGCTCAAATCCGCCCGTAAGCGAAAGACCCATAATAGGCGGCGGCGTGACGACGTAGGTCATCGAGTTTCGATCCGCGCCGTAGAGTTCGCGGTTTAGCGCGGCGGCTATGGCGAAGTTGGAATTTTCATCGCCGGGGCGCTCTTTCCAGTCTTTTAGCTTTATGAAAAATGCTCCGCCGTTTTCTCTAAGCGCTCCGGCTAGCATATCGTATCCCGCGATTTGGGTTATGTCCACGATGTTGGGATGTTTTTTGACGATACTTGCGATGAAATTTTGATCAGCTTCCGTCCTAGGCAGAGTAGATGCCGACGGAAGCGTAGTCATTGCCATAATCGAGCCCTTGTCCTCGTTAGGCACCAGGCCGGTAGGGGTAAGTTTAAGAAGCTCTATCATCGCATAGATGATGATGCCCACAAAAACGAGGCTGATTAGCACGTGGCGCAGAACCACGCCGACGCCCGCCGCGTAAATTTTAGTCGAAGCGCTAAAAAGATTATTAAACCATCTTACGAAGAAAAACGGCTCGGATTCCTTTTTTTGCAAGATCAGGGCGCAAAGTGCGGGCGTCAGCGTAAGGGCCACGAAGCCCGAAAAACATACCGAAGATACGAGCGTTAATGCAAATTGTCTCTGCATAACCCCGGTAAAGCCCTCCATAAACGCAACCGGCACGAAAACCGCCGAAAGCACGAGCACGATCGAGATGACGGGCGCTATGATCTCGCCCATCGCCTTTGTGGTGGCTTCTTTGACGCTTAACTGCGGCTCTTCGTACAAAATTCTTTCTACGTTTTCGATTACGATGATCGCATCGTCCACGACGATACCGATAGCCAAGATGAGCGCAAAAAGGGTGATTAAATTTATAGAAAATCCAAAAGCGTAAATTCCGATAAACGCGCCGCAGATCGATACCGGAGCGGCAAGAGTCGGGATGATCGTAGAGCGGATATTGCCCAGAAACATATACATAACCAAAATAACCAAAATCAGCGCTTCGATGAAGGTGTGTATGACCTCCTTGATAGAGACTTTTACGAAGCTCGTCGTATCGTAGGCGACGCCGTAGGTCAGCTCGCCCGGGAAATTCGGCTTAAGCTCGTCTATGCGCTTATTTACTGCTTCGACTACGGCTAAGGCGTTGGCGCCGTTTTGCATAAAGATAAGCACCGCTACCATCTCTTTGCCGTTAAATTTAGACGCGATGGCGTAGCTTGCGCCGCCTAGTTTGACCTCGGCGACATCTTTTACGCGCAAAAAATTTCCGTCCTTCTGCGCGCGTATGATGATATTTTCAAATTCTTCGACGGTTTTTAGACGACCCTCGGGCTTGATCGCATAGACGTAGGGATTGCCTAGATCCATCGGCTGCTCGCCCATCTTGCCCACGGCGTATTGACTGTTTTGCTCGCTTATCGCGGCGATTATCTCGGCGGTCGTAACGTTAAATTTCTTAAGCAGCTCGGGCTTTACCCAGATCCTCATCGCGTAGTCTTTCGTTCCCAATTTTTGAGCCTCGCCGACGCCCGGCACGCGCTTTAGCTCATCTACGACGTTGGTAGCTACGTAGTTTTGCATCTCTACGATGTCCATCTGCTCGCTAGGATCGTAAAATGCAAGCACTTCGAGCATCGTACTGCTGCGCTCGGTGACGGTTACGCCGTACCTGCGCACCTCGTCGGGAAGCAGCGTAAGAGCGGGCGTCACGCGGTTATTTACATTGACTTTTGCATCATCAGGATCGGTGCCGATCTGAAAGTATACGTTGATACTAACAGAGCCCGAGGAGCTTGCCGAGCTTTGCATATAGATCATATTCTCAACGCCGTTGATCGCGTTTTCAAGAGGCGCTGCGACGACGTCGGCGATCGTCTGCGCATCAGCGCCGCTATATGTAGCGTTTACGACGATTTGTGGTGGCGTGAGCTGCGGATACTCCTCGACGGAGGAATTTTTAAGAGCCAAAACGCCCGCGATTACGATGATTATCGAAACGACGCAGGCAAAGACGGGGCGGTTGATGAAAAATTTAGAAAACATTATTTCCCGCTTTCCGCATTGCTCTGAGACGGTTGCTCGTTCGGCTGTCCCGCTACGTAAGGATCGGTGCTTGCGGGTACGGGAGTGACCTTGGAGCCCACGTTGATCTTTTTAAAATTATCCAAAATGATCTGATCGCCGTCCTGCAGCCCGCTTGAGATCGTCGCCGTGCGGGTATCTTGCGCCGAAATTTTGACTACTTTTTTAGCGACTTTGCCGTCTTGTACGACATAGACTATGGTATTGCTAAGATCTTGCTTGAGCGCAACTTGCGGAATTTTAAAGCCGTTTTTCTGATAAAAGCCCTCGACGCTTACTTTGGTAAAAATTCCGGGGCGAATTTCTAAGCTTGGATTTGGAATTTGAGCCTTGGCGCTGACTGACGCGGTGTTTGTATTTATGACGCTATCGATAAAGCTTAGCGTGCCGTTGTAGTCCTTGCCGCCGAGATTTATGCTTACCTGACGCCCTAGCTGCTTCCACTGCCCGTTTCTTAAATTTGTATCAAGCTCCAGTCTATCGACGTCTGCGATGCCGAATTCCACGTCGATCGGATCAAATTTGCTAAGGCGCACCAGATCCTCGCCCGCGCTTACGTATGCGCCCACGTCTTTTTGCGTATCGCCCGCCATGCCGTCAAAAGGTGCGGTCACGAGCGAGTGGTCAAGATCGATCTTGGCGCTTTTAAAATTTGCTTCGGCTACCATAAACGCGGCCTTTGCGGTGTCGAAGTCCTTTTGAGAGATCGTGTTGCTAGCTTTTAGCGCCTTGGCTCTTTTGTAGTCCGCCGAGGCGTTTTGCAGATTAGCGTTTGCGCTGTCAAATGCCGCTTGGTAGCGCGAGCGGTCGATCTCGTAGAGCACGTCGCCCTTTTTGACGCTATGACCAGGCTCGAAAAGCTGCTTTTCGATAGTGCCCGAAACCTGCGGCTTTAGCATTATCTCAAGCTCGCTTACGGTCTGTCCGTTAAATTTCAAAATTATCGGCACGTCGGCGGATTTTGCCGTAAATACGCCTACCGGCAGCGCGGGAGCCTCGCCGCCTTGCTTCGCGCCTTTATCTTCCTTTTTTTCAAAATAGGAGCAGCCCGAAACTAAAAACGCTGCGAAAATCAAACTGGCGACTTTTTTCATGTAATTTCCTCTAATTGGGTTAAAATTTTGTATTTGTAATAGTTATTACGAAACGAGCGTAGATTATAATAAAAACTACATAAAGAAAACTTAAATTTAGCCCGTAAAATAATCTACCGAGTGGAATTATAGCGGAATTTC
>ERZ773077.2677-NODE-2677-length-11340-cov-3.878334_pt1 | contig 11340 bp, 12 predicted proteins | sample MGYA00580612_ERZ773077 | MGnify/ENA primary metagenome ERZ773077 (study PRJEB29015, sample SAMEA2737971) | human oral metagenome | biome: human oral; feature: human-associated habitat; material: dental | place: China | collected 2021 ...
ATATTTATATAATCGCGGCGTAATTTCCAAAAAGGAGAACAAATGGAATTCCTAACCAGTTTGAGTGAAAGCACTCAGTTCACTCTACAACTAATCGTAGTGCTCGGATGTTTATTCTACGGCGCTAAAAAAGGCGGTATGGCTCTAGGCGTACTAGGCGGTATCGGTCTTGTTATCTTGGTGTTTGCATTCGGTATGAAGCCAGGCAAACCAGCAGTAGACGTCATCCTAACGATCCTAGCCGTCGTCGTAGCAAGCGCTACGCTGCAAGCTGCAGGTGGTCTTGACGTTATGCTTCAGATAGCGGAAAAAGCGCTAAGAAAAAATCCTAAATTCGTCTGTATCCTAGCTCCTATTTGCGGCTGGACGCTAACGGTTCTATGCGGCACCGGACACACGGTTTATACGCTGCTACCGATCATCTACGACGTATCTATCAAAAGCGGCATCCGTCCGGAAAGACCGCTGGCTGCTACTACGATCTCGTCTCAGCTAGCCATCATCGCTAGCCCGGTTTCGGTTGCGGGCGTATCTATGGTCGCCGTTTTGCTAGGCACTGGCACAGTTCATATCGATGGATTTACTAGCTACGTGGATCTACTAAAAGTAACTATCCCGTCAACCTTTATCGGTATGCTTATCATCGGTACTTACTCGATTTTTAGAGGTAAAGACCTAGATAAAGACCCTGATTTCCAAGAGAGGATCAAAGACCCTGAGCAAAGAAAATATATCTACGGCTCAGACGAATCTCACTCTCTAATCGGCGCAAAACTCCCTGCTAAACAGTGGAACGTGATGTGGATATTCCTAGCTACTATCGCTATCGTGGCGGTTCTAGGCTACTATAAACAACTACGCCCTAGCTGGACTAGCAACGTCCCTGGCAAATCTATCGAAATCGTAGTAGGTGAAAAAGTAGTTAAAAACATCACCGTAAAAGACGGACAAGTAGTCTCTACCGTAGATGGTAGCAAAGTCGTCTCAAACGTAAAAGACAGTAAAGTAAAAGACGCTACTAAATTTACGAACGTAGAAGTCCTAGATAAAGACAAAAAAGTAACTCAAACTATCGTGCTTCAAGACGGCAATGTAGTTATCACTAAAGAGGGTAAAACCGAAACCGTCGCAAACGCTAGCATCGTAGTAAAAGATACTATGAAAAAGACCGCCCCTCTAGGCATGGTAGATACGATCCAAATTTTCATGCTACTAGCCGCGTCTATCATGATGATCTACTCAGGCATAAAGGCTGCCAAGATCGCTCAAAACGAGATCTTCCACAGCGGTATGGTTGCGCTCGTAGCGATTTACGGCATAAGCTGGATGGCCGATACGATGTTCCACTCTCACATCGAGATGCTAAAAGGCTCGCTAGGAGAGGTGATGAGGGCCTATCCGTGGATGTATATCGTAGTAGGTATGCTGATTTCTAAGTTCCTAAACTCTCAAGCAGCAGCTGCTGCGACATTCGTACCGCTTGCGGTTCAGATCGGCGTGGATCCAGGTATCATCGTCGCGTTTGCTACGGCTTGCTACGGATACTTTATCCTTCCTACATATCCGAGCGACCTTGCCGCGATCCAGTTTGACCGCTCAGGTACGACAAAGATCGGCAAATACGTCATCAACCACAGCTTCATCATCCCTGGCCTTATCGGCGTGTTTAGCTCGTGCGCGGTGGGTTGGGTGCTAGCTAACCTTTACGGATTTATTAAATAATTTTGCTTTTAGACAAGCTGCCTTTGCGGCTTGTCTTTTTCCTTTATACTTCGTTGGAAACTCGGTCGTCTTCGGTCACGGACGACTAGTCCGCTCCCTTGCCTCCGTCGTTTCCGCCTCGTCTAAAGAAAAAATACTTCGCCTTATCGTTTTACGTTCAAATTTGAAGTCAAATTTGCAAATTTCGGTCTTAAATTTTACCTGCCGAGACCCGCGCCGCAAAATCGATAAATTTAAAATTTGCGACGCTTTGCGCAAGCAAAGCTATGTCGCCACCTTAAAAGCGTCGTAGGGGGAGGGGAGCGACTTCGCAATTTAAGCCCCCACCCCCTTTACAACAAAGTAAAAAACAACCTTAAACGGTTGTTTTTTACTCAAAGAACTTAATTTACAATGCTAAATTTGATAAAACCAAATTTAGCGCCTTAAAGGTGCGGGTCTCGGCGAGTAAAATTCTAAAATTTATTCAAATTTGAGCGGCGCAAATTTGACTCCAAATTTGGCTTCAAATTTACAGCCAAAAACGCAAATTTAAATTTCACTTCAGCCTATCGCCGAATTTTTGTTTGTCGCTCATATAGACGAAGCTTAGCACCTCGGCGACGGCGCGAAAGAGCTCCGCAGGTATCATATCGTTTACCTCGCACATCTTGTATAGCTCGCGCGCTAGCGGCGGATTTTCGACGATTTTGACGTTATTTTGCACTCCGATTTGCTTGATGCGAAGCGCTAGAAAATCCACGCCTTTAGCGAGGATCACTGGCGCTTTTTCCTTTGTTTTGTCGTAGCGAAGCGCGACGGCGTAGTGGGTCGGGTTTGTGATGATGACGTCTGCTTGCGGGATATTTTGCATCATTCTATTGCGCGCGGCTCGCATTTGCAGCTGGCGGATGCGACCTTTTACCTGCGGGTCGCCCTCCATCTGTTTGTATTCGTCCTTGATTTCTTGCTTGCTCATGCGCAGGTCGCGAAAATACTGAAAACGCACGATCAGCACGTCAAGAAGCCCGATGATAAACATCACGATGAGCATCACGGCGGCTAAAATCAGCATTTTTTCTTTTAGCCACGCTAGCTGCGCCGCCATCGAGAAAAACAGCGTATGCGGCAACTCTTTGATAAAGCTTAAAAACATCAAAAATCCGACCGTAAAAACCGCCGTGACCTTGAGCACCATTTTGATGCCGTCTATCAGTTTTTTAAGAGAAAAGAGATTTTTGAGCCCTTTTATCGGATTGATTTTGTTTAAATTTGGCTCTAAAGGCTTGGTTGTGAATATAAATCCAAACTGCATGAGGTTGGCGACGACGCCCGCGATCGCGATGCAAACGGCGATAGGTAGGATGATGAGCAGCGTGCGAAATATCGTCGTGATCGCGACGCTAAAGAGTAGCTTGCGCGTAAACTCCTGGCCGATTAGACTCTGATAGTAGTTATACAGCGTGAAAAACTGATCGCCGATGAAGCCAAGAAGTGCCACAACGACAAAGATCGCGACCGCGAGCGTGACGAAGCCGGCTAGGTCTTGGCTTTTGGGGACGTTGCCGTCCTTGCGCGCGTCTTCGATCTTTTTGGAGGTGGGTTCTTCGGTTTTTTCTTGGTCTTCGCCTGCCATCTCTATCCTGAGTTTGCTTAAATTTGGGCGATTATACCTAAAACGAGGTTAAATTTTACGCTACAATTGCCTAAATTTAAAGGAATAAAATGCAAAAGCTTGACGATCACGTAAGCGAGTGGTTTGGGCAGATGAAGGCGCGCAACGAGGCTGCCGCGGATCACTTCAAAAGCCGCAAAATCCCCTACGACGAGTCAAATTTGATAGAGGTTTTGCAAAGCTCGCAGGATAAATTTGACCTCCTTTGGGCTACTATCGCCTTGCGCGAGCTAGGCACGGTGCGTGCGATACCCGCTCTAAAATGCGCCGCCAAATTTAAAAGTCTAGATGTACAAGGCAATGCGGCTCTAACTACCGCGTTTTTAGCTGACGGCGTCGAGAACGGCTTTTTGGCGAGTTTGCTTTCTTGCAAAGAGTACCGCGCTAAATTTTACGCAATGACGGGGATTTTATATAAAGAGGACGGGGCGCACTCGGCCTTGCCTTTTGTTTTGGAGTATTCGGCCAGGGCTACTAAAGGCGGCAAGGCGCTTTCCAAAACGCCGTGCGAAGGGCTAGACTGGCTCTATCTGGCCAGATACGGCGCGCATTTGCCCCTGGCGCAAGAAGTTTTTGATAAAATAAATAAAAATAGGGAGTATGTAGATGAAAACGTTTTTGCAAGACTCGCAGGAGAATTCCCGCAAATTTTCACAATCTAAAAAACCGCAAAAAAGCGAAACCGAGCTGCTTTTGGACGAGTGCGGCGAAGTTTTAGCTAAGCTAAAAAAGAAAAATTTGAGCGAGCGCGAGTTTTTGTGCGAGTTGATAAAACTGATGGCTTTTTCGATACCGCAAATTCCTTATGAAATTTGGCTCGAAAAATGTATAGAAAGCGGCGATGTGGAGGCTCTAAACGATCTAGTTTTTCAGTACGCCAGAAACGAGCTGCTACCGGGCTGCGAGGGCGGGTACGATCAGTGTGAGAGGCTTATTCATTCGTTTCTTGCGCTGGCGTGCGGCGACATGAACGGCGTAAAAAACGTAATGACGCACTCTATGCCGCCTAGTACGAACGGATATAGATTTTTATGCGTGATGAGCGATCTGGTTTCGGCGCTGCTATGGGACGATAAAAAATCGCTCGAGCCCGCACTGAAAAAAGCGCGTAGATTTGCGGACTCCAAAAAGCCGATAAATGAAAGAGAAGCGGTAAAATTCGTCCTTGCCTTGCACGAAAAAGACGCGGCCGCGATGAGCGAGAGTTTGAGTAATTTTTGTGTAAAAGTTGCCAGAACCGCCGCGCCGCAATTTGAAAAGAGGATTAGCTTTTTCGCGCACGGACTTTATGCCTTGGCGCATTACCTCTTGTCTTTTGAGATTTTTGAGCGCATTAGCTTGCCGAAAGCTAAAAATTTCAGCGTAATTTACGCAAAAAGGCTTTTGGGCGGCGAACCGGCGCAGCCAAAATTATATTTTAGCTTTCCGCCGGAATTTGACGTTTTTAATCAAATTTTAAACGCGCCGCCGGCTAAAACAGTGCTTTATAAGCCTTTTGACGGGCCTTCGCCGAGCGATCAAATACGGTTTCTCGATCACGACGCGATGGTCGAAAATTTGGCGGATGAAATTTTAAAAGCTGGGGCATTAAACCAAAATTTATAAATTTTTGGATATCATCCGTCTCTTACAACCAACAAAGCTCCCCCAAGTCTTTTGAAATCCAAAAGCGCTTTTTGGTCTTACCAAATTTAGAAAGGTAGAGTATGTCAAAATACGCTATATTTAAGCACGGCGGCAAGCAGTATCGCGTCAGCGAAGGCGAATATCTTAAGCTTGACCATTTCAGTGCTGAAGCAAAATCATCAGTCGAGATTACGGACGTTTTGTGCGTAAACGACGGTGAAGTAAAGGTAGGCGCGCCGTTCGTAAAGGGTGCGAAAGTCGTTCTTGAAGTCGTAAACGAGGGCAAGGATAAAAAAGTCGTTATTTACAAAAAACGCAGACGCAAAGACTCAAAACTAAAACGCGGTTTTAGAAGACAGTTTACACGCGTAAAAGTCGTAAGTATCGCAGCTTAAGGAGATAAGAAATGGCACACAAAAAAGGTCAAGGCTCAACCCAGAATAACCGAGATAGTATCGGACGACGCTTAGGCGTTAAAAAATTCGGCGGCGAATTCGTTCGCGCGGGCAACATCATCATCCGCCAGCGCGGTACCGCCACTCACGCGGGCAGCAACGTCGGTCTAGGCAAAGATCACACGATTTTCGCTCTAATCGACGGTTTCGTTAAATTCGAAAGACTAGATAAAAATAGAAAAAAAGTTTCTGTTTATCCCGCTGCGTAATCCTTGGGGCGAAAGCCCCTTTTTAAAAATAACTCAATTTTCATGAAATCTAAAGGTTTTTCTCGCTCAAAACGGCTTCGCTATCCCAACTCTCTTAGAAAAGATTTAAAATTTATCAAAAAATCTCGTATTAGAAACGATCGTCGCTCTATTCGTCAAATCCTGAAATTTGATCCAAACCGCGAAAATTTACCGCAAACGATCCGCATAAATAACGGTGCATGGCAAATCGTTTAAACTTTGCGGCAAATCAAATTTTAATTAATAAACCGATATAATCCGAAAATTTCGCAAAATTACGAACCGAAAAATAATGAAATAAAATTTAAAAACTAAGGCAAAAAATGTTTATAGATAGCGTAAATTTAACCCTAAGCTCGGGTCACGGCGGAGCCGGCTCGGTGAGCTTTCGCCGCGAAAAGCACGTGATTTTGGGCGGGCCGGACGGCGGCGACGGCGGCGACGGCGGGGATGTATATTTCGTCGCTGACAACAACACCCACACGCTAGCGGCATATAAAGGCAAAAAAGTCATGCGCGCGCAAAACGGCGAAGCGGGCACGGGGCGCAGGATGCACGGCAAAAGAGGCGAGCACCTCGAGCTCATCGTGCCTCCAGGCACTGCGGTGTTAGATGCTGAGACGGGCGAGCTACTCTGTGATTTAACGAGCGAGGGGCAGCGCGAGCTATTTTTAAAAGGCGGCAAGGGCGGGCTTGGCAACGTGCACTTTAAAAGCTCGATCAACCAAGCTCCCGAATACGCGCAAAAAGGCCTTGAGGGCGAAATGCGCGAGGTGAGGCTGGAGCTTAAGCTCATCGCCGACGTGGGGCTCGTGGGCTTTCCAAACGTCGGTAAAAGCACGCTGATCTCGACCGTCTCAAATGCTAAACCTCAGATCGCAAACTACGAGTTTACCACTCTCACGCCAAAGCTAGGCCTAGTCGAGGTTGACGAATACAGCGGCTTTGTCATGGCCGATATCCCGGGCATCATCGAGGGTGCAAGCGAAGGGCGCGGCCTTGGCGTGCAGTTTTTAAAGCATGTTGAGCGCACTAAAATTTTGCTTTTTATGCTTGATCTTGCGAACTACCGCAGCCTTGAGGAGCAGTTTGACGCGCTGAGGGCCGAGACGGCGAAATTTTCCGGAGAGCTTGCAAAAAGAGATTACGCGATCGCTCTAACCCGCGCGGACGCGGCCGAAAATTTGCAGGAAAAATTTGACGCGTTTTTGGCGCATTTGGGGCTTTCGGGCACGGCTGGAGAAATGAAATTTAAGCAAGATATTTATGAGCTTGACGCCACCAAGCCGTTTTTTGTGATGCCGATATCTTCGGCGACTGGGCAAAATATCGACGAGCTTAAATTTAGCCTGCTCGAACTACTCAAAAAGGAGCTGTAGATTGCGCCAAAAGCCGCGCCGTAGAGGGCTTATGTGAATGCAGGCCTTAAGCGCGCCCGTGTATGCGGTTAAATTTTATTTTTATCGCTCGCAAACGCCGCAAAAAGATAAAATTTAAGAAGGCGAAATGAATAAAATTTTTATTCTAGTATTTTTATGCTTCGGCGCATACGGTTGCGATCCCGCCGATCCGGTGCCAAATTTTATGGACTTTAACGACAAGGATAATGGCGGCGCGCTGGGCTTGTAGGAGTGGATGGCGAGCGAGGTGCCGTCTGGGCTGAGAGTAGAGTTAAATCTACGCTCAGGCTCGGAATTTAATAGGCTCGATGCTAATCGTGACGGCAAGATTAGCCTTGATGAGCTGGGGGCAAAACCGTCTGCAAAGATTTATTGGTCCGAAGATCCGTGCGCTTTTTGGCCTTGGTCGGACGGATCCGAGGATAAAAATCAATCCGCCGTTAAATAAGGCGCACGAGCGTGAACCCGTGTTTGCACTGCGGTATGCGTAAAATTTATTGCGAGCACGATTGCGCCCGTATGATCGCTCGCGCCCTGATTTGGCTAAATTTAAAGGAAAAGAATGAATATAGTTTTTATGGGTACTCCCGAGTATGCGGCTAAAATTTTACGCGCTCTTGCCGAGGCGAAATTTAAGATCGTTGCCGTATTTACGCAACCTGATAAGCCTGTGGGCAGGAAGCAAATTTTAACTCCGAGCGAGGTGAAAATTTACGCGCAGAAGCACCTGCCCGCCGTACCGATCTTTCAGCCTGCGACACTCAAAGATGAGGCGGTCGCGGCACAGATAAAAGAGCTAAAGCCTGATTTTATAGTGGTCGCGGCATACGGTAAAATTTTGCCGCAAAGCGTGCTTGATATCGTGCTTTGCATAAACCTGCACGCTTCGATCCTGCCTAAATACCGCGGCGCAAGCCCGATCCAAAGCGCAATACTAGCTGGCGAAAAGCGGACGGGCGTGACGGCGATGCTGATGGATGCGGGGCTTGACACGGGCGATATGCTTGATTTTGCCTACACACCTTGCGAGAACAAGACGGCGGCGCAGCTGTTTGACGAGCTGGGCGATCTAGCAGGCGAGCTGATAGTGCGAGTGTTGCGAAATTTTACAAATTTAACGCCGCTTAAGCAAGAGGGCGCACAGGCTACGCACTGCAAAAAGATAAGTAAATCCGATGGACTTTTTAGCTTTGAGGAAAGCGCACGGCAAATTTATAATAAATTTCGTGCATTAATGCCATGGCCCGGGATTTATCTAGCTAGCGGGTTAAAAATTTTGGATTTAGAAATCATGCGCGAATCCTGCGGGCGTAAATTTGAGCGCATTGGCGAAATTTTAAGCGTTGATAAGCTCGGCTTTTGCGTTTATTGCGGCGAGGGTGCGGTTAAGATTACAAAAGTGCAAGAGCCGGGTAAAAAGCCGGTGGACGCTAGCGCCTATCTAAACGGCAAGCGGCTAAAGATCGGCGATCTGCTATGTTAAACGGGATGTTGAAGGCTGGCGTTATGTGCCGCATCTTGAGCGTTGAAGCGAAATTCCGCCGCGGGTATCGCCGCGATCACGAAGTAAAATTTTGCCGCGTGGAATTTTACGACAAAGCCACGAAATCGCATTTTTATAAAATTTTAAAATCTTGCTTGTATGCTTTAAAATTTTACGCCCGCAGGAGCTTTAAATTTCACTTTGGCAGTTGCAAACCTTACGGAGCCGCACCGAACACAAATCGATTAAAATTTTATTATCGTACAACAGGGTTTTTGCGAGGCGGAGCTTTAAAATTTTATCGCAGTGCCATCAAGAAAATCTGCATTGCTGAAAAATTTAGCGAGAACGCGAAATTTTATTTCTCGAAATTCCGCTATGCCGTAAAATTTTATTATCCTAAATTTTGTTTTCTTGCAAAATTTTATCGCAGCGCGGAATTTAAATGTTTGCAATATCGTAAGGCGAGCGTTGTGTCGTACGCAAGGAGCGGGTTTTGCAGATAGAATTCGTAGAGCAGATGCCCTCCACGCAGGAGTTTTTGGTGGACGCCGTGCGGGATGGTAGAGTAAAGCCGCCCTTTGCGATTGCCGCAAATCGCCAAAGCGCAGGTATCGGTTCGCGCGGCAACGACTGGGAGGGCGCGAGCGGCGATCTTGCCTTTTCGTTTTGCATAGCCCAAACGGATCTGCCCGCGGATGTGCCGCTACAGTCGGCGAGCATATATTTTGCGATGATTATGCAGGAATTTCTTGCATCGCTCGGTTCGCAGCTTTGGCTGAAATGGCCCAACGATTTTTATGTAGATGAGCGCAAAATCGGTGGGACGATGACGAATAAGATCAAAAATACCCTCGTCTGCGGCATCGGCATGAACCTACTCGGCGCGCCCGAATATGCGGGAATTTTAGATATAAAAATTAGTGCAAAAGACGCTATAGAGGGCTTTTTTGCGCTATATGAAAATAAAATCCCGTGGAAGCAAATTTTTAGAAATTTTTCGTTACAATTCCAAAAATCGCAAAATTTTAGCGTCCATTTGGGCGGCGAAAAAATTTCGCTTGCGCAGGCTAAACTTTGCGAAGACGGATCGATCATAATAAACGAAGAAAGGGTGTATGCTTTAAGATGAGTGAAATAATTACGATAGCAAATCAAAAGGGAGGCGTCGGTAAAACGACGACAGCGGTCAATCTCGCCGCATCTTTGGCGAGCAAAAAAAAGCGCGTATTGCTAATCGATATCGACCCGCAAGCAAACGCCACCACGGGGCTTGGCTTTAACCGCAGCGATTTTGAGTTTAACATCTACCACGTCCTAACGGGGCGCAAGAATATGTCCGAGGTGATCCAAAAGACCGAGCTTGAGTTTATGGATCTGGTGCCGTCAAACATCGGTCTAGTAGGTATCGAGCGCGAAGCGTCGGAGGAGAAAGATTTCAAACTAACGCTGAAAAATAAAATTTCCGAAGTTGCCGATAGATATGATTTTATCATCATAGATTCGCCGCCAACGCTAGGCAGCATCACGGTAAACGCCCTAGCAGCAAGCGATAGCGTCATCATCCCGATTCAGTGCGAATTCTACGCGCTTGAGGGCGTCGCGCTAATTTTAAATACCGTAAAGGTCGTTAAGCAAACGGTCAATAAAAATTTAAAAATTCGCGGATTTTTGCCGACGATGTACAGCTTGCAAAACAACCTCGCAAAAGAAACCGTTGCAAATTTGCGCGAATACTTCGACGATAAACTCTTTCGCATAGGCAAAACCGACGATTTGGTTATCATCCCGCGCAATATTAAATTAGCGGAAAGCCCAAGCTTCGGCAAACCCGTAATTTTATACGATAAAAAATCTGCCGGCTCGATCGCCTATCAAGACCTTGCCAAATCCATAATGGAGCAAAAATGGGCAAGATAAAAAGAGCGCTCGGACGCGGTCTAGGCGCTATTTTAGAGGACGTCGAGAGTTCGTATAACAAAGAGCTTGAAGGCGGAAACGCGGAAAATCTAATCATCGAAATCAACGTAGATAAAATAGAGCCCAACCCATATCAGCCGCGTTCAAATTTCGACAAAGAAGCGCTAAGAGAGTTAAGCGACAGTATCGCTAGACACGGGCTTATCCAGCCTATTATCGTCATTCAAAAGGACGATTCTTACGTCCTCATAGCTGGCGAGCGGCGTTTAAGAGCGACTAAGCTTCTTGGCGAGCGCAAAATCAAGGCCGTAGTTGCGGATATAAAATCTCAAAATTTAAGAGAGCTTGCCCTTATCGAAAACATCCAGCGTGAGGATCTCAATCCGATCGAGCTTGCCAAATCCTACAAGGAGCTGATCGGCGAGTATAGGATCACCCAAGAGGAACTTGCCGACATTATCAAAAAATCCCGCGTTCAGATTACCAATACTCTTCGCCTGCTAAGCCTTTGCGACGAGGTGCAAGATGCGGTAAGCGCCGATAAAATTTCGCAAGGGCATGCCAAAGTGATCGTAGGGCTTGAAAAAGCGGATCAAATTTTGGCTCTAAATACGATTTTAGGACAGCGCCTAAGCGTGAGAGATACCGAAAATTTAGTAAAAAAGCTCAAAGACAAAACGAAGCCGAGGGATAAAAAATCTCGCGGCGGATTTGAAAACTTTAGGCCCGAGCTTTTAAAGCTTAAGAGCAAGCTGGATAAATTTGGAAAAATCAGCATTAAAGATCGAAAAATTTCAATAGAATTTAATGAAATTTTACAAATTTCCGAGTTTTTAAAGCGAATCGGATA
>ERZ773077.2678-NODE-2678-length-11328-cov-3.339218_pt1 | contig 11328 bp, 6 predicted proteins | sample MGYA00580612_ERZ773077 | MGnify/ENA primary metagenome ERZ773077 (study PRJEB29015, sample SAMEA2737971) | human oral metagenome | biome: human oral; feature: human-associated habitat; material: dental | place: China | collected 2021 ...
CGAGCGGGCCGCCATCAACGCGCCGATGCAGGGCAGCGCTGCCGACATCATCAAGCGCGCCATGCTCGACCTCGACCGCGCCCTCGGCAGCAGGGACGACCTGCACCTGATCATGCAAGTGCATGACGAACTCGTCTTTGAAATCGCGCCGGAAAGCAGCGCCACCCTCATCCCGCAAATCAAGACACTGATGGAAAATGCCGCACAACTGAGCATCCCGCTCATCGTCGATACCGGCCTCGGCGCCAACTGGGATGAGGCACACTAGCCCCAATATTTACGCCACCTGACGGGCACAGTATTGACGCCGCTTGGCGGCTTTCCGGCACGATGGTGCTACGCAGAAAGAACAACGTAGAGACGTTGCCTGCAACGTCTCTACACAATCCAGCAACCACGCCGCTTGGCAGGCCCAGTAACGACGCCGCTTGCCGCTCCACACATAGCCCCGTCGTATATAGTGGCTTCAAATAGAAAGGAGACAAGGCGGCGCGGCGAAGACAGTACAAATAGTACGGCGAGTCGCGCCAACACCGTATCGTTTCTATTTGAAGTCACTATAATCCCCGCCAGTCCCCTTCCCTGCCCCACACCATGCGCGACCCCAAACCCGCCGCCAGCGGCGACCTTTTCCAACTCGTCAGCAACTATCAGCCCTCCGGCGACCAGCCGACCGCCATCGCCCAACTCCTCGAAGGACTGGAAGACGGCCTCGCCAAGCAGACCCTGCTCGGCGTTACCGGTTCCGGCAAAACCTTCACCATGGCGAACGTCATCGCCCGCGCGCAGCGCCCCGCGCTCATCCTCGCGCCGAACAAAACTCTCGCTGCCCAGCTTTACGGCGAAATGCGCGAATTCTTCCCGCACAACGCCGTCGAATACTTCGTTTCCTACTACGACTACTACCAGCCGGAAGCCTACGTCCCCGCTTCGGACACCTTCATCGAAAAAGACGCCTCCATCAACGAACACATCGAACAAATGCGCCTTTCCGCCACCAAAGCCATCCTGGAGCGGCGCGACACCATCATCGTCGCCTCCGTCTCCTCCATCTACGGCCTTGGCGACCCCAGCCAGTACCGGCAAATGCGCCTGCACCTCTCCAGAGGCGAACGCATCGACCCGCACGACGTGCACGCCCACCTCGCCGAGCTGCAATACACGCGCAACGACATCCAGCTCGCGCGCGGCACCTTCCGCAGCAAAGGCGACACCATCGACATCATGCCCGCTGAATCCGACTGGTACGCGGTGCGCATCGAACTCTTCGACGACACCATCGAAAACATCCGCTACTTCGACCCGCTCACCGGCGAAATGCTCGACCCCGTGCCGCGCGTCACCATCTACCCGAAAACCCACTACGCCACGCCGCGCGACAACATCCTCGCCTCCATCGAACTCATCAAAGCAGAACTGCGCGAGCGCGTCGCCGCCCTTGTCGAGCAGAAAAAACTCGTCGAAGCGCAGCGCCTCGAACAGCGCACAAGATTCGACCTCGAAATGATGAACGAACTCGGCTACTGCTCCGGCATCGAAAACTACTCGCGCTACCTCTCCGGACGACAAGCGGGCGAACCGCCACCGACCCTGCACGACTACCTGCCTGCCGACGCATTGCTGATGATTGACGAAAGCCACGTCACCATCCCGCAACTAAACGGCATGTACCGGGGCGACCGCTCGCGCAAAGAAACCCTGGTCGATTACGGCTTCCGCCTGCCGTCGGCGCTGGATAACCGCCCGCTGACCTGGCAGGAATTCGACGACCGCCGGGGCCAGGCCGTCTTTATGTCCGCCACCCCCGGCACCTTTGAAATGGCCGCCAGCGGGGGAGAATTCGTTGAACAGGTTATTAGGCCCACCGGGCTTGTTGACCCGAAAGTTGTGGTCAAACCCACCGATGGGCAAATCGATGACCTCATCCACGAAATTCGGCTGCGCGTGGAGAAAAAAGAACGCGTGCTGGTGACCACGCTGACCAAGAAGATGGCAGAAGATCTTACCGACTACCTGCTGGAAAACGGCGTGCGCGTGCGCTACCTCCACTCTGACATCGATACCTTGCAGCGCGTGGAACTGCTCCGCCAGCTCCGGCTCGGCGAATACGACGTCCTTGTGGGCATCAACCTCCTCCGCGAGGGTCTTGACTTGCCCGAGGTCTCCCTGGTTGCCATTTTGGATGCCGATAAAGAAGGTTTTCTCCGCTCCACAACGTCCCTTATCCAGACCATTGGTCGCGCGGCCCGCAATGTTTCCGGCGAAGTGCACATGTACGCCGACCGCATTACCGACTCCATGCAGAACGCCATCGAGGAGACGGAACGACGCCGCGAAAAACAAATCGCCTACAACACCGAACATGGCATTGACCCCCAGCCGCTACGCAAAAAAATCGCCGACATTTTGGACGAAGTGTACGAAGACGGCGGCGAGCTTCCGGCGACCGAAGACGCCAGCGCCGATGCCGCCGTTGCCCGTGACACTGCGGACGTTTCCGGCATGCCACGTGAGCAAGTCCAAAAACTCATCGACGACCTTACCGCTCAAATGGGGGCAGCCGCCCGCGAGCTAAAATTCGAACTAGCAGGGCGTTTGCGTGACGAGATCGCTGATTTGAGGAAAGAACTTCGCGGAATGAAAGAAGCCGGCCTGTAAAATAGATGCCGGTGCTACTCTGTTTGATAGGTTTAGAACCATACAAAACGTGAAAGGTCCCCGATGAGCGATTACAAGAAGATTGTTGTAGGCACAGACGGCTCCAAGTCCTCGATGCTCGCCGTTGAACGCGCAGCCGGAATCGCCGCCGCATTCAACGCAACCCTGATCATCGGATGCGCCTACTACGAGACCTCTGAAGACGCATCAAAAACCCTCCGTCAGGATTCCGTCACCGTGCTTGGCGACGACCCCGCGTATAAGAACCTCGAATCAGCCTCAGCCGCAGCACGGGAAAAAGGTGCCACCAATATTGAAACCGTGGTGAAACCCGGCACTCCCGTCGAAGCCCTGATGTCGATTGTGAACGAAGCACAAGCTGACCTTTTGGTCGTGGGCAACCGTGGCATCAACACCCTGACTGGTCGCCTCTTGGGTTCTGTTCCCGCCGATGTGGCTCGCCAATCTCAGTGCGACGTCATGATTGTTCACACTGTGAATTAGTTCTTTAATTTATTTTTCATCCCCTGGCCACGCATTTGTGATGTTTGGCCGGGGGATTGGTGATTTATGGGTTTTACGTGTCCATATGCCAGGAATCCAAACGCTCAAACAATAGTTTATCTGACTGGATTTTGGCTGCCCGGTTACCATCTACAGTCCCGCCAAGCATTGTTGGCCATATCCGTCCATATTCCTGACCAATATCCGTGGAGAAAAGGTGTCCGGCACCCGGGTATATTACGCCTTCCAGATTTTTATTCCGCTCACTCAGCTCCTGTACTGCGGAGTCACTTTGCCACATAGCGTCTTGGTCGCCAGCAAATAGCAATCCGTGGCCGGAAAACTTTTCGATGGGAATGCGGGCAGCATCTCGGTTGCTGGCTTCGGCAAGTGTTGCCTCGTAGGTTTTGCGGTACGAGACAGGCAGGAACATCAAAAGCCTTACCATCGTCGAGGGAAAGGACCGCAGCCTTGCATATTCCACAGGTTCTCCACGCCACGTAAAGCTCGGTGGCGAGGCGCTTTGCCGCCGAAAGTCAAGTCCTTGGTAGTTGTAGGCAGTCGGTGTATACAAGACGATGTTGTTGATTTCGGGGTAATGAATGGCCAAGTTCGCCGCCAACTCGGCTCCCTTGGACACCCCCAATACCGTGATTGGTTCTTCAATGTCGCCGTGTTCTTTAATCCAGGCCAGTACCTCATCAAAAAACTCTAGGGGTACGTTGGACAAAAACTCCTGCTGACCTGGTTGACCGAAGAAGTAAAGGCCCACAACGTTGTAGCCGCGATCCCGGATCTGTCGAGCCATGTCGTCGTTATTGCCGCCCTCGGAGCCTTTGAACACAACGACTGTCCCAGGACGCGCGACACCATGAGCGGGGTAGTAGAAGCCGCGCATATAGTCGCCAGCCACCGGTTCTACGTCACCTTTGCGTGCGACTGCATCGGGATCGCGGGGATTATCACCGTGGGGTCGATAATGATGTCGATTGTAAGCAGCGATGCCCACTACAGTGAGGCAGACCGTAGCTACGGTACCCGCGATGCGGGGTAGCATTTTTCTTAATGAACACATAGTACGCAGCCTATGTCTTTGACGTAACGTAAGGCAATAGCTGAATCCTGATCGCGGAAATAGTGCCTTTTATGGCATGCATAAAATATCGAGAGCTGGGCCTCGTTTGTTGGGCACCTTGATACCGGGCAAAGCACTGTCTGATGCCGAGCCGCTTCCGGGAGATACTACAAGTGGAAAATCTGCGGCGAGAAGAGTTACACGGCTCGCGTGACGACGTTGCAGTCGCCCAAATATTATGGAGGAAATGATGACTGAAGCGAAACATATCCTCGTCATCCCAACGAATCGTGATGCAACGGCAGCAATATCTAGTGCAAGTTTGGAGGTTCAAGAAGCGCGGTCGCTTGGATACGGCATTCCACTTGTGGTTATTGAAACCGATAGCGGTGACCATGTAAAAAATAACGCCGCTGCCCTAAGGGAATGTCGTAATCGGGATGGAAAACTAAATACTATTCACCTTACTATCGAACGGCAGAGGAAAATAATTCATCGTATTTTTGCCGGTGAATCGGATCATTGTTGGCGGTCGCTCTTTCTTCAAGGCTCCAAAGACTACGGCACTGCCATGAACAAGTGTTTTTTATATTCTATTGCGCTAGGTGCTGATGTCGTGCATCGTCGTGATTCCGATACGGTGACTCTTGACCATAAGTTTCGTAACCAACAAGGTAGGTTGCCTATCGTAAAGGAACTTTCACTGTTGGGATCAGGGAATTCCGGTCATTCTAGTCCCACATACTCGGCAGATACGTACATTACGGTTGTTGGTGGCAATTATGTCGGCGAATGGAACCTTGACGTTAAAGATCTCGTTGTTGCCGCAGGGGACCGAACGGTACTGCATAGGCTCTATGAGGTTCTTGGTTTCGATCCTGCAAGTATTCCAGACATGATTGAAGAAGCGTTTCCACAGGAGACTGTTGTCCCTGGCCGTGATGTGATCACTCTTGTACGTTCCGTTAATGATGGTTTAAACCCCGACTGTGGAAATGTTGCCTTCATGGAGATACATAAGTATCTTCCGGTGGTGCCGGGCCCAAATATTCTCGCGTCGGACTATTTTGCGTTTGACGCTGCAACATCGTTGGGCCTTCCGTCAATCCATCATTCGGATGCGGTATTTCATGAATATGACTCAACCAGGAAGAGCCCATCGTCACAATTATCATACTGGGAAGGGGTTGCCCGTTTTGCAGATTATTTTAACGCATATGCCAAGATTTATTCCGGAAACCTATCGTCCCTTTTGGGAATTAAACCTGGCACACTTCCCGTCGATTCAAACTCACGCGAAAAACTGATTTCTCTGGTGAGGAAAGCTGCCGCTGGCTCAGTTCCCGAGCGTATTAATCGCATAGAATCTTTGGCGAATGATGTGCTAATTCCTCTTGGTGGCGATTGTGCTGATATTGGTGATGTTCTTGGTCGTAATGCGTCACGCTATGTTGATGAATGTTCGGCATCGTACAACATGCACGCGGATCTGATTGAACTATGGCCAGAGCTAGTTGAAAGATGTAGTCAACTCGATAGTATTTTCTAGCCCGGAACATAGCATCGCAGTGGATGCCCGATGCAGTGCTGCTTGTGGTGTGGTGTCAGCGAGAAATATGTGAGTAAGTTAAAGCTCAGTAGTCGGCATCTCTCCAACAACAGTGAGGCTTTGCGTAGCCCGCGTGAGTGCCACATATAAGTCCTGCCAGCCCTGGGGAGAATTGCCCACAATTTCCTGGGGTTCCACAAGCACTACGTGGTCATATTCCAACCCCTTGATTTCTGCCACGTTGTTGGCGTCAATGTGGGCGGTGAGACGGTCGGGGTGCTCGGTGCGCAGGGCGTCGATAAGCGGTGAAACCTCGGTGCCGGACGGTAGGAAACGCACGGGAATGCCGGTGGATCGGACCGCCTGGCTGGGGGTTTGCGTCGGTGCGATCATGGGTAGCAGGGTGTTGGCCACGTCCATGATGTCGGCGGACGTGCGGTAGTTGACGGTCAGTTGGTGCCTACGGAAGCGGTTCTGCACGTACGGTTCGAGGGAGTCGGTCCAGCTATCGACGCCCGCTGGGGAACTCGTCTGCGCCGTGTCACCGACGAGCGTCATCCAGCGGGAAGGGCAGCGCCGCATAATCATGCGCCATTCCATGGGAGAGAGTTCCTGGGCTTCGTCGACAACAACATGGCCATAAGCCCAGAGTCGGTCGGCCTTGGCGCGTTCGGCGGTGGAGCGGTTGTCGCGGATTTCCTGGCGCTGGGCGAGGGTTTCGGCATCAATCACGTCGTGTGCCATCAGGATTTCGGCATCGAACCCGTCGTCGAGGTCTTGGGACGCGGATCCAGTGAGAATGTCCAGAGCGTCCTGGGCTTCTTCAATTTGTTCCTGCCAGCGTTGTTCGGCGACTTTGCGTTCCTGTTCGGGATCGTCGGTGCCCAGCAGTTGTGCGAGTTCGTCAAGCAGCGCAGCATCGGCAGCCGACCATGCGGCACCGTCCTCCCGATAGAGCGCGGATTGGGTTTCTTCGTCGTAGTCAGCAGCGGCGACGGAGATGCGTTCAGGGGATTCCAGTAGTTCTTCCAGCACGTCTTGCGGCGTCAACTCGGGCCACAGCTCGTCCAGCGCGCTATCCACAACAAATTCGTCAGCGAGGTCTTCGTGCAGTTGAGCGATGTCGCCGGAAGACAGCAGGTTCGTGCCGCCAAGAGGGTCGGCACCGATCATGTCCGCCATGGCATGCGCCAATAGGTCCAACGCCTGGTCCCGGAAAATCGCGCGGGCCTGGTTGTGGGGGAGTCCACTGCGTCGGGCACGTCCCCGCGCCGTCGTAACCATGGCCGGGGTGAGGTGCAGGGTAAGACCATCAACAAACAGTGGAACAGGTTCCGCTGGCACGGTCTGGTATGCCTGAACTGCGGCACGCAGGATGTGCACCATTTCCGCGCTGCCTTTGACTTCCCGGGCGAGCAGAGAGTCGGTTCCTGTTGGCGTGACTCCGGGGTACATCTCGCCCACAGTGGTGAGCACCACGCCGGTTTCACCAAGTTCGGGTAGTACGCGGGAAATATAGTCAAGGAACGCGCGATTAGGGCCAACGATCAGCACGCCGCTTCGCGCGAGGACGTCCCGCCACGTGTACAGCAGGTAAGCAACGCGGTGTAGTGCCACGGCGGTTTTGCCGGTCCCCGGTCCGCCTTCCACCACCATCACGCCGCGCTCGGGGTCGCGAATAATGTCGTCTTGTTCGCGCTGGATGGTTTCAACAATGTTGCCCATGTGCGCTGTTCGTGCTGCATTCAGCGCACGAAGCAGGGCGGATTCGGAAACAACATCGGAAGCACTTTCGTCCGAGGCATCGCCAACAAGTTGCTCGTCGTGAATATCCACCACGGTTCGGCCTGTGGTGCGAATATGCCTTCTTTCAGTCACACCTTCGGGGTTGGCGGTGGTGGCAATGTAGAACGGCCGGGCCATGGGCGCGCGCCAGTCTAAAAGTAGGGTCCGGTAGTGGTCTTCGGGCGCGTCAATGCCCATGCGGCCGATGTAGCGCACGTCGTCATCACCCTGTTCGCTATCAAGGGTGATCCGCCCGAACACCAGCCCCAGCTGTGCCACAGTGAGTGTGTCGAGTTTGTCGTTGAGTGCGTGGTATTCAACCTCGCGTTCGACTAGCGCCTCGGGGTCGGGGGTGGCGCGGTCGACCCGAAGCATCACGTCACGCAGGCGCTCGTTGGCCGCGACGACATCTGCGTCAATGCGGGCAAATAGCTCATCAACATATGCCTGCTCGACGGCAATGTCCGCAGCATGTGCGGAGTGGCCAGCGTGATCTGGGTGTTCCGTTGATTCCACCACTCACCAACCGCGGGCACGCCACTCGTCTAAGTGGGGGCGTTCAGCCCCGAGGGTGGTGCCGTCGCCGTGGCCGGGATGCACGATGGCATCGTCGGGGTAGACCTCAAAAAGGCGTTCAGTTACGTCGGTGATCAGCTGTTCAAAGTCTTCTGGGTTGGTAGTTTTGCCTACGCCACCGGGGAAGAGGCTATCGCCAACAAAGAGGTGCTGTTGGCCGTCAATATCTGCGGAGATCGCGAGTCCTCCAGGTGTGTGCCCCCGCAAAATGGCAACTCCCAATCGGTGTCCGTCAAAATCAATAATGTCGCCGTGTTCAAGGGCGCGGTCTACGGGAGCGGGAAGGGCTTCGGCATCGGGTGCTGGTGCAAGGTGCGTCGCGCTAGTCGCGGCTAAGACGTCACGGAGTGCGCGAACATGGTCGGCATGTCGGTGGGTGGTCACCACAGTCTCAATGGAGACCCCAAGCCCGTCGGCAAGTGCTAGCAGCGCGGGGGCATCGTCCGCGGCGTCGATAAGCAAGCCCTTGTTTCCGGAAACCAGCAGGTAGCAGTTGTTATCCATCGTGGATACGGACAGTGAATGTAACGTGATCGGGGCAGTCATGGTATCCAGGTTAGCTAAAGTCGGGGTTCGTTGCTATGTTCGAAGTAGTATGTTTGGCTGAAGTATGGAGGGTGGCACGGTAGTGGCTGATCGTCTGGTGGTGCGCGGCGCGCGGGAGCATAACTTGAAGGGCGTGGATATTGACTTGCCCCGCGACACGATGGTCGTGTTCACCGGTCTTTCCGGCTCGGGTAAGTCGTCCCTTGCGTTTGACACTATTTTTGCGGAAGGTCAGCGGCGATATGTGGAGTCGCTGTCGTCGTACGCTCGCCAATTTTTGGGGCAAATGGATAAGCCTGACGTGGACTTCATTGAGGGCTTGTCACCCGCCGTGTCTATTGATCAGAAATCTACGAACCGTAACCCGCGTTCCACGGTGGGTACGATCACGGAAGTGCATGATTACCTGCGCCTTTTGTATGCGCGTGCGGGTACGGCGCACTGCCCGAAGTGTGATGCGGTGATTGAGCGTCAAACTCCGCAACAGATTGTGGATCAGATCCTGGACATGGAGGAGGGGCTGAAGTTCCAGGTGCTGGCACCAGTAGTGCGTACCCGCAAGGGCGAGTTTGTGGATTTGTTTGCGGACCTGGCGGCGCAGGGCTACTCCAGGGTTCGAGTTGACGGTGAGGTTCATCAACTCAGCAACCCGCCGAAACTAGAAAAGCAGATCAAACACGACATTGATGTAGTGGTGGATCGCCTGCAGGTTAAACCCACGCAGCGCCAGCGCCTCACTGACTCCGTGGAAACGGCGCTTCAGCTTGCCGACGGCGTGGTGGTCTTTGACTTCATCACGCTTGAGGACTCCGATCCTCACCGTACCCGCAGGTTCTCGGAGAAAATGGCTTGTCCCAATGGTCATGCGTTGGCGGTGGATGAGCTGGAACCTCGTTCTTTTTCTTTCAACTCGCCGTATGGTGCGTGTCCGGCGTGTGATGGCTTGGGCACCGCCTTGGAAGTGGACCTTGATCTGGTAATCCCGGACAGGGATGCGCCGTTGCTGCGTGCCATTCAGCCGTGGACCACGGGCTTTAATGTGTCGTACTTTGAAAAGCTGCTCACCGGGCTTGCCGTGGCCATGGATTTTGATCCCAATACGCCATTTAGTGAACTCACATCGGCGCAGCAAAAGGCCGTTCTGCATGGCTCCGAGCATCACGTGTCGGTGCGATACAAGAACCGCTACGGCAGGGTACGAAATTGGACCGCACCGTTTGAGGGCGTGCTGGCGTACCTGAAACGCAAGTTGGAGAACACCGACTCTGAGTCACAAAAAGACCGATTCCTTGCGTACATGCGCGAGGTTCCATGTTCGTCCTGCAAAGGCGCGCGTCTGAAGCCGGAGATCCTGTCAGTGCGGCTTGATTCGGGTGCGCATGGTGAGCTGTCCATCGCCGGCGTATCTGCGCTGTCCGTGGAAGGTGCCGCCGAGTTTCTGTCCACGTTGCAGCTGGGCAAGCGCGAGGAAATGATTGCTGGTGCCGTGCTGAAGGAAATCCAGGCACGCCTGAAGTTTCTTCTCGACGTCGGCTTGAACTACCTGTCGCTGGACCGCGCCGCCGGTACCCTTTCTGGCGGGGAAGCGCAGCGTATTCGCCTTGCCACCCAAATCGGATCCGGTTTGGCGGGGGTGCTGTACGTGCTGGACGAGCCGTCTATTGGCCTGCATCAACGGGATAACCAGCGGCTGATTGCCACCTTGGAACATCTGCGTGACATCGGCAACACCCTCATTGTGGTTGAGCATGACGAAGACACCATCAAAGCCGCGGACTGGCTGGTGGATATCGGTCCCCGCGCGGGTGAATACGGTGGGGAAGTGGTTTACCAAGGCCCGCCCGCAGGGATTGTCGACAGTGAAGAATCCGTCACCGGCGCGTATCTGTCCGGCCGCAAGACGCTGGGTGTGCCCGATTCGCGACGCCCCATTGACCCCGACCGTCAGCTCACTGTGGTTGGCGCGAAGGAAAATAACCTCAAGAACGTGGACGTCTCCATCCCATTGGGTGTGCTCACCTGCATTACGGGGGTTTCTGGGTCCGGGAAATCCACGTTGATTAATCAAATCCTGGCGAAAGTCCTCGCAAACCGGCTGAATAAGGCCCGTCAGGTTCCGGGTAAAGCCACCCGCGTTGATGGCCTCCAGCATTTAGACAAACTAGTGCAAGTGGATCAATCGCCCATCGGGCGTACCCCGCGTTCCAATCCTGCCACCTACACAGGCGTGTTTGACAAGATCCGCACACTGTTTGCGGAGACCAGCGAGGCGAAGGTCCGTGGTTACAAGCCGGGTAGGTTCTCCTTCAACGTTAAAGGCGGGCGATGCGAGGCATGTCACGGCGATGGCACTCTCAAGATCGAAATGAACTTCCTGCCTGACGTGTATGTGCCTTGTGAAGTCTGCCAGGGTGCCCGTTACAACAGGGAGACCTTGGAAGTGAAATACAAAGGCAAGTCCATCTCTGAGGTTTTGGACATGCCGATTAGTGAAGCCGCAGAGTTCTTCGAACCCATCACCTCCATCAGTCGCTACCTGAACACGCTGGTTGAGGTGGGTTTGGGATATGTGCGGCTTGGCCAGGCGGCGACTACCCTGTCCGGTGGTGAAGCGCAGCGCGTTAAACTGGCAGCC
>ERZ773077.2680-NODE-2680-length-11324-cov-6.734759_pt1 | contig 11324 bp, 7 predicted proteins | sample MGYA00580612_ERZ773077 | MGnify/ENA primary metagenome ERZ773077 (study PRJEB29015, sample SAMEA2737971) | human oral metagenome | biome: human oral; feature: human-associated habitat; material: dental | place: China | collected 2021 ...
CAAGCGAGCAGGCGGTTTTACTGCTCAAGTTCATCAGCGCCAGATGATTGGTCAGATAGCCCTTTATCAAGTTGCTGATCCTGAACAAGCGCAAGCGAAGATTGCCAGCAAGAAAGCGGAACTCTTGGAACTTGCCAATCAAGCCTATCCTTCTATCGTTAAACGAGGAGGTGGGGCGCGTGATTTGCGTGTAGAACTGATCAAGGGAGAAACAGACTTTCTCGTCGTCTACCTCCATATCGATACCCAGGAAGCCATGGGAGCCAATATGCTCAACACCATGCTAGAAGCCTTGAAACCAGTCTTGGAAGAACTCAGTCAGGGACAGAGTCTCATGGGAATCCTGTCCAATTACGCGACCGATTCTCTAGTGACTGCAAGCTGTCGTATTGCCTTTCGCTACTTGAACCCTCAAAAGGACCAAGGACGTGAAATTGCAGAGAAGATAGCTTTGGCTAGCCAGTTTGCGCAGGCTGATCCTTACCGAGCGGCTACTCACAATAAAGGGATTTTTAATGGTATCGATGCCATTTTGATTGCTACTGGTAATGATTGGCGTGCCATCGAAGCTGGGGCCCATGCCTTTGCCAGTCGAGATAGACGTTATCAAGGCCTTAGTCAATGGAAGCTGGACATGGAAAGAGAAGAATTAGTTGGTGAGATGACCTTACCCATGCCTGTAGCGACCAAGGGTGGCTCTATCGGCCTCAACCCACGTGTGGCTCTTAGTCACGAACTACTGGGAAATCCTTCAGCCAAAGAATTAGCTCAGATTATTGTTTCTATCGGACTGGCACAAAACTTTGCGGCTCTCAAAGCCTTGGTGAGTACGGGCATTCAGCAAGGCCATATGAAATTGCAGGCCAAATCCTTAGCTCTCCTAGCTGGTGCTAGTGAGTCTGAGGTTGCTCCCCTCGTTGAGCGCCTCATCGCAGATAAAACTTTTAACTTAGAGACAGCCCAGCGCTATCTAGAAAACTTAAGATCATAAAAAACTCAGACGAATCAGTCTGAGTTTTCTTGTGTTTAAATACTTTTTCCTGGTAATAATGTAACTGGTAAGAAGTAACCAGTTGTCGCGACTTCCTTGCCTTCAATTTTCTGCAGGAGAAGGTCAACAGTGAGGCGGGCAATCTCTTTTAGAGGTTGCTTAATTGTTGTCAGATGAGGGTAGTAGTTCTCGATAAAGTAAGTCCCATCATAGCCGATGACCTTGAGCTCATCAGGAACAGAAATTCCCAGCTCTTGAGCGATTTTGATAACCAGGATAGCTGTCAAATCATCTGAAGCAAAGATAGCGTCTGGTTTCTGATGGGTCAAGATATTCTTGATTTCCATTTCTTTTCTGACGGGAGAAAAGTCACTGGAAACATTGATAATAGGAGCTTTTGGGAGTATGGAAGCAAAACCAGCGTGGCGTAGTCCAGTTGGCGAATTGGAATTGTCATTTCCTGTAATCATGATGATAGACTGGGCGCCTGTCTTAACCAAGGTCTGGGCAGCAAGAACCCCACCAGCATAGTTATCAGAGGAAACGACAGGAATGTCTGGCGACAGGTTTCGGTCAAAGGAAATAATCGGTGCGGTCACGCGGTTGTAGTCTTCGATTCCCAAGTTGTGACTACCAGAAATGATGCCGTCTACTTGATTGGCTTCCAACATTTCGATGTATTCACGTTCCTTCTCAGAGTCGTGTTCGCTGTTGCAGATGATGGTCTTGTAACCATTTTTAAAGAGTTGGTGTTCCAGCTTATCAATTAATTCTGCGTAGAAAACGTTGGAAATATTGGGGAAAATCAAACCGATTAACTTAGCTGATTTCCCTTGCAGACTACGAGCCAGGTTGTTGGGTTTATAGCCCAATTCCCGCATGGCTTCATTAACCTTTTGAATGGTTTTTTCAGAGAGATAACCTTTTTTGTTGATAACCCGAGAAACGGTAGTAGGGCTGACGCCTGCAAGTTTGGCGACATCAGTTAGTTTTGCGACCATAATCTAATTCATAGTAAGTTCCAGTTGGATTTCCAGATTTGATCAGGATACCGTTTTGATCGGCATGCGGAAAGACGCGACCAGAAAATACTTTTTCTCCTTTATTGATGAAAATTTCAAAGACTGAGTTGTCAATGAAGATAGTGACAGTAGTAGCTTGCTTGTCGATTGGGCAAGAACGAGTCGTACCAAATTCTTGGGCGTACTGTTCACCAGCCAGGCTACGATCCACTGTCACTTGACCATTTACAAGGTCAAAGTTGATTGAAAGCCCCTTGCCTTCTTTGTCAGCTAGTAAGACAATCTCGCTCTGGCTATTGGCTTCCAAGTTGAGCTCCAGTTCATAGGTGTTCTTGGTTTGAGCACGGTTTGAGAAGGTTTCTTCAGAAGTGCGAAGTTCTTTGATAGCTGCGACAGGGTATTGGTAGAGTTTGCCATCTTTGATAGTGAGTTCCTTGACCAAGGAGAAAGTTCCTTGGTGGTCAAAACGATCAGATGGGTAGGCTATATCTGGTAGCCCAAGCCAGCTGACAGACAATGCACGTCCGTCTGGAGCGTTAAAGGCTTGAGTCGCATAGGCTTCAAAGCCGTAGTCTAGGTTGTGAAGGGGTGACACATCTACCATTTTGGCATTTTCCGGATCAAAGGATGTTCCGATTTTGTACATATTTGGATAGATATTGTCATAGTCTAGAACTTGTTTATCCAATCCTTGTGGGCAATAGAGAAGGACAGGTTGCTCCCCGATAAAGACCAGATTTGGGCATTCCATCATGTAGGCAGTGCGATCGTTAGCGAAGTCAAGGTCGCCAACTGCTTGCCAGTTTGTGTAATCATTGTCTACAGCCTTGTAGAGACGGACGAAGCCTTTTTTCTCCAAGTCCTGTCCACCAACGATAGCATAGTATTGACCTTTGAAGTTAAAAATTTGCGGGTCGCGGAAGTGGTCAGTAGAGTCTGCTGGCTGGTCAATCAAGATCTTGTCAATCTTCGTGATTTTACCACTTTTGTCCAAGAGAGCACCGATCTGGTAAGGGTGACGGATCCAGTTTTCATCACGGACATTTCCTGTATAAAATAGGAACAAGTTATCGCCAAACTGCATGGCAGAACCAGAGTAGGCACCGTGGCTATCTAATGGAGTATCAGGCAAAACTTTGACTCCAGTTTCTCTAAAGTGAACCAAATCATCACTTTCAAGCTGCACCCAAGATTTTAAACCGTGGGCTGCACCAAAAGGGAAGTTCTGATAAAAAACAATCCACTTACCATCAAAGTAAGAAAAGCCATTTGGGTCGTTGAGAAGTCCTGTTTTTGGCTCAACATGGTAATGAGTGTGCCAAGGAGATTGTGCCATATTTTCCTTTATATGTTGAATTTCTTCTTGCGTCCAATCTTGATAAAGTCTGTAACGACGCTCAGTTGTCCATTCCATTCATTCATTCCTCCAAAAATCTTATCACTTTTAATAGTAACCGTTTTCGGTGAAAAATGCAAGCCTTTTATGTTAAAAAAGAGAAAAAAATGTCAAACGATTGACAGAAAACAGAGTCTCTTTTATATGAAAATCAATGAAAATATGAAAGTTTTTGAAAATTCTATATACAAAAATATGCAATAGTAGGCGTTTTAAAGAGGGTTTTACTAAGAAGGTAGCAAAAACAATCAAAAACTTTAAAAATCAAAAACTTTTTTCTGCAAAACGCTTGACATATTTTTGAATCATGATAAAATAATACTCGTAGGGCGAATAAATCGCTTTCAAATAAGAACAAATTTTTATAAGGAGATTTTTGCAAATGACCAATACAGAAATTGCAAAAAAAGTCATCGAAGCCTTGGGTGGACGTGAGAATGTCAACAGTGTAGCTCACTGTGCTACTCGCCTCCGTGTTATGGTAAAAGATGAAGCGAAAATCAATAAGGATGCTATCGAGAACTTGGAAAAAGTTCAAGGGGCTTTCTTTAACTCTGGTCAATACCAAATTATCTTTGGTACTGGTACAGTAAACAAGATGTACGACGAAGTGGTTGCACTTGGTTTGCCAACATCTTCTAAAGAAGACATGAAAGCAGAAGCTGCTAAACAAGGAAACTGGTTCCAACGTGCTATCCGTACTTTCGGTGACGTCTTTGTACCACTTTTGCCAGCAATCGTTGCTACTGGTTTGTTTATGGGAATTCGTGGGGCTATTGTTCAAGATCAAGTTTTGGCTTTGTTTGGAACAACTGCGGAAGCTTTTAAAGCAACAAACTTCTATACTTATTCAGTTGTATTGACGGATACAGCCTTCGCCTTCTTCCCAGCTTTGATCTGTTGGTCAGCCTTCCGTGTATTCGGTGGGAATCCTTTAATTGGTTTGGTTCTAGGGTTGATGATGGTTAACTCAGCCTTACCAAATGCTTGGGCTGTTGCTTCTGGTGATGCTCAGCCAATTATGTTCTTTGGTTTTATCAAGGTTGTAGGTTATCAAAACTCAGTTTTACCAGCTTTCTTCGTTGGATTGACCGGTGCGAAGCTCGAAAAGTGGTTACGTAAGCGTATCCCAGATGTATTAGACTTACTTCTTGTACCATTTTTGACTTTCTTGGTGATGTCTATTTTGGCCTTGTTTGTCATTGGACCTGTATTCCATGAAGTTGAAAGCTACGTTAAAATCGCTACTGTTTGGTTGCTCAGTCTCCCAATGGGTCTAGGTGGATTAATCCTTGGTGGTGTTCATCAGGTCATCGTCGTTACAGGTGTCCACCATATCTTCAACTTATTAGAATCTAACTTAGTAACTTCTACAGGTTCAGATCCTCTTAATGCTATTATTACAGCGGCTATGACTGCTCAACTTGGAGCAACCCTTGCTGTTGGTGTGAAAACAAAGAATCCAAAAATTAAAGCTCTTGCCTTCCCAGCTGCACTTTCTGCTGGGCTTGGTATCACTGAACCAGCTATTTTTGGTATTAATCTTCGCTATGGTAAACCGTTTATCATGGGACTTATCGCTGGTGCTGCTGGTGGTTGGTTAGCGAACATCCTAGGTTTGGCAGGTACTAGTTTTGGCATTACTATCATTCCTGGGACACTTCTCTACATAAATGGTCAACTTCTCAAGTATATCTTTATGGTTCTAGTAACAACTGCTCTTGGTTTCGGATTGACTTATGCTTTTGGCTACAAAGAAGAAACAGAAGTGGTAGAAGAAACATCTTCTGAAGAAGCTACAGAGGGAAATGAGGAAATTCCAGCAGCCCTTCAAAACGAAACAATCCAAACTCCTATCGTCGGTGATGTTGTAGCTCTTGCTGATGTCAATGATCCAGTCTTCTCAAGTGGAGCTATGGGACAAGGTATCGCTGTGAAACCAAGTCAAGGTGTGGTATATGCACCAGCTGATGCTGAAGTTTCAATTGCCTTTCCAACAGGACACGCTTTTGGCTTGAAAACAACTGATGGTGCTGAAGTTTTGATCCACGTTGGTATCGACACTGTAACAATGAACGGTGAAGGTTTTGAAGCAAAAGTTGCTCAAGGTGACAAGGTGAAAGCTGGCGATGTTCTTGGAACATTTGACTCAAACAAAATCGCTGCAGCTGGTCTTGATGATACAACAATGGTTATCGTTACAAATACAGCTGACTACGCTTCAGTAGCTCCAGTCGCAACAGGTTCAGTTGCGAAGGGAGATGCTGTTATTGAAGTGAAAATCTAATTAATCCTCTCAAAATGAAAACGAACAAATGACATGTTTGTTCGTTTTTGCTTGAATGGTAAGATTTACAGAGGAAAATCTAAAAAATAGAGAAATTTAGACTTTCGAAATATGCTATAATAAAGAAAATAAAAACAAGAGGTTTATCATGACAAAATTATATGGAAGCTTGGAAGCGGGCGGTACAAAGTTTGTCTGTGCTGTCGGTGATGAAAACTTTAATGTTGTGGAAAAAACACAATTTCCAACAACAACTCCTATCGAGACTATCGATAAAACCATCGAGTTCTTTTCAAAATTCGATAATCTTGCTGGTCTTGCTGTCGGATCATTTGGTCCCATCGATATCGACAAAAACTCAAAAACCTATGGCTTTATCACAACGACTCCAAAACCAAACTGGGCAAATGTGGACTTGCTTGGTGCCCTTCGTCGCGCCCTAAACGTGCCAATGTACTTCACAACAGACGTAAACAGCTCTGCTTATGGTGAAGTGGTTGCCCGTAACAATGCTGGTGCTCGTATTGAAAACTTGGTTTACTACACAATCGGTACAGGTATCGGTGCAGGTGTTATCCAACGTGGTGAGTTTATCGGCGGTGTGGGTCACCCTGAAATGGGTCACTACTATGTTGCTAGACACCCAATGGATATTGAAAAAGAGTTTAAGGGTGTTTGTCCTTTCCATAAGGGATGTCTGGAAGGCTATGCAGCTGGTCCAAGTTTGGAAGCTCGTACAGGTGTACGTGGGGAAAATATTGAACTCAACAACCCTGTTTGGGATGTTCAAGCCTACTATATCGCTCAAGCTGCGGTCAATGCGACAGTGACTTTCCGCCCAGACGTGATTGTCTTTGGTGGAGGTGTCATGGCTCAACAACACATGCTGGACCGTGTCCGTGAGAAATTTACATCTCTTCTTAATGGCTACCTACCAGTACCTGATGTGCGTGATTACATTGTAACGCCAGCAGTAGCAGGAAATGGTTCTGCTACTCTTGGAAATTTTGTTCTTGCAAAAGAAGTTTCAAAATAAAGCACAAAATCCGCTTGGGAAACCAAACGGATTTTTTACATGTCAAAGCATTTGCCAGAAAAAGTCAATAATATAGGTCAGACCGTAGGTATAAACCACGAGGGTAAAGGGCTTGGTCAGAATGATGATGGTCATATAGCGCTTGAAACTCATCTTGGTCAAGGCAGCCAGCATACAGAGAAAGTCAGCTGGACTAATGGGCCAAATCATCATAAAGATAAAGAAACGGTCAAAACGATTGCCCTTATCCAACCAGCCGATATACTTGTCGTAGGTACGCTTGCTGACGACGGACTGGACAAAGGCAGCCCCATAGAGGCGCACCAGATAAAAGATAATGGCACAGCCAATTACGATGCCGATATAGTTGTAGATAGTCCCGATGATGTGCCCGTAGATAAAGACGCCAGCCACCGAGGTCAAGGCCCCAGGAATGATAGGGACGACCGTCTGTAAAATCTGTAAAAAGATAAAGAGAGGTGGCCCCCAGATACCTGCCTGCTGGATAAAGGCAGAGAGGGTTTCCTTAGACTGTAAAATCCCAGCCTGATAAGCCCAAATACAGAAAATCAAACTCCCAACCCCACCGACAATCGATGAGATATTGATAACTTGCTGCAGAAGGGGAGAAACAGCTTTCATTTGCTTATCCTGTGACATGTAAACTCCTCATAGATAGTATAATTCTACTATACCATAATTTACGGTTTTAAACTATCTGAGTGTCTAGAGGTAGAATAATTATGGTAAAATGGAAATAATCAAATGCTAAATTAGATTGAGGAAGAATCATGTTGGGATTAAAGTTTAATGGGACTTGGCGCAACTACCAAAAACAGGTCTTGGAAAACTTCCAAGAATACCAAGCAGATGGGCATGTTCACTTGGTGGCAGCACCAGGTTCAGGGAAAACAACTATAGGGATCGAGTTGATTGCCCGCTTTGATAAGCCTGCTCTCGTTTTGGTACCGACGGTGACCATCCGAGAACAATGGGTGGATAGGATTCGCCAGGCCTTTTTAGAGGATGAGAACCAGGTCACAAGTCTCGTGTCTCAAAATCTCAAGGACATGAAGCAAATCACCATCGCCACCTACCAAGCCTTTCACAGTGCTATGCAACAGGTGCAATCTCAAGAAGATAACGGCGAGGTTGAGGACTTTATAGGCTTTGACCTGCTTGGCAGACTCAAGGAAAGGGGTGTAGAAACTCTCTGTCTGGACGAATGCCATCACTTGAGAAATGAATGGTGGAAAAGTCTAGAAGACTTCCGTAAAAACTACCAGCAACTGCAAGTCATCTCTCTCACTGCGACACCGCCTTATGACAGTGAACCAGAACTCTGGGATCGCTATCTCCAGATGTGTGGTGAGATTGACCAAGAAATCACAGTGCCAGAACTGGTTAAGGAAGACACTCTTTGCCCTCATCAGGACTTTGTCTATATCTGTTTTCCGACCAAGGAAGAGGACAAGCGCTTGGAGGAGTTTGAAGACACCAAGTGGCAGTATGTCAGTCAACTAGTCCTTGATCCTGACTTCCAAGAGTTGATTCGGAGTTCCAAGGTTCTCAAAGGGAAAATTTCTGCGGATCTTCTCCTTGAAGATCCCAAGTATCTCTCAGCACTCCTCATTTATCTACAAGCTCAAAAACAGGAAATTCCCAAGCATCTACGAGATTTACTGGGAGCTGAAGGCTTGCCTGCTCTCAATTATTATTGGTTAGAAGTTCTCTTGCAAGGCCTTCTCTATCAGACTCCTGACTGGTATGAGGATCCGCAGGAGACAAAGAAAAAGATAGAAGCAGAACTGAAATCAAGAGGACTGATTGAAAAACATCAGGTTTTCTTGGTCAAATCCAAGGCCAATGACCAAATCCTCAACCAATCTCTAGGAAAACTAGCTGGGATTGCATCTATCTTTGAAACCGAGTATGCCAGTCTAGGAAAGGACTTGAGACAGTTGGTCTTGGCGGACTATATCCGTAAGGATTTTGCCAGTTATCTGGGAGATGACCAAGCACCAATCACGCAATTAGGTGTCCTCCCTTACTTTGAAACCATTCGCAGAAGTGCACAAAAGCAAGGCTTGTCTGTCCCGATAGCAGTCCTTTCTGGTAGTGTCGTGATCATACCGGCTAGTGTCAAGGCAGAACTTGAAGCACTCATCCCAAACACTAGCTTAAGCTTCTCTGCCATTGGAAAACTCGATCAAGGTACTTATCTCCAAGTAGGCTTTCCATCCAGCTTTAAGGGGATGGTCGCAGCAGTGACCGAACTCTTCCAACGTGGTTCTATCCAGGTCTTGGTCGGAACTAAGTCTCTCTTGGGAGAAGGATGGGATGCGCCTTGCGTCAACTCTCTCATCCTCGGAAGTTTTGTCGGAAGCTTTATGCTCAGTAATCAGATGCGAGGCCGTGCTATCCGTATCTGGCCAGGACATCCAGATAAGACCAGCAATATCTGGCACCTAGTAGCCATCAAACCTTACAAAACTCCAGCCTTTTCTAAGGAGGATCAAGAAGAACTGGACCTCAATCCATATCAGGACTTACAAACCCTTGCCCGTCGTATGGACCATTTCCTTGGCTTGTCTTATAAGGAAGATACCATTGAAACAGGTCTGGATCGCTTGAACTTTCCTGAGTTCCCATTTAAGAAAAAGAAACTCGAAGACTATAACGAGAAGATCATGGAACTATCCAAAGATCGTGCCTCCCTTCGTAAAAAATGGCAGGAATTTCTCATTGTTGCTGACAAGATTGAGATTGTCAATGAAGTGACGACCGACAGTAAACGAATCCCTCTGCTTGCCTTAGCGGATGCTGAAAAGTGGCTTCGCTACGCTCTGATGGTATTTGCCATTAGTCTCCTAGCTTATGTCGTTCGACTAACCTTCTTTGCCTTGCCATGGTTGACAGCTCTTTGTGTCCTCTTCCTAGCCATTACAGCCTTTCGCTATTACAGCTACAAGAGTCCTTATAAACGCTTGCGCCAGATTGGGGAGGCTATTCGCAAAGCCATGGTGACTGCTGGGTATTTGTCTGATGAACAGTCGCGCGTGCAGGTCGATGAGGACAAGGACAGCTTTAATGTCTTTGCCTATCTAAAAGGTGGCAGTATGCGAGACAAGGAACTTTTTTCCAAGGTCTTAGGAGAATTCTTTGCCCCAGTGGACAATCAACGCTACCTCTTAGTCGCTAAAAAAGCACCAGCAGGTCAGTCCAAGTATTTTGTAGTTCCTAGCCTCTTTGAAAAACGCAAGGAAGATGCCCAGCTCTTCCAAAATGCCGTCGCACCACACATAGGCAACTACCAACTCGTATACACCCGCAACGAAGCAGGCCGAAAAATCCTGCTCGAAGCCAGACTCAAATCCCTAGCCAACAAAAACGACCGCATCATCACCAAGAAAAAGATCAAAAGTGCACTGAAATAAAAGGAAGTGAGCGTTTTCTATAGAAATATGATATAATAATAGATAATTAAGAATTTGATAAATTGGAGAGTTTGTATCTATTGATGATAATGACCTTAAAAACGCATTAGGTCTTGAAAGAGATGGCGATGGTAATGTCTATGATCCGCTTGCAAAAGATTTGGACAATGATGGTGTGCCAGATAGATACGATAATGACTTTAGAGATAGTGCCTACTTTGAAACTACTTATGATGTAGAGGATAACCTTAATACAAAGGCAGAAAGCAAAGATAAGGTATCTGAAAAAACATCTATCCTGGGGCAGATTAGGTCATATCAATCAGAAGAAAAACAAACAGAAATAAAAGAAAATAAATCAAAAGAGCATGATGAACGTTAAGGAGCTTATTTCAAGCTCCTTTTCAATTTAAGTAGAAAATATGGAGGAATATTATGAACTACAAAGAAATGAGAAATACACTTGAACAAATGATAAACGAAAATCACGAAGATTTTGCTAAGGCACTAATTAGTTTTGAAAAAAGAATCAATGATAAAGTTGCCTTGGATAAGTTATATCAGGAGTATATGGATAATGACAGTATGAGTTTACTTAATGATGAGTTTGATTATTTGATTGACGAACTTAGAGAAAATAGACAAATTAAAGACAGTGCAGCAATTGAAAAAGAAGATAATGATCTGGTTAATATTGTTGGGAATATCGTAGGTGAGGTTGAAACAATTGAAAGAGAAAATAAGAATGGAGAAGCCTTTAAAGTAGTTTATTTCTCGGTTGTGTCAAAAGATGATGAGGGAAATAAGATTTACACTAATTGCTCAGCTTATGGGGATAAGGGAGATATTCCAAAGAACTTTAAGCAGGGAGACTTTGTAAAGCATTTTGGACAGGTGAGATCATCCATTGATGATAACGAAAAGGAACATACTAATGTTAGAATACTATCGTCTAAGCTTTTAAAAGCAAAAGAACAGATGAAGAAGCAAGAAGAAAAGAAAGAATCAGTACTTGGAACAATAAAGAAATATAAGGCTGAAGAAAAAGCAAAACCTGTAGAAAAGAAAGAATCTTCAAAGGAAACGGAGAGATAGAAGATGTCGGTGTGGTCTTAGGGCTGCACCGACTGTTTTTTATTTGTCTTGAAAAAAGAG
>ERZ773077.2682-NODE-2682-length-11319-cov-5.415039_pt1 | contig 11319 bp, 9 predicted proteins | sample MGYA00580612_ERZ773077 | MGnify/ENA primary metagenome ERZ773077 (study PRJEB29015, sample SAMEA2737971) | human oral metagenome | biome: human oral; feature: human-associated habitat; material: dental | place: China | collected 2021 ...
TAAAATGGCCACGAACAGCAAAATAGTCAGCCCGGCATTGGGATAATGTCCATAGGGCAGGATTTGGTAGGCAATGGCGGATATGACGGCCGCAATAATGGCGATAATCAGCCCGCGAAAGCTGGTTACCGGTATTTGCGCACTTTGCAGCTCAAAGTTTTCTGGCAAATTGGTTTGACTTGGGTTCTCTAGGAAGTTCATTAATCCTCTCCATTAAAGGTGGTTAAGCTTTATCTTCACGTTTTTATTGTTTCAACCATGAGCGTATGTGCACTCACCGCGGCAGAATAAGAGCTGGTAAAGGTTCTGTCAATTATTGATACTTTTGTTTTAATCTATTTATATATTTGTATATCAGCTTGGCTGTTGAACAGACTACCTGAAAAAGGCTACCTGAAAGGTTCATTTTGCCGAAACTCCGCTACATTGAGTTTTCAGGTAGCCTATAATCCGCGTCGTTCCCGCCACTTAAACATTACCCATCTTAAACACACCCATCATGAGACACACCGAATCCTTATCAGAAAACCAAACCCGAGCTGAAACCTGTTTCCACTGCGGGCTGCCCGTGCCGCGTGGTTTGGATTTGCCGATTGAATTTGAAGGCGCGCGCCATCCGGCCTGTTGCGCGGGCTGCCAGGCGGTGGCACAGAGCATTATTACTGCCGGGCTGGGCAGCTACTACCACCGCCGCACGGCGGAGGCGGAGCAGGCGGTGTTGCCGCCGCCGGAGGTATTGGAACAGCTGAAACTGTACGACCTGCCGGACGTGCAGGCGGAATTTGTGGAAGTGAAGGCGGAAAACGAGCGCGAGGCGGTGCTGATGCTGGGCGGGGTAACCTGTGCGGCCTGCGTGTGGCTGATTGAGCAGCAGCTTTTGCGGCTTTCGGGCGTGCTGCGTGCGGAAATCAACTACAGCACGCTGCGCGCGCGGGTGGCGTGGGACTGCTCGCAGGTGGCGCTGTCGGACATTTTGCTGAGGGTGCGCCAGAGCGGCTACGAGGCTTCGCCTTATGACGCGCAGCGGATGGAAACGCAGGCGGCGGCAGAGCGCAAGCAGGCGCTCACGCGCTTGTGGGTGGCCGGGCTGGCGATGATGCAGGTGATGATGTATGTGGTGCCCACTTATCTGCATGCGGGCGAAATCGAGCCGCGTTTTTTGTGGATGCTGCATTGGGCGAGCATGATTCTCACGCTGCCGGTGTTGCTGTATTCGGCGGTGCCGTTTTTCAAAGGGGCGTGGCGCGATTGGAAAAACCGCCGCGCGGGCATGGATACGCCGGTGGCGATTTCGATTGCGGCGGCGTTTTCAGGTAGCCTTTGGGCGCTGTTTCAGGGGCGGGAAGAGGGGATTTATTTCGATTCGGTGTCGATGTTTGTGTTCCTGCTGTTGGGCGGGCGCTATTTGGAACAGCTGGCGCGGCGCAAGGCGGGCGATGCGGCCGAGCGGCTGGTGAAGCTGGTGCCGGCATTTTGCCACCGGCTGCCGGATTATCCGGATACGGCGCGGGTGGAAGAAGCAGTGGTGGCGCGGTTGTCGGGCGGCGAAGTGCTGCTGGTAAAGCCGGGCGAGGTGCTGCCGGCCGACGGAGTAGTGCTGGAAGGCGAGAGCGAGGCGAACGAAGCCATGCTCAGCGGCGAGAGCCTGCCCGTGCCGAAAGCGGCGGGCGATGCGGTAACCGCCGGTACGCTCAATGGCGGTAGCCCGCTGATTATCCGTGTGGAGCAGGCGGGCAGCCAAACGCGGCTGTCGCATATTGTGCGCCTGCTGGATCGGGCGTTGGCGGAAAAACCGCGTATGGTGGAGCTGGCCGACCGCTATGCGGCTTGGTTTGTGGGCGCGCTCTTGCTGCTGGGCGTGCTGGTGTTTGCCGGCTGGGCTTGGTATGCCGATGTGCAAACCGCGCTGTGGATTACCGTGTCGCTCTTGGTGGCTACCTGCCCGTGCGCCTTGTCGCTGGCCACGCCTGCCGCGCTGGCGGCTTCCACCGGCCACTTGGCGGGCGAGGGCGTGCTCATCAGCCGCGGGCACAGCTTGGAAACCTTGGCGCGGATCGACACCGTGGTGCTGGATAAAACCGGCACGCTCACCACCGGCCAGCTTGCCGTGTGCGCCGTGCACACCGCCGAAGGCATCAGCCAAGATTTGGCCGTGGCGCTGGCGCAACTTCTCGAGCGGCAGAGCGAGCACCCCGCCGCCCGCGCAATTGCCAACTTGCCGCCCGCCACATTGGCGCTGGAGGCGGAAAACTATTTAAACCGTGCCGGGCACGGCATCAGTGCGCAAGTGCGGTATGAAGGGCGGCTGGAACAATGGCGCATCGGCCGTTTGGATTATGTGGCCGAACTTTCGGGCAGGCTACCTGAAAGTTTGCAGGCCGAGCATGCCGGCGGTGCGGTGTATTTGGGCAGCGCGGCCGGTTTTGCCGCCGTATTCTTGCTGCAAGACCAAGCCAAACCCGAAGTGCCGGCCATGCTGGCCGAATGGAAACGCCAGGGCTTGAGCCTGCATCTGCTCAGCGGCGACAGGCAGGCCGCTGCCGATGCCGTGGCCGCCGCTTTGCCGCTGGATGCGGTGCGCGCCGAAGCCACGCCGGAAGACAAGCTGGCCTATGTGCAGGATTTGCAGGCGCAAGGGCATAAGGTGCTGATGGTGGGCGACGGCATCAACGATGCGCCCGTGTTGGCGCAGGCCGATGTGTCGGTGGCCGTGGCCGAGGGCGCTGATGTGGCGCGCGAAGGAGCGGATGTGCTGCTGCTCAACGGCAATATGCGCACGCTGCCCTACCTCACCACCCAAGCCAAACGCACCGCGTGGATTGTGCGCGAAAACCTGTGGTGGGCGGCCGGCTACAACTTGATTATGGTGCCGCTGGCAGCGGCGGGCTTCGTAACGCCGTGGGTAGCCGCACTGGGCATGAGCCTGAGCTCGCTCCTGGTTTCCGCCAATGCCCTGCGCCTGCTGCGGCGGGCGAAATAGGGGAAGGCTACCTGAAAATAGGTATGGCAGGGTGGCGAGGATGGAATGCTTAGTAAATCAGCCGCTCGCTGTTTTGCCTGGTTGCTAATTCAGTACGACTAAAAATCAAGGAGAAACGCCATGGACATTAAACGGCTGAAATACTTCTGCACCGTGGTGGAATGCGGCAGCTTCACCAAGGCGGCGGAAATGCTGCATATTTCCCAGCCGCCGTTGAGCAAGCGGGTGCAGGAGCTGGAGCAGGAAATCGGTACGCCGCTGCTGTTTCGCGACGGCGGGCGCATTCGCCCCACTCCTACTGGTTTTTTCCTTTATGAGCGGGCGCTGGAGATTTTGGTGGGCATTGGCAATATTGAGCGCGATACGCTGATTTTCGCCCAACAGCAGCAGCATGTGTTGCGCATCGGGCTAACCCATCTGTATCAAAAATATTTCACGCCGCTGATTATGGCCATCCATAGCCAGTATGCCGATACGGAAATTAATGTGTTGGTATCGGATTCCAGTCATTTGGAAACATTGCTGAATAATCAGCTGATAGATGTTGCGCTTATTCAGCAGCCGAAACGGCTGGAGCGATACCGCTATTTGGCGCTGCCGGCGGTGCAGATGGCGGCGGTAGTACACCGCAGCCTGCTGCCGGACGGGGTGCCCGATACGATGACGCTGAAACAGCTAGGCGGGCTGCCGCTGATTCTGCTGCGCCGCAGCAGCGGGGTGGGCACGTTTGAGCAGCTGATGGACCAGCTGCTCAAGAGCGGCACTACGCCGCAGGTGATTATGCACGTGTCGCAGCCGAGTGTAATTGTGGATTGGATTGAGTCGGGCATTGAGGCGGCGGCGCTGCTGCCGGAATCGGAAGTGTGCCCTTCGCAGCTGCGCAACAGCGTGTTGGTGCGGGTGTCGCCCGATCCGCAGGTGTTTTTCCCGGCCTTGGTGAAGCTGACGACAACACCGGAAATCCGCGGGCTGGAGGAAGTGATGGCCAATGGCTATCCGTTTGTGGCGCCGAAGTGCCGCTAAGAATTTGCTTAGGAACACTTTCAGGTAGCCTTTCGGTGGGGATATATCCGCTGAAAGGCTACCTGAAAATATTTGGCTGGTTGAGGATTGGGTTAGCTGTTTTCTTCATTGCGCCGCCAATGGGTTTTGTGTGCGAAGATGGGGCGGTTGCTGGTGTATTTGATGTATACAAGCTGGAGCTGCCAAATATCGCTGGGAAAAACTTTGGCGATGGGGTGGGCTTGGGCGTAGAGATCGAGTGCGGCGCGGCGTTCGGCAGGGTGGGCAATGCATGCGGCGCGGGCGGCAAATTGGATGCCGCAGATATCGCGGATGCGTGCGGGCTGGCCGGCGATGGTGCCGGCAATATGCGGGTTGTGCAGCATCAGGCGGCCGTGTTGGGTGTTTTTGCCGGTGAGCACGATGAGGCGGGCGGCAACGGGATCGAATACGTAGAAGCAGCTGGCACTCCACAGCTCGCCTTCGTGGCAGGCGGCCAGGCTGACAACGTGGTGTTCGGTGAGGAAGGCGTGGATATTGGCGGGCAGGGGCGGCATGGTGTTGCTCGATTGGGAGGCAGGGCTGGTCGAAAACAAAGCTTCTGCGAAACTAAAAGGTGGTGCCGGCAGGCAGGGAAACAGACGGAACTGGTTACGGTATGGCGAATGGTATCAGGCGGCAGGGCTGCGGTATATGAGGCTACCTGAAAAATAATCATGTGTTCGGCCCGCAAACGGAAACGGCGTGGCAGGTTTCAGGTAGCCTGCCGCGCCGTTTTGTTTCGCTAGGAGTTTGACGTTGGATTGCAAAAACCGGGTTCAGCTAAGCCTCTTGATGGAGGCGGTTAGTGTGTGGCGATATAGGTTGCCCACAAATAGGAGATGGGCATAATCAGCAGCAGCGAGGGCAGCATATTGGCCACGGGGAAGGATTTCATGCCGGTGATGCGGAAGCCGGTGGCCAGCATGATCAACCCGCCGGCGGCAGCGAAGTCGGCACGCATTTCGGGCGTGGTGAGCGGCACGATGAGGGTGGCGAGGAAGAACAGCGAAAGTTGGATGGCCAGCTGCGGCACGGCAATGGCGGATACGGCGTAGCCCAGCGTAATGGCGAAGATGCCGGCGGTAAAGAAATCCAAAATGGTTTTGATATAGAGGATGGAGGGGTCGCCGGTCATGCCTTCGTGCATGGAGCCGAACACACCGGTGCCGCTGGCGCAGAACAGGACGACGATGGCAACGTATTTGTCGAGGAATTCTTCCTGGCTGATGCCTTCTTTGGGCGGAAAGATTTTGTCGATCAGCCCGCGTGCGCTACCGGCGGCTTTGCCGATGCCTTTTTCCAGGTAGCACAATTCACCAATCACGAGGCCGAGCACGGCGGCCAGCACCACGGCGGCATAGTATTTCACGCCGGGGATGCTCATTACGCCCAGGCCGATGGAAGTCAGGCCGAATAGCGGATTGAGGCTGGTGCGCACTCGTTCGGGCAATTTTGCGCCCATCCATGCGCCGAGTAGGCCGCCGAGCACGACGGCGCTGCCGTTAACAAAAGGACCGATTGGCATAGTCATGATGTATCTCCTTGGTGGGTTGCAGGCCATTTTTAGGTAAAGCTCGCCCCAGCCTGGTGCCGGCAGGATGCCATTGGCTTGCTTGGGAAACGGGAAATGCTGATGGCCTTGCGGGTGGGATTGGGTTTTAGCTGGCCTTCAATATGGTTTGGGCTACCTGAAAGCTTTATTTATCTTCCTTACCGCCGCTCCAGCGCGGCAGGTGTTTCACCGAAATGCCGAACAAATCCAGCGCACGACCCACGCTGTGGGTAAGGATGTCGTCCACCGTTTGCGGGCGGTGGTAGAGCGCGGGCACAGGCGGGAAGATGATGCCGCCCATTTCGGTTACGCGGCGCATATTGTCGATATGCGCGAGGTTCAGCGGTGTTTCGCGCGCCATCAGCACCAGCCTGCGGCGGTCTTTGAGCACCACATCAGCCGCACGGGTGAGCAGGTTATCGCTCAGGCCGTGGGCAATGGCGGCCAGGGAACGCATCGAGCAGGGGGCAACGAGCATGCCGAGGGTTTGGAACGAACCGCTGGAAATGGATGCGCCCAAATCCTGAATCGGATGGACTACGTCGGCCATGGCCAACACTTCTTCGCGGCTGTAGGGTGTTTCCAGCGAGCGGGTCATTTCCGCGCCTTTGGAGATAACGAGGTGTACTTCCAAGTCTTCCACGGCTTGCAAAAGCTGCAAGGCTTTATAGCCGTATTGGAAGCCGCTGGCACCGCTGATGCCGAGGATGATGCGTTGTTTGCCCATGATTGCTCCTTGAGTGGATGGTGCGGGATGCGCTTAGGTTTTCAGGTAGCCTCTACGGCTTGGCCGTATAAGGCTGAGTGAGGCTACCTGAAACCGTTTTGCCTATGCTTCAAAGTCAGGCAGGAAGCGTTTTACGTCTACTTCCATAAACTTACAGCGCTGGAAGTGCTCTTTCAGGTGTAGCGGCACGGTGCAATCGAAGATTGTTTTACACGATGTGCCTTCCTGAATCAGACGGTTGCTGAACGCCGGCGATTGTGATGGGTCGAGCGGATGGCAGCGCACGCCGGGGATGAAGATGGTGTCGTTATCGCCCTGGTAGCGCGTTTGCATAGCCCACAAAACATCGTCGGTGTCGAAAATATCCACGTCTTCGTCCACCAGAATTACGTGTTTCAATTCGGGGAACGCGGAGAAGGCGAGCAGGGCGGCTTGGCGTTGGCGGCCTTCGTCGGCCGGCGTGATTTTCTTAAACTGCATCACAGCCAAAAGTTTTCCGCCGCCGGAAGAGTGGGCAAACACGTTTTGCAGGCGGCCGGGCATGGCGCGCTCAACCATATCCAGAATGCTGGCTTCGGTGGGGATGCCGGCCATGTTCACATGCTCTTCGCCCGGGCCCATGGTGGTGCGCAGAATCGGATTTTTGCGATGGGTAACCGCTTTCACTTTGATTACGGGCAGGGCTGGCTTGGCATCGCCGGTATAGCCGGGGAATTCAGGCATAGCCTTGCCGGTGTTGCTGTTTTGATCTTCGCGCACGCGCACATCGGGCAGCAGTTCGCCTTCAATCACCACTTCGGCATGGGCGATGGCGCGTTCGTTGATGGTGAGGCATTTGGCCATTTCCACTCCGTGGCCGCGCAGCGCGCCGGCAATGCTCAGTTCGTCGAAGCCCAGCGGCGTGGTGGGCGGCTCGAAGCAGGCGGCGATTTCAATGGCGGGATCCACGCCGATGCTGATGGAAATCGGCAGCGGTTTGCCGGCGGCTTCGGCTTTTTGGCGGAAGGCGTCGATGTGGCGGCCGGGGGTAAGCCACATGGAAAGCTCGTCTTTGCTCTGCACGCACAGGCGGTGGATGGTGATGTCAGATTTGCCGGTTTCTGGGTCGGAGGCATAGCACAAACCCATCGTGAAATAAGGTCCGGCGTCTTCCACGGTGTTGGTGGGTGCGGGCAGCAGGGTGCGCAGGTCGAAATCGGGATCGCTGGCTAGGTGCACCACTTCCTGACATTGCGGTTGCTGCCCTTCGCCGAGCAGCACCGGCGGAATGGGATTTTGTACGGAGTCTTTGAGCAGGAAGCCCAGGCGTTCGGGAGCACAATTGAGAAACTGGCCAACACGTTTGCGTGAGCCAACCAAGCCGATGGCTACCTGAATGCCGGGATAGCCTTTTACTTTGTTAAACAGCATGGCCGGGCCGTTTTTACGGGTGGGGCGCTGGCAGGTGCCGCCGGCACCAACGTAGCGGTATACGCCGGAGAGCTCGGCAATCGGATCAACTTCCACATCGGTAGACACCAATTCGCCGGGCAGGGTTTTTAAAAGCTCAAGGGCGGAGCGCAGGTCGTGAACGGGGGATTTTTGCGGGTTCGGCATTTTCTACACCTCTCTGTTGCGTTGGGGGAAAGTTTTGAATGCCGTTGCAGTATAGGCGGCGGGTAGCCAATAGAAAAATACCGTTTTATTTGATGGGGGATACCAAAAAGATATGGGGAGAAAGAGGGTGGGGAAAAGCTTATTATTAGGCCGGTTTGTTTTAGAAAGGCTACCTGAAAACTGTTTGGATGGTTTCAGGTAGCCTTTTTGTTGTTCGGTATTGTTATTCAGCCTCGGCACATCAGGCGTTGGGTTTCGTGCCACATGCCGTCGGGGCGTTGTTCAACCACGGCGATGAGGCCGGGGGCTTGGCGGGCAAGTTCGGCAGCGCTGATGGTTTGCTCCAAGGGAACGCGGGCGGGGGCGAGGTAGGCGAGGCGGGGCAGGGGGTGAAAGCGTTGTGCGGCTTGGGTGGGGTAGTCTGCCCATTGCGGGAGGAGGAGGCAGCTCCAGCCGAGGGGGTTGAGGGGGCTGCCGTTGAGGATGCCGTTTGGGGTGAAGCCGATGCCGCGGATGATGGTGGCGGTGTTGAGGGGTTGGCTAAAGTTTTGGGGTTGGCGGCAATCTGTTTTGCTCGTATTGGTTTCGCGGGGGCTTGCTGCGCTTGTTTTAGCTTCGCAGAAACTCGCTGCGCTCGTTTTCAGGTAGCCTTGGAGTGGGGCGGGCAGTTGGGCGCGGGCTTGGGGGGTGTGGAAGAGGCGGCATTGTTGTTGCAGTTTGGCGGCTTTGCCAAGCAGGGTGTCGGCGGGGTTGAGGCCTTGGAAATCGTCGGGTGTTGTGCCGCCGTAGTATTTACAGGTGAGTTCGAGGTGGTAGGGGGCGGAGTCGAGCAGGCAGAGGAAGTCGGCGGCACCGAGGATTTGGCCGTTTTCGCTGCGGACGGGGTGGTTGCGGGCGATGAGTTGGCAATGGGGGGCGTGGGCCAGCCAGAAGGCGAGTAGGCTTTCGGCGTAGCGGCCTAGGCGGTGGCCGAAGGGGGCTTCTTGTTCGAGCCATTGCGTCAGTGGGGCAGGGGCGTCGTCGAGGCTGAGCAGGAAGCGGAAGCCTTGGCTGCCGAGCAGGCGGGGGATGGGGAGTTCGCAGCCGCTGTGCCACAGGGGCGGGGCGGTGAGCAGGGCGGTGAGGTCGCGTACGGTGGGGTGGCGCAGCCGCCACCAGATGGCATCGAGGGCGTAGTTCATGCTTGGGCGGGAAGGCAGCGGGCAAAGGCGGTTTGCAGGTGTTGGAGAAAGCCGGGATGGCTTAGGCCGGTGTCGATGGCTTGGTGGGCAGGATGGCTGAAGCCGCCGTTGGGTTCGCGGCGGGAAGGCAGCAGGCGGACGGTTTGGCTGGGTGTGGCGAGCAGTAGTACCAGGCTGCTTTCGATATCGAATTTTTTGGTGGTGGGATAGCCGCTGAAGCGGGTGATGCGCTGCATGAGGCGGCTTTCGTTCAGTTGGGTTGGGCTGACGGTTTGTTTGGTGGGCAGCAGGCTGTGCAGCAGGGGGACAAGGCAGCTTGCGGCGGCTGCAGCGGAGAGTTTGACGATGCGTTCGGACAGCCAGTCGGCGGCGTTGCCGCTATCGATAACGTCATAGCCGATGAGGACGGGGTCGCCGTTGGGCAGGCGGCGCAGTTGGCAGGCGTAGGTAAAGGGCATGGTGGAGTAAGATGGAAATTAATGTGAGGGAATGTAGCGATGGCGGGGTGGGCAGTCAAGTTGTCTCAAAAGGCTACCTGAAAAGGGGGCGTGGTTTCAGGTAGCCTTTCTTGTTGATTGTGTGTGAAATCATTTGTTTTTTATGGGTTGACACCGGATAATGCGCGCGATGCGGCGTGTGCCGGATGAATTAAAGAGGCTGTGTATGTATAAAACGAAGAAGCGTGGCTGGCTGCCGTGGGTGGTTGGAGTGTCGTTGTTGTTGGCGGTGGTGCTGTTAATTGTGCAGATGCGCGATGTGCTTTCGCCGTTTGTGGTGGCTGCGGTGTTGGCCTATATTTTGAACCCGCTGGTGGAAAAGCTTTGCCGGCACGGGGTGCGGCGCGGGGCGGCGGCGATGTTGGTGATGGTGTTTACGTTGCTGTTGCTGGTGTTGCTGCTACTGATTGTGGTGCCGATGTTGGTGCAGCAGTTTGGCAGTTTGCTGTATAGACTGCCGGAATTGGCGGCGTTTGCGCAAAATAAGGCGCTGCCCTGGATTAATCATATGCTGGACACGCATTGGGTGTTGAACGACCAATCGGTATCGAAATGGCTAAGCAGTCATGTGGGCAGCGTTCAGGCAGGGCTTTCCAAGGCGCTGCCGGCCTTGCTGGAACGGGGCGGCAGCTTGGTATCCAGCTTGGGCAATTTGGCGGTGCTGCCGTTTTTGCTGTATTACTTCCTGTTGGATTGGTCGCGCTGGACGGAAGGGATTAAAACCATGATTCCGCGCCGCTATCTGGCGGCCTATACACGTATCGGCGGTAATATGGATACGGTGTTGGGCGAATTTTTGCGCGGTCAGCTGATTGTGATGCTGATTATGGGCCTGCTCTATGGTTTGGGCCTGATGCTGGCTGGGTTGGAATCTGGCTTTGCTATTGGTATGGTGGCCGGGCTGTTGGTGTTCGTGCCGTATTTGGGCGCGTTCACCGGCCTGCTGCTGGCCACAATGGCAGCGCTGTTGCAGTTTGGCACTTGGCAGGGGCTGATTACGGTGTGGGCGGTGTTTGCCGTGGGGCAGTTTCTGGAAAGTTTCTTCATCACGCCGAAAATTGTGGGCGACCGCATCGGGCTTTCGCCGTTTTGGGTGATTTTCGCCCTGATGGCTTTCGGCAGCCTGCTGGGCTTTGTGGGCATGCTGCTGGCGCTGCCCTTGGCCGCGGTAACGTTGGTGTTGCTGCGGGAGGGTGTGGCGGCATATATGGATAGCGGGTTCTACCGGCGCGAGAAATAGTCGGGCAGGGCAGGCGTTGTTTGCAAAGGCTACCTGAAACGCAGCACAGCGGAATTTTGGTGCAGTCAAAGTTTCAGGTAGCCTTTCGTTTGGCTTTGGAGGCTGGCTGGGAAATGTGCTAGGCTGCCTCGGTTTTGTTGTATCGGGCAAACGTTCTTTCCCTACTTGCCCGCCGTTTGCCGAAAATAGCTCGTGGCTGCTTGCATTTAGGCAACATCGCCAGTAAAATGCCGCGCTTACGGATTTTATTTTACTTATCAGGAGATTTTTCATATGGCCAATAGCGCCCAGGCACGCAAACGCGCCCGCCAGTCGCAGAAAAACCGTGCACACAATGCCAGCCTGCGTACTGCTTTCCGTACCGCAGTGAAGAAAGTTTTGAAGGTTGTGGAAAGTGGCGATAAAGCCGCTGCCCAAGCCGAATTCGTGGCAGCCACCAAAGTGATGGACCGCATCGCCGACAAAGGCGTGTTCCACAAAAACAAAGCCGCCCGCCACAAAA
>ERZ773077.2684-NODE-2684-length-11313-cov-2.579854_pt1 | contig 11313 bp, 8 predicted proteins | sample MGYA00580612_ERZ773077 | MGnify/ENA primary metagenome ERZ773077 (study PRJEB29015, sample SAMEA2737971) | human oral metagenome | biome: human oral; feature: human-associated habitat; material: dental | place: China | collected 2021 ...
TTTGTTACCAGTTTTGCAAAATGTGTTCGGTTTTTACTTAGCAACGTCGTTCCCAAATTCGTCTTGCGTAACCCACGAAGGGTAGTTAACAAGCTTGGTTTTCCCCTTGTCTACCCTTATTATGAAGTCGTCGCTCTTTTTAAAGTTGCTTCGTTTAAGGTTCTTGGGGAAGATAATCCGCTTAATTGGGTTGACAAGATCATCATTTATCCTTAAAAACCTAAGATTGTCTAAGCCCGTAAGGTCTAGAACATCGGTTTCTATCGAGCTTAAATCTAGCTTTTCTATCGTGGTTGGCATTTTTATAAGCTCAATTCGGGGCATGTCTGGCCTACTTTCTTCCATGCCTCTTGTCCATCCAAAATACAACTCACACCTTTTTAGCTTGGTATGGCTAAGGTCTAACTTCTTAACGGGGTCGATATAGCTGTGGGGTTTGAGAACAAGCGAGTCCAAGTTTTCGGGGTAAATGGTGTTGTCTGTTATGAATTGTTGGACTTCTAGCTCTCGCAGGCCTTGCACTTTGGTATAGTCTATCTGCGTTCCTACCTTGATGTCTGACGGGCTGCTGGCAGGCAGGCTCAGAGACGTAACGGCGCAGGGTATGTCTTGGGGCAACATGGGCCACGTGTTAAAGTTGTATACCAGTCGTTTCAGCTTGTTAATCTTGTCTAGGCCCACTATTTTCGCTTTTTTCTGCCTATTGCCCAGGGACAGTATCTCGAGGGTGTCTAGATACTGATTGAGCTTAACCTCCTCTACTTCATGTTGCTTGCTGTCTGGCTGATAAATAGAGAAATAGTTAATGCGGCTAGCACTAATGTCGAACGTGCGTAAACCCCTGTTGTTTGCATCAGGATAGGCAGTGATGGTTAAACTGCGCACGTGGGGATTGGTAACTTTTATGTCGGGTTCTAGGATGTTGCAATCCTCGAACTGCATTTTGCGCGCCCTCGGGGTGTTGATGGTGTTTGCGTTGTATTCGCAATAACTTGCTTTAAACATAGGGAACACGTTTGTGGGCGCTTTTATTGCCGTGAGATCGCAATTCTTAAACTCCATCCATGTTATCTTGTCGTTCTTCGAGAAGTCGTATCCGCTTACGTCTATGGGCTTAAAGGGGCGGTTGGGAAACCAAAGCGTGTAATCGAAGTTGCCGGCTTCAAAGATTAGTCGCACCTCTTCTAGCTTTGTAAGCTTGTCTAGGTCGAGCATTTTTGTTATCTGCGCCTCGGTTATGTAAATGCTTTTCGTGTTTGGAAAGTTGCCTGCTCCCCACAACGTAACGTCTTGCCCCAGGCCTTTGAACTCGGCATACTGGTTGAATTGCAGAATATGCTCTATCTTTTCTGGCGGCAGGTTCTCTTCGTTTTTCATCTTTAAGAAGAGCGAGTCGCCGTTGGGCAAAAGGTATGCAAAGCCGTCTTTGAGGGCTTTTGCGTGGTAGAAGTTGATGATGCGTTCGCCCTCTTTGCGGTTAGCCTCGTCGGTAAGCTTGGGCAAATTGGCGCGGGCCTGCTCAAAGCGGTAAGCTCGGGCGTAGTCGGTAACGCGCTCTTTGATGAAATCCTGGTATTGGGCGGTGTTCTCGTTCAGCTCTACATCGTCTTGAACGACGTTGAGCAAGTCGCCCTTTTGGCACGAGTTCAGGGCAAGTGCCAGGGCCGTTGTGGCGGCCAGTGTGATATATGTTTTGTTCATTGTGGCTTTGTGTTAGGGTTGTGTCAACGTTTTTGCGGTTTCTCTAACGCCTTTAACATCGGTTAAAGTGGCGATGGGCTGCTTGAGCATGAAGAGATAATAGGTTTCTTGTGGCGATGAAATGCGGAACCATGCGCCCGTGTTTGTGGGCTTGATGTACTCGATGATGTAGTAATAGTTTTTCCAAACCTTCACGGCATCGCCGTTGTCGTTGCTGAGTAGCACGTCGAGCGGGCGTTGGTCTGTTGGAACACGGAAGAGTGCTTCGCCCACACTGATGAACGGAAGCTCGTTTGTTTCGACGATAATGCGGTTGCCTTGCGTGCGCCAAGTGCCTTTTATCATGATGTTCTTGTCTTCAACCTGTGATGCCCAGGGGCGGAACGCCGTCTCTTTAACGACAGATGGAATGTCTATGTACACGTTGCCGTCTTGTGCGAAGTTGAATTTCGCCCCGTAAACAAGAGATGGTGTCTTGGTGAGGAAGTCGTTAACGAAAGTTGTTCGGATGGCCAATTGGGGTATTTCGAATTTACTTTCCGATTCGCTTGAATAGGGCGACATTTCCCAAGCGGTGTTGTTGAACAGGGCCTTGTCTATGGGTTGTCGGCTAACTTGCATGCCGTCGAACCATGCTTGCCCCATGTTGCGCAGGTCGGGAAACTCTGTTGGCGAGCCGCCTTCCAGCACCGAGCCGCTGTTAAAGAAGTCTATCATCATCACGCGGTTGCCCGTATCGATGTATGTTCGTATCATCGCCACGTTGTCTTTGGTTTGCAGGTCCATCACCTTCACGCGTAAGGTGGCATATCCCACGGGTGTTTTGGTGTCGATGATAACGGTGTTGGGGTCGGTTGGCGATGTTTTCCACTTGCCCCTGCAAAGAAGGAATTGGTGTTTCGTAAGCGGTGGATAGAAGATGAGCGTGGAGGTGCCGTCTCTTTGCAGCTCCATACCCAGCCATGCCATAGAGTAGAGCATGCCTTCGAATGGGGCAGAGGCCTTATTGCCGAAGTTGGTGCTGCTCCACGAGTCGTTGGGGATGTTCAAGTTCACGTCTTTGAACCATGTGGTGGAGGTGAGTTTCTGCACCACGGGGTTGTTCAGGTCGGGCACGGCGGCCTCTTGGTGTACATCTATAACGTTGCGTTGGTCGCATGCAGCGAACAAAGTGGCGAGCGACAAGGCCGCCAAAACGATGTGTTTCATTATATGCGGGGTTTTAAATGTTAATTTCTATGGCCGCCGATAGATAGCGGCGAGGCTGTGTGAAGCGTGCGAGCGACTTGCGCCCGTCTTTAAAGAAGAGGTTGATGTTGCCCAGCAAGGCGGGGTTGGTGAGCTGCCGCAGGTCGTCCCAACGGTGATATTGGGTGTCGAGAAGGTTGTACACGCCCGCCCTCAGCGTGATGTGGCCACCTATTTTATAGTAGGCATAGAGGTCGAAGGTGTATGCGTTCTCTAAAAATGCGGCAGGAAAACGGCGAATGATGTCGCGTCCGGAGGCGTCGCGGTCCCAAAATGTGGTTTGCGAAATGGGCTTGGCGAAGTGGAAATTCATCTTGGCGTTAACCTCCCAACGCTTATTTGCACTGGTGTAGGCTAGCCCTAGGTTTCCGGCAAGCGGCTGAACGCTGAGCATGCTCATGCCCGAAGACGACTCGCCCTGTGCGTAACTCCACGCCGACGACAGCGAAATGCCGCGTAAGGCGGGCCACCAAGCATCTGGATACAGTTGCAGTGCGGCATCGAAACCTACAAGATGGGCGCGGTCGCGGTTAACGTTGGTTACGTAGGCCAGGCGTTTTTCTTGCGGCATAAGTGGCTGGCTCACCGTGAGCAGGCCTTGCCGAAGCTCGATAAAGTCGGAGTAATGGTTGTAATAGGCACTGAACATGTAGCCCAGGGCATTGGTTTTGCCTGTTATTTCCAACTCGTGATTGATGGATTTTTCGGGCTTCAGGTCGCGGTTTGCCATTACAAGGAACGATGGCCACGTGCTGTAGAACTGGAAATATTGCTCTTCGATGTTGGGTACACGATAGCCAGTGGAGAACTTGTAGGCCAAATTGAGCCACGGCTTGGGCGTGTATGCCAGCACGGCCAGTGCCGAAAAGCCACCCTGGGTGTTGCGTATCGGACTGAAATCCATGTTCGCTCCCTGCACGTTTTGCAGCAGGTAGGCAATGTAGCCGGTGTTGCGCGCCTGCGTATCGGCGTCGTCGGTTGTGCGGAAAAGGTCGTAACGCACGCCCAGTTTAAGGTTCAGCACGGGCGAAAGCGTGGCTTCGTCTAGCAGCGACAGGGCCAAGTTGAACCGCTTGATGGGGTTTACAAAGGCGTAAGCTTCGGCCGTGGTGCCCATGTTCTCGCCCAAAAGGTACACCTTTCCGTGCCTAACGGTGTAGCCGTCTACGCTGTTTGCTGCTACGGGATTTTCCACATCCACGTTGCGCGAGCTGTAATTGCGCAGCGAAGTGGTGGCAGTTAGGTTTAGGCTGTGTTGGCCTAGCACGCCAAGAGGCAGCTTACGGGTGTCGGCCGAGAGGCGTAACAGGGCGTCGCCAATCTCTTGTGCGCGGTATTTGTCGCGCTTGCCCTCGTGCAACAGGGTCATGTTGCCGTTGTGCTTGTCGAAGTTTGGACGATAATAATCTGTCCACGTAGTGGCATCGAGATACGAAACCTGATAGTGTAGCCTGGCAGCGAACTTCTTAACCAGTGCTTCGTCTGACGTGAAGCGGTAGCCGGCAGAAGCCTGTCGGGTGAGCGATTGGTCGTGCGAATAATAATAAGGCTTGCCTTCTGCCGTGAAAGCGTCTATGGGTTCGAGTGTCCAAACCTCGGCATCTGCCTTTCGGTTCATTGCGTAGAAGGCCGCATCAATGCGGTGGTGTTCGTTGGGCGCATAGGCAAGTTTGGCCAACCAGGCGTGTTGTGCAAAGGAGGTGGGGTCTGTTTGGGTAGAGGTGATGTTGCGGGTTCGCGCTCCGTGGGCGAAGTTTCGCAACTCGTTGCCGTCGCGGCGGGTAACCATGAGCAACGCTTCCCATTGTTTCCACAGGGCTGCTGCCCCTCCGATGAACGTCCGTAGGTTATCTTTGCCGTTATATCCTGCGTGGGCAAACCCTCCCCATTGGCCTTTCGTTATCAGGTCGCGTGCGTTTTTGGTGTTGTAGTTCACCGTTCCGCCCAGCGCACCGTTGCCAGATACGAACGAGTTTGCACCCCTTTGTATCTCTACCGATGAGGCCAGATAGGGGTCGAAGTCTATCCGCGAGGCGTTGGAAAGGCCATACGAGCTGAACACGACATTGTCTTGGATGTCGGGTTGCAATATCCCGTCTACGCTTATTGCCACCCTGTTGGCCTCTACACCGCGCATGGCGAAGCCCCGCATGCCGCCGCGCGACCCCGATATCGACACGCCCACGGAGGGCATGTAGCGCACAAGGTCGGTCATGTCGGCAGGCATTTCCACCTTAAGCTGTTCTGCCGTTTGCTTAATCATGCCCACGGCACGCGCTCCGCGATTGGCTTTCACCACCACTTCCTTAATGTTGTGCGCACGTGTGGTGTCGTTAACGACGGCTTGCGCGCTGACAGTTGCGGGCATGAAGTACGCGAACAAGAGTGCCCAGGCAAGCAAAACGCCTGGCCTGCGGTGCGCCAACGCGGCGCGGATGGTTTGCCCACTAAGGGCATCGGCAGTTGTATGTGAATGTATTTTCATCCGTTTATCAGCGTTAGTTTCTTGGTGTAGGGCTTCATCTTGATGGTTCTCCCGTCGGCATTGAAAGGCGTTCCCACCGCTATGGGAGCTTGCGCGCCGTCTATGAGGATAGACTTGAGGGCAAGTTCGAACGTGGGTTTCGACCCTTTCTGCGTTTTTCCACCGGGCAACAATATGCTGCCGCCATCGGTTTGCGTGAGGTTGAAGACGAACGAAACCGTTGTTTCGCCCCAATTTAGGAACCTTGGCGGCACGCGCTTAAACGTTAGCGTGTGTTCATTGGCGCGGTATTCGTAAAGCAGACCGCGCAGGGGAATGCGCAAAGTGCCCTCCGTTCCACCGTTGTCTGTGGGCAAGAGCAGTTCGGGTTGTGAGAAATTGGCCACCTCGTTGTGCAGGTCGAACCACAGGTAGGTGTTGCTTTCGTCTATCACGAATATCTTCGAAAGCAGCAAAGCATTGTCGGCATCCATCTCAGAGGGTTGCGCCTGTTGGAAAGTGTCGTTGTCGTCTAGCTCCCGACCGATGCACCCCGAAAGGGAAAACAACAGCGAGAGCAGTGCGGCTAGCAACTTAAAGTGTGGCATAAGGCTCATTTTTTCGGGGTTAGGGTTATTTGCTTAAAGGGTTCGGGATAGCTTGCTTCGCATGTTTTGTCGGCATACGAGGTTAGGAATTGCTTGATTTGAACGAACAACCCGATGCGGGGCTGGCTCAAAACGAGGTTCTTGCCATTACGTTGATAGGTAAACTCGTAGTACCATTCGCGCTTCACATCACCATACCCATCAGAGAAGTTGGAAGTATTCTTCATTGGGATGCGGAAGAATATCTTGTTGCCGTAGGTGGCGTAGCGCATGGGCGTTTCGCTCATGTTAGCTTCGAGCCAGTCGCCATCGCCGTTGAAGCGTTTGCTGTATTCCTCAACGGCAGGCAAAAGAAAGAAACGTTGGGCCTTCACTGTATTGTCGGCATTAAGCGTAAAGTCGAAGGCGAATTCTTTCATCGACTTGTACACGCCCTCGTTCAGGTCGGCAACATCTTCGCGAATGCTGTCTATGTCGAACGTCCAGGTCCATTGTGTGCCGGTGATGTCTTTGGGTGGAGCTTGCGTTTTGCTGCTCAATTGGTCTACATACTTTTGTGTTTCTTTGTCTACCTGTGCCACAAGGGCTTTAAGTCGCTCGTATCTCTCGCCACTACGAAGGCGATAAGGCAACTCGTAGAGTGTGCTCCCACTCGAGATAAGCAACTGGTTGCGAGCAATGTACATATCGAACAGCGTACTTTGGTTCATCTTTGAAGGCACATCGCGTATGTCGCGGTTGAGCCTAACGGCAATTTGCACCAACGCTTGGAAAGCTCGCACATCGTCGTCGGCCAGTAGGTTGTGGTCGTCGGTAACGAGATCGCTGAACACAAGTTGGTTAAACTGTTCTTCGGCTTGCTGTGGCGACTCGAAGGCCAGGTTGAAAAGGCGGTCGAACTTATCGGCCAACTGCTGCTTAGCCACAAGTGCGCGTTCGCTTTCGTCTAGCTCCGACGTGGTGCAACCCACAAGGAAGAAAGCGAAAAATGCAGCAAACGTGAGGGTAAACCAACGTAAGCGCAGGGTGATAGCATTCTTTAAATTTGACATGGTTGTTCTTTTGTTGATTTAGTTTATGAGAATATTGTGGACGAGTTAACAAGTAGACGAGTAGACAAGCGGACTGGTTGACAAGTTAACAAGCGAACAAGTTAACCTGTTAACAGACTGACAAGGCTTGCAAGCAAGTGAATATGGCCATAAAGCATGCAGTCTTACTCCTCTGATTTCTTGCTCCATAACTCCTTCTAACTTTATCTTTCAACATCACTTTATCATCAATGGAGCAGTACTAAGGCCCTGGTACAGCCACTACAAGCCGTTAGTAGTGTGACTACAAACCATCAGTAGTGCGACTACAAATGGTCGGTAGCGTGGCTACTAGCCGTTAGTACTGACGCGTGCACCATCATAGGCTTCATGACTTAAAGGCAAATCGCTCCAAAAACAAGTATCCTTTACCATGGCATCCCAAAGCGTTAAGATGTTAAGCATTAGGACTTAGGCATATCGGAAGACGTTTTCCCTAGTCGACTACTTGTCTGCTCGCCATTCATTTTGCCGCTTCAACGTTTACCACCACGGGCAAGATGTTGGGCAGGATACGTAGAACAAGCTTATTGTCCTTCCATGTTCCTTCGGCAGTAGCTTTGTCGGTCTCAAACCCATTGGGGTTTGGGATAGCTATTCCACCAGGCAATTGCTTTGGATCTACCGAATTCCCGTTGTGAGGCGCAGCCTTAAAATACCCCTTTATTGACTTAAGTGCAACGGCTCCGTTCTCTCCTGGGGTGGCAACGAAAGTAAAATCGACGGTCATGTCGAAAGGCATGCGTGCCGTTTCGCTAGGTTTGCCATTTCCATCAAGGAAAGGCGCGTTGAAGTTCTCGTAGTGCATGCGCACTTGTTGCGTACCTGCCACGCGCTCTATATATATGGTGTGTGTACCTTCGGCCATTTTCTTGTTACCCATTGTGGGAGCTATGGTGGCCTTGTACGTACCTGCCATGCTATTGACAACTGCTTCGCTTACACCTTCATTGTCGTCTGATTTGCTACAAGCTGTGGTAAGACTCATGGCCAGGGCGAACATGATGAACAGCGCGGAAAGATTTTTTAAACTTGTAATTCTCATTTATCTATAGGTTTTTAGCCCCAACATAAGATGGAGCAAGGTGAATAATATTGGCTGACGTATGGACAAACATATTGTTTGCCACGTGTTTTCGGCGCAGGCACAGCCGTTTTCCATGCGCCGATAAGAGGTTATGGCGTTGGTATCTACTTCTTACCGTGCCACCTGATTTTCATCGGAACGGGTAGCATCAAGTCGATAACAGCGTATATTTCACCTTTCGACTTGACGTAAAAGCCCTCCATTTCGGCATCGTCACTTTCGGGAAGAGGCAGTCCGATGGTTTCTCCATGGTCACTAGTGTGCACCGATCCGTCTTTACCCGCTAAGCGAATGGTGTCGTTAGGGGTATCGGTGAGCAACAGGTTCATGTCTATCGTCATGTAGAGAGGCATAAACTGGGTGTGAAAATCTACCACGCGAAGCTGCAACGAGCCGTTAGCGTTCGTGGTAAGAGGCACTATTGCATCGCCACCCGTAAAGTAAAGGCGGGGCGTTGTGCGGTCGGCATCGTAGTAAATGAGGTCGAGCCGCGAGGCGTATTTACCAGCAACGAGTCGTGCCTGTTCATGGGTATGCAGGTTGGAGTCGGCATATTCGTTGCGGTTGGGCAGCAATTGGGCCGCCCGCTCTTGGTCGGGCGAGCGCATATCGTCGCTACACGCTCCCACAAAAGTAGCAGCAAGGAAACCAAGTGCCATCCAAACAGACACCCCACGTAGGCGAAAGATGTTGCGCACTGTCATGACTAAGCCCTTTTCCGCGCCACAATCGAGATGGCGTTGATGTTATCGGCGTGCTTCCTAAATATGCTGCGCATCTGCAATACACGCTTTCGAGCTGTGGGGTTGCGTAGCATACGCCATACAATTCGTAGGAAACCGCCCCACCCCTCATCCGCTACCACACGGCGCCATTCCAGCAGATGCATGGGGTTTTGCATTGTCCACACCACTTCAAAACCGTTTTCTTCGAGCACAGCACGCCATGCCGAGAGCGTAAGGGGGCGTACATTGGTCTTGATGCTATATGCAAGGTCTTTCTCAATGGCACGTTGCAACTCGCTGTCAGCATTGTCTGGACAAATCACTATCTCGTGGATGGCATACAAACCGCCCGTTTTTAGCAATCGTGCAGCCTCTTTCACAATGGCATTCTTTTGTTGCGCGCTCTGCATCGTTAACATCGCTTCACCGTAAACCTTTGTTGCGCAAGCGTCGGGAAGGCCCGTTCGCGCAGCGTCTGCAGCCACCACGCGCATGCCGGGATAGTTCACGTTGCGCCGAACACGTTCGGCCGCCTCTTCGTTCAGTTCTACGGCGGTGTACGAATGGGGCTTATGGGCTACGGTTAGTCGTGCCGTCTGTCCCAATCCCGGAGCGAATTCAACCACGTCGTCAGCCTGACTGATGTTCATTGCATCCAACATTTGGGTGGTTAGTTCCATTCCACCGGGCCTAAGTACCCGTTTTCCCAGCTTGGCAAGCACCCAATGGCCTTGCTCCATGTTCATTCTTTTCTCTGTCATAATGGTCATATTTTAAGTTTAACGGTGTTGAAAGTATGTTGTATATTGAGTAGAGTTCATCATAATTGCCACGTTATGCCCCCAAAAACACAGCGTGGCTGGGCGGGAATGAAGAACGCCATCTGCCTTGCAGAGAAGTTGGGGAAGGGTATGGGCGGATTATGTATCTCATCGCTAATGACATAACTGGAGGCGTAACGACTGTTGGCTACATTCTTCATCTCTACATACAGGTTCAGCTTCTTGCTTAGGGCGTAGGCAGCACGTAGGTTCCACACGCGATAGGCTGGTTGAAACATGGTGTTGGTATGGTCGATGGGCGTGTCGCCAGGTTTCCATTCCACTTGCGCTGCAAGACTAAGACCGCACGGATGTTCGAATTCGGCCGAGGCGTTGACGTAATGTTGGGGAATACCCGCAAGGCGTTTGCCCTCGTATTTGCCACCACTAAAACGAAAGTCGCTATAATTATATACCCCACCAAGGGTAAGTTTGCCGACGTTGATGCCCCAAGGACGATCGGCCACAACGGCGTTCAGTCCTACTTCCACACCTTGATGTAGGGTTTGCGGATAGTTTTCGGTACGCTTAATGCCACGAACATAGTCTTTCACTTCAAGTATCTCGTTGCGCACCCAAGAACGATATGCAGCCACGTTCCACGAAAAGCGCGCCAAGCGACCTTTGCTCCCCACTTCTAGAGTGGTAGCCGTTTGCTTATCTAAGGTAATGGCGAAGAGGCGCTTGGGACTGGTATTGATGTTTGTCGTTACCTCTGTGCCTACCAGTTCGTCGAAGGTTGGCGGCTCATAACTTCGGCTTAGGTTACCAAACAACTGCACGTCTTCACCTTTAAAGGGACTATATATCAGCCCAATACGCGGGTTAAAGGCTGAATAATGCTGGTTGAGCGACGTGCTTTGCGAGCGAAAATAGCGGTACTTTTTCGACATGTGACTGTACCAAGGACGAAGGTCGGGCTGCGGAAAGCGGTCATAGCTGTTGCGTTCATTATATACTAAGTGGGCATCGACAACGAGATTAAGTTTCGACGACAGCCTAATCAGGTCTTCGGCAAAGAGAGTTAGGTTGCGCGCTTGCAGGTCGTCGTGGGCAAACATAAACGATTCCAACCCATCTTTGTTGATGTAAGTACGGCGATCTATCTGCCCTACCGAGGCCACAAGTCCTCCGCGAAGGCGATGATTGCCTGTGGCGAGGCGGTAGTTGAGGGTTAATCCGCCATCGTGGTGGTACGAATGAGGGATCGAAATGGTGATGGGGAACACAAATTGATCGTCGGCGTACTGGTAATACACCGCAGCCACAAGGTCGCTATTAGCGCTTATACGAATGCCCGTACGATTGGCCACGCGCAACATACGCGCAAAACGGCGTGGCTTATCGCGCAACACGTTTGGCCCCATGCTGAAAGGAAGGTCTACGCCGGCGTTAACTTGCTTGGGGTTGTCCATCAGCTGCTGCATGTTGAGCGGCCCCGGAAACTGGAATTTCAGCCAGGTGAAGTGCAGGTACATACGATTTTCCACATGCCCATTAAGGTTTTTCAGCCCATAGTTGGCCGCAATGCTCCATCGGGTGTTGTGGTTGTAAAGCCGATGCCCGTC